>Ga0193959_1000511_pt1 | contig 15589 bp, 14 predicted proteins | sample FB_2_MG_FD_140333 | JGI IMG/M metagenome (GOLD analysis project Ga0193959, IMG submission 140333) | Microbial mat bacterial communities from the Broadkill River, Lewes, Delaware, United States - FB_2_MG | ecosystem: Environmental > Aquatic > Freshwater > River > Microbial mats | place: USA... | reverse complement strand
TTCTCTGTCGGTGATTTTGAACTGGCTTATCGCATGCATCAACGCGCCGGACGTGCCATCAGTGCTGTTATTGAGGGTGATGTTGAGGAGAGTGTCCGTAATGCAGCGATCTACCGTCTGGCTCGGATCTACTTTCATAAAGACCAGCCGGTCAATGCTCTCCATGCCTTAGAGCGGATTGAAGGCGATGTGCCGGCCGATATGGAAGATGACCTGGCCGATCTATCTGCGCAAGTTTTGATGGCGACAGGGCGCTTTAGCGAGGCGATAGAACTTCTGGGGAAATGGCAAGGGGATGGAAATCTCGAAGGTTTCGCTAGCTACAACCTTGGCATTGCCCTGCTTCTGGATGGTCAGGAAGTGGCAGCTCTCAAGCAGCTTGAAGCAACCGGACAGTTAAAAAGTAAAGAGCCGTTGATCATGGCGGTGAAAGATAAAACCAACCTGGTGCTGGCAGATCGACTATTGACGCAGGAACGTTTTGCTGAGGCCAAAATAATTTTCGACCGTGTTCGTCTGGAAGGTGCTTTTTCCAATCGGGCGCTGTTGGGTTCCGGCTGGGCTGATGCTGTACAGGACAACCTGGAGCGGGCTCTGGTTCCATGGAGTCTGCTGAGTCAGCGTGAGGTCACCGACGCAGCAGTTCAGGAAGCTCTGCTGGCAGTTCCCTATGCCTATGGCAAGCTGGGCATCTATAGTCGTGCTGCCTTACTCTACGGTAACGCCCTGCAGGCCTTTGCTGAAGAGATCGACAAACTGTCCCATTCGATTGTCAGTATCCGAGAAGGGGATTTCCTCAAGACTCTCGTTCGTAAGGAGTTGATGCAGGATGTCACCTGGATGGTGCGTTTACGTGAACTGCCAAATAGCCCGGAAACCTACTATCTATTGGAGCTGATGGCTTCACACGATTTTCAGGAAGCGCTGAAGAACTATCTCGATCTTGAGCAGTTACGCCATAAACTTGAACGCTGGCAGACCGATCTTGACGCTTACACTGAGCTGATTGAACAGCGTCGCAATTATTATCAACCGCTGTTGCCACAGATGGATGAGAAGTTCCGCTTACTCGATGCCCAGATGCGTTTACGCCTTGAACAACGTGATCGTATTGAACAACGTCTTAATGGATTGCTGACAGCACCGCGACCTGAATTGCTGTTGACGGCAGCTGAGCGCATCGTTAAAGAGCGTTTGCTGGAGTTGTCGGCTCGCCCCGATGTGAGCGCAGTCGATCTACAGCGGATCAAACGTCTGGACGGTCTGTTGTTGTGGCAGATAAACAGCGCTTACGATCAGCGACAAACCGATGCGTTCAAGCATCTCTATGCACTCAACGAACATATTACAACACTGCAGAAGAAGTACCACTCTTTTGTCCGCCTGCGTCAAGCAGCCACCCAGAGCTATAAGGGGTATGACGATAGCATCCGTCAACAGCGGATTCGGATGACTGCGGCGAGTGAAAAAATTGACAGGTTACTGAAACGTCAGGGGCATGTCATTGAAGTGATGGCAATTAACGAACTGGAAGGTCGGCGTGAGCGCTTGGAAGAATTTCAAGTCAAAGCGCGCTTTGCCATGGCAGACAGTTATGATCGGGCTTCACAAAACCAAAATCAGGATAAGGAGCAGCCATGAAAATGAAGTTTTTCATCATCCTTATTCTTTTGATCCTAGGTGGATGCAGTAGCCGGAGTCAACGTGGCACTATTGCTGAATTACAGCAGCAGAAGGTTGACCTGACAGTCGTTGAGATTACCGATGGACTTGATCAGGCTATGGCCAGCTATCAGCAGTTTCTGCAAAGTTCCGATAATGTTTCAGCTTTAACGCCTGAGGCGATCAGGCGCTTGGCCGACCTGAAGGTTGAGAAGGAATATGGCCTGGTTGATAGCGATCCGGTTGAAAATAGTCCCGTTACATTACCCCCACCAGAAAAAAGTGAAGCGGTGGTGGTAAGCGCTGCTGAGACTGAGATGACTCAACCTGTTCCCAATGAGATTGAATCGGATCAACATTTTGAACAGAGAACAACGCAAAACCAACCAGTCGCGAGCGCAGAACGTCCCGATCTGGAAGCTGATTTTGCGGGAGATGATCTGGATAAAGCCGGGCCTCGTGAAGCGATCACTCTTTATCAGAAACTTTTGGATGAATATCCGCTCTATCAACGCAACGACCAGGTCCTTTATCAGATGTCTCGTGCTTACGAGGAACTGGGACAGATCGAAGAGGCGATGGTTGTTCTGGCTCGACTGGTGCGTGAGTATCCTGAATCTCGTTATATTGATGAAGTTCAGTTCCGCCGGGCTGAGAACCTGTTCACTCATCGTCAATATCTTGATGCGGAAGAGGCTTATTCCAGTATTGTTTCTTTGGGAGTCGGATCAAAATTTTATCAGTTAGCTTTGTATAAGCTGGGCTGGACGTTTTATAAGCAGGAACTTTACGAAGACGCCCTGCAGAAATTTATAGCCCTGCTCGATTACAAGGTCGATATCGGTTACGACTTTGAACAGAGCGATGATCCCCTTGAGCGCAAACGGATTGAGGATACCTTTCGGGTTATCAGCCTGAGTTTTTCTTACTTGGGTGGCGCTGACGCGACAGCTGACTTTTTTGCTGCATATGGGCATCGAGATTTTGAAAGCAATGTTTACGAAAATTTGGCGAACTATTTCTTCAACAAGCGCCGTTACAGTGACGCGGTTGCGACCTATAGCAAATTTATCGAGCTGAACAGCTTTCATAAAAAAGCCCCGCTGTTTGCCTTGAGTATCATCGATATCAATATTGCCGGTGGTTTTCCTAGTTTAGTCATTGAAGCGAAGAAGAGTTTTGCCAACGATTACGGGGTCACATCGAACTATTGGCAACATTTTGAGCAGGCTGAGCGGCCAGAAGTGATTGCCGGGCTAAAGCAGAATCTGACCGATTTAGCGAACCACTACCACGCGCTCTACCAGAACCCGAAATTGAAAAAAGAGCAGGATGGAAACTTCAGTGAGGCGACACATTGGTACCGTCAGTTCCTGAGTTCCTTCCCGGTTGAGGCCGAAGCTCCGACGATTAACTATCAACTGGCCGATCTGTTGCTCGAAAATCGTTCCTACGCAGATGCTGCTGTCGAATATGAAAAAACGTCTTATGGATATGAGCCTCACGAGCAGTCATCAAAGGCTGGCTATGCTGCTGTTTATTCCTATCGTCAGCACCTTGAGGCGACGATGGGAGAAGATGCTCAACCTGCTGTTAAACGCGAAGTCATCCGTAGCTCACTGCGTTTTGCCGAAACCTACCCTGAGCATGAAAAGGCCGACATTGTTTTAGGCGCAGCAGCAGATGATCTCTACGCGCTCAAGGATTATGAGCATGCTCTCTATGCAGCACTTGATGTCATCGATTATTTTCCAAATGCCGACCTTAATGTCTCCCGCTCTGCATGGTTGGTCATCGGCCATTCTACTTATGAATTGGAGCTTTATGCTCCCTCTGAAACGGCTTATCTGAAGGTTCTTGAGTTGACCGAAGACACTTCTGAAAAACGAGATGAGCTGATCGACAATCTGGCTGCAGCGATTTATCGCCAAGGTGAAGAGGCCAATGCTGTCGAGGACTTCTCCAATGCTGCTAAACATTTTTTACGCGTTGCCACTTTGGCACCGACATCAACGATTCGCCCAACATCCGAATATGATGCTGCGACTGCTTTTATCCAACTAAAAGATTGGACTCAGTCAGCGGCTGTTCTCACTGCTTTTCGTTCCAATTTCCCCACCGATCAGCGCCAAGCGGAGGTCACAAAAAAACTCGCCTATGTCTATCGGGAAGATGAAAAATTCGCCCTGGCGGCTGAGGAATTTGAGCAGATCGAACGTGAGTCAGACGATCAGGCAGTGCGCAGTGAAGCATTGTTGTTAGCAGCAGAATTGTACCGAAAAGCTGAACTGATTGATCAAACTCTGATCGTCTATCAACGCTATAGCGACTATTTCCCGCAACCGCTCGCGATCTATATCGAAACATGCCAGAAAATTTCCGACATTTTCAAGCAGCAACAGCGTCAGGCTGATTATCTGGCCATGTTAAAGCGCATTATTGCCATCGATGCTGGGGCTGGAGATGAACGAACCGATCGGACGATGTTTCTGGCTGCCCGGGCTGGTCTTGTCTTGGCTGAGTTGAATTATCTTAAGTTTACCGACATGGCCTTGAACGTGCCCTTTGCCAGGAACCTGAAGAAGAAACAGCAGTCGATGAAGGCATTGATCAGAGAATTCAGTGGTTTGATCGAATATCAGGTCGGTGAAGTGACCGCTGCATCAACCTTTTATCTGGCGGAGATTTATGCCGATTTCAGTCGCTCATTGATGGAATCGGAGCGCCCGAAAGATCTGGATGCTATCGATTTGGAAGACTATGAGATGGCGCTTGAAGATCAAGCTTACCCCTTTGAAGAGAAAGCGATTGGTGTTCACCAGAGCAATCTCGAATTGATCGCCATGGGTGTTTACAACAGCTGGGTTGAGAAGAGTATCGAGCGGTTAGCGCAATTTCTTCCGGCCCGTTATGCCAAATATGAAGAGCCCTGTCCGTTGGTGACAGAGTTGGATACTTATCTCTATGAACTTGATGTTGTCATTGATCCAGACGTTGCTGGCCCCGTTGAAATCAATCCAGAATCGTCTGATGAACAGATTGATGATTCTGTTGCTGAGAGTGTCGTTGAAGAATCTGTAGAGGTGACGGAATGAAGAAGGTAATGATTAAAACTGTCAGGTCATCGCTATTGAGAGGGCTGTTTTTCATTGGGCTGCTGTTGCTGAGCGCTTGCGCCGGGACATTGCCCCCACAGGCTGAAACAGAGGCTATGGTTGCCTCCTCTCACGAAGTGACTGAAACCGTTGTTACTTTTGGCGAAGGTCGTCGCGGTTTTGTTATCAATGAAGCGCACGAATTCAGTGCTGAGCAAGAGGCTGCTTTTTTGGAGGCGGTCCGGCTGCTGGAAAATGATGAAGTCGAACAGGCGATCCCCCTTTTGGAGCCGTTAGTCGCAAGTAGCACAGCAGTAACAGCGCTTTATATCAATCTGGCCAAAGCTTATCAGCAGACAGGGCAGATGGAAAAGGCTGAAAAGAGTCTTCAGCAGGCGCTGATATTGATACCAAGCCACCCCTTGGTGAGTCACGAATATGGTCTTTTTCTGCGCAAAGCAGGGCGTTTCAGTGAAACGAGGGCCATCTATGAAACAGCGCTTGAAATTTTCCCCGATTATCTGCCGATTCGCAAGAACCTGGGCATCCTTTGTGATCTGTATTTGAATGATTCTGATTGCGCGCTGGAACAGTTTCAATTTTATCACGAAGCTAAACCTGAGGATCAAAAGGTCAAACTTTGGATCAGTGAACTCAAGTTGCGCTGAAGCGATTTATAAATGAAAAGCAGGAGTTTTAAAATGTTAAGAAAAATACTTGTTTCTATCGGTCTGGTGCTGATGACGACACAACTTTTTGCTGCTGATGAACAGCAGAATAAGGTTGATCCCAAGACAAAGACCCTTTCCGGGATGTCAATTGTCGGGAACGATGAAGCGCCTAAATCTCTCTATATTGTCCCTTGGAAAAGCTCTGAAATCGGAGTTTCAACCAGTCTGGATATGCTTGCAAATAAGGATGCAGCTCCCATCGACCGGGACGTTTTTAAAAGACAACTCGACTTTTATCAAGTCAGTCACACTCACTCTGCACGGAGGTAATTCAAATGGAAAGTATTTATTCAGTCGTCGGTTTTTTTCAAAAGGGTGGTCTGTTCATGTACCCGATTCTGGTGGTTTTTGCCGTAGGGATGGCGATTGCTGTTGAGCGTTGGATTCAGTTGACCAAAACCAGAAGTGAAAACAGCAAAGCATGGACTAAAGTCCATACGGTTTTGACCAAGGGAGATTTCGACAAAGCTCGTGAGATGGTCGACAAAGACAAATCGACGATTGCGCGGATGCTGTCGATGGGACTTGCCCGGCAAGGGGCTGTTAGACGCCGGGAAGATATTGAAATCGCTATGGAAGAGAGCATGATGGAGATCATTCCACAGCTGGAGAAGCGGACTCACTATATTGGTCTGTTATCGAATATCGCAACATTGTTGGGGCTGTTGGGAACCATCATGGGATTAATTGAAGCTTTTACTGCGGTTGCCAACGCTAACCCTGCAGAAAAGGCAGATTTGCTCTCAGCAAGTATCTCTGTTGCCATGAATACCACGGCCTTTGGGCTAATGGCAGCGATTCCATTATTGCTGATCCATGCCAAGCTGACTTCGACGACCGGACAGATTGTTGACAGTCTGGAAATGGCATCAGTTAAGGCTTTGAATAGTATTTCCAACTTCAGCAAACGCCAGAACCCTTTGGGTTGAGTTATGGGATCACGACTTAAATATAGAAGACGTCGGTCTGCTCGAGGTGTCCCGGAACTGGATATCACAACCTTCCTGAATCTGATGGTTATTTTGGTTCCATTTTTGCTGATCAGCGCGGTTTTTTCACGGGTCACGATCCTTGAATTGAGCGTGCCTACCGGCTCTGGTGGGGCTGCTGCTGGACAACCTGAATACACTATTGAGGTTGTCGTGCGCAAAGCCGGACTGGAGCTTTCCAATGGGCGTAGCGTTGTCGCTGCGATGCCAAAGGAAGATGGTGAATATCGGTACGATCAGCTGTCAGAAATGCTCATCCGTCTTAAAAAAGATTATCCGGAAAAGGAAGATGCCACCGTGCTGATGGAACCGGATATCGATTATGACACCTTGATTCAGGTCATGGATCGAGTACGGGCGACGGAGTTGCCTGATGGGACCGAGGGTGCTGATGAAGGTGAAGATATTCAGCGAATAACCTTGTTCCCGCTGATTTCGATAGGAGATGCCCCATGAGAGAAAGCCGCCGCATCAGACGTATGGATCGTAGCCGCAAGAAAATTGCAGGTTTAAATCTGACGTCGCTAATGGATGTTTTTACGATTCTGGTTTTTTTCTTGCTGGCCAACTCATCCTCAAGCGAGGTGCTGTCAACACCGAAGCAGATCACTTTGCCCGATTCAATTGTTGAATCAAAGCCGCGCGAAACGGTCGTGATTATGGTGAGTCCTGATCACGTCCTGGTTCAAGGTGAGGCGATTGTTGCGACCGTTGATTTGATCAACAGCAAGAATGCAGCAATCCCTGAAATCAGCAAAAAGCTTGATCAGCTGGAACAGAATATTATCGGGGTCAGTACTAAGGCTGCTGTTGAGAGTAAAGAAATCACAATCTTGGCAGACAAGTCGATTCCGTTTCGTATTTTAAAGAAGGTCATGTCAACCTGCACCGCCTCTGGATATGGGAGGATTTCTCTCGCAGTGATCCAGAAAGCGTCGCAAACATAAGGGGCTTCCGTGAGTAGTTCAGAATTTTCTCAGGAAATGGGGTCTCTAAACGCGCAGATTGAGCAGCTTGAATTGGCTGTTGTCGCGCTGGAAGACGAACAGCGGGTTATAGAGACCGAATTAGATGATTATGCCATCGATCAACAGAATATCAGTCTGCTCGAAGAGGCTTGTAACGCACTGGACAAGTTGCGTGATTTGGGAGCCGAAGAGCTGTTCTGGGGTGGACTATCCGAGAGTGTTGACCTCGATGACCATAGCCAACAGGTTCGTGGACGTATTGATGATCTGTTGCAAAAGACACATGAACTGAAAGAAAAAAAAGTTGCCATTCAAGGGCAAATTGACCAGCATCAGAGTGTTCTGGCTTATCTTTTTGATGAAGTTCAGCAAGCTCATGCTCGTGAGGAACGCCGCCAGGAAGAGTTTGCCCTCGTCAGGGAGGAGTCAGTTGTCGCCTATCATCAGCCTCTGATGCCTTGGAATATGGAGGCTGAAAGTGAAAGCCGCTTCCGTAAGGCAATCATGGTGGCCATGTTCTGGTGCCTGTTGTTTGGGATTATCATTCCTATGGTGACCATACCGATCCCTGATCGTACCAAGGTGGTTATGGAGATACCAGCCCGGATGGCAATGTTGTTGAAGGAAGAAGCGCCGCCTGCTCCACCACCGAAACCAGCGAAAATAAAAGAGCCGGAAAAACCGGCTGAACCAGAAATTGCAAAAAAGGAGAAGCCTAAGAAGGTTAAGCCGAAAGAAACGGCCAAGGCTGAGAAGAAAGTTGCTAAAAAAGTCGAAGTGCCGAAGCCAAAAGGTAAAAAGGGCCCGGTTGCTAAAAAGAAAAAACGTAATGTTGGTGTTCTGGCATTCAAGAGCAGTTTTACCGATTTAATCGATGAAGTCCCTGTTGCAAAGCTCGGTAGTGATGCTCGGGTTAAAAAGGTTAATGCCCGAATCCCAGGTGAAGCCAGGGCCTCACGATCATTGGTTGCGAGTCAAGCATCCGGAGGAGGGAGTTCTGGTATCGGTAACTTTGGTGTCAGTCGAAACTTGGGTAATGGAGGTCAGGGGGGCGGTAGCGGTTATGGCAACGCGGGACAGATCGGTGGTGTTGGGACCGGTCGTGTCGAAAGCGCCATGGCCGGGATGAAAGAGGAAGCTGGCCGACTATTAAGCGATGGAGCTGCTGCATCACGAACTGATGAGGAAATCCAGATCGTGTTCGATCGCTATAAAGCAACGCTCTACCGTATCTATAATAAAGAGTTGCGTAAGGACCCGACTCTGAAAGGGCGAATCACTCTACGCTTAACTATTGAACCTGATGGTAAGGTGTCGATGTGTCAGTCTGAATCGAGCGATCTCGGTTCCAAGGTCCTGATCGACAAGATTGTCGCCAGGGTTAAACGTATCAACTTTGGGCCGAAAGAAGGAGTCCCGGTAATAACGATCCGTTATCCTATCGACTTTTTGCCTGCAGGATAAATAGGGAAGGTTGCAAACAAGAAAAGGGGTTACGTCTAATAACGTAGCCCCTTTGTAAATTGGTTCACAGAAACAGCATAGTTTCAATCAGTCCGGATACCTCTTGGAGGTTTGTCCGTATAAACCTGCTGCAGCTTCATCTCTGCACCCTCGACAACCTTGCTGATGGCTTCAGCGATCTCTTTGGCTTGTTTTCTGGCCGCTGGATCATCCTGATCTTCAATCGTCATTGTGAATGTGAGTTTGTATTTGTTCATATCTTTCATCCTGTCCAGATGGTGAGTTGATTTGATGGAAGGTGATGATATATAGCAATAAAGAGGTTGGATCAACTTTTACATCAGAAAAAGAAAAAGGGATTACACAATGAAGTGTAATCCCTTGAATTTCTGGTGCCCAGAGACAGAATCGAACTGCCGACACGAGGATTTTCAGTCCTCTGCTCTACCGACTGAGCTATCTGGGCGAATCGAGAACCGTTTATAACGGACAGGGTCAGAACTGTCAAGAAATAGTTTTGAAAAATGAGTATTTTTTTTTTCTTGCTTGAAATTCGAGCATTAGTGTACTCTCCGTGTTCAGAAAGAGAGAATTTAATAATGATTTTCAGCGCATCCTATTTTAGCTTTTACTTTTGGTTTTTCGGTTTTGATCGGCCGTCTGCCTTTGGTAGGAGTGTGTGATAGGGTTCTACTGAGAACACACAAACCATGGCGGAACGGCTTACCGGTTCTCCCATGGTTTTTTCTTTTTTTATACAAGAAAATAAGGCCACCGGGAAAGATCGGGTGGCCTTTTGCCTTTTAAGCCTTGAATGGCACAGGAGAGCAAAATGATTATTGTTATGAAAAAAGGTGCTGATGTTGCTGATTTGTCAGCTGTTGAAAAGAAAATAGTTGAACTCGGATACCAGCCGCATGTCATTCATGGCGAAACTCGGAATGTCATCGGTGCTGTTGGTGAAGAACGTGGGAAAGAAAAATTACAGATTCTGCAGTCGATGCCAGGTGTTGAGAATGTTGTTCCAATTTTGAAGCCATACAAATTGGCCAGTTTGGAAGTTCATCCTGAACCGAGTGAAGTTGAGATTGTTCCTGGCCTGTCGGTTGGTGGTAAAGAATTTGTTGTCGTTGCTGGCCCATGTGCGGTTGAAGGGCGGGAGCAGATTTGTGGGACGGCTGCTGCTGTTAAGGCTGCAGGTGCAAGAGCGTTACGTGGCGGTGCCTATAAGCCTCGTACCAGTCCTTACTCTTTCCAGGGTATGGAAGAGGATGGTCTGAAGCTGTTAGCTGAAGCTCGTGAGCAGACTGGGTTGCCAATTGTTACTGAAGTCGTCAACCCACGTGATGTTGAGTTGGTGGCAAAGTATGCTGATGTGATGCAGGTTGGAGCCCGTAATACTCAGAACTTTGCTCTTTTGAAAATGCTCGGACAGTTGGATAAGCCGATTCTTCTGAAGCGTGGTATGTCAACCACAATTCAAGAATTTTTGATGAGCGCCGAATATGTTCTCTCTGAAGGAAACCGTCGTGTTATTCTGTGTGAACGTGGAATTCGGACCTTTGAGACCGCAACACGCAACACCTTGGACCTTTCGGCTGTTCCTGTTCTAAAGCAACAAACACACCTTCCGGTCATGATTGATCCATCTCATGGGACTGGACATGCGTCACTCATTGCTCCTATGTCTTATGCTGCAGCGGCAGCTGGCGCAGACGGTATTATTGTTGAGGTTCATCCCTGTCCTGAAAAGGCTGCCAGTGATGGCCCTCAATCCTTGCGACCTGAGGCATTTGAGCTCATGATGAAGCAGTTGCGCAGATTTGCAGAGGTTGCTGGTCGAGAGATGGCCTAATAAATCATTGATCTTCCGATTCAGGGAGACAGGTTGTTTCTTAATTGAAACTAGACAAACTAATTCGGAGGATTATGTATTTCGTTCCATTATCTCAATTGGAAAGTGTTGAACTGCTGATTCATTGTCTCAGGGCAGCAGCTGGTCAGGCGGATTGTACCATGTGTCCAGCATATAAGGTTTGCACGCATCAGTGTCTTTTGATCGCTAAATCGGTTGAGCAGATGTTTGAAAATGGAGCCTTGCCACAGATCAGCGGAAGTTCTGAAGAAGACGCAACTCCTCCAGAAAATGATACAGATCCTCCCAAAAGTGGAGGTGGCCCTGCTGGCCGAGGTGGTTTGCGGGTTGTTAAATAATTATCGGTTAGATGGATAAATAATCACGTATTCGGGAAATCAAAGATGAAAGAACCAGTTTATAATTTTGGTGCCGGCCCGGCGATGTTACCGGTTCCGGTCATGGAAAAAATCCAGAGGGAGTGGCTAGACTACCAAGGAATGGGCGTTTCGGTTATAGAGATCAGCCATCGTTCCAAGGAGTTTGCTGATATTATTAACGGCGCACAGGACCTTTTCCGCGAGCTGACCGGACTACCGGATAATTACCGCGTTCTTTTTGTTCATGGTGGTGCCCGGATGCAATTTTCGGTTCTTCCATTTAACTTTGCTGGTCGTGTCCCTGGACGGAAATGCCTGTATGTTGAAACGGGTAATTTCGCTCAATTGGCGGCTAAAGAAGCACAGTCTGTCTGTGATGTTAGAACCATTGCCAGCAGTGCCGCTTCAAATTTTGATGCGATTCCTGATGTTCCGTTGGACCTTGTTGATCAGGATGCTGCTTATTTACATATCACTGGCAACAATACGATTTATGGAACTCGCTGGAATGAATTCCCCGATTGTGGTGATGTCCCTTTAATTGCCGATATGACTTCTGAACTTTTATCGCGCAAAATTGATTATAATCAGTTTGGTGTCGTCTATGCTGGATTACAGAAAAACCTTGGACCATCAGGGATGGCGATGGTGATTGTCCGTGAAGACCTGCTTGGTTGTGCCGATGAAAGTACACCGACACTTTTGAATTACACTCAATGTGATAAAGATAATTCTCTGACGAACACAACAAATACCTTTGCCGTTTATGCCATTAAACTGGTTCTGGAGTGGTTGAAGGAACAGGGTGGTGTTGAAGTTATAGAAAAAGTGAATGAAAAGAAGGCTGCCCGTCTTTATCAGGTGATCGATAGTGGAGATTTTTATCACGGGATAGCCCACCCCGGATCTCGCTCAATTATGAATGTTTCATTCACCCTGCCAACTGAAGAGTTGGATGCGAAGTTTCTTAAAGAAGCCGATGCCGCAGGGTTGTACGCTTTAAAAGGTCATCGGAGTGTTGGAGGCGCACGAGCATCCATTTACAATCCTATGCCGATGGCTGGTGTTGAAAAACTGGCTTCTTTTATGGAGATGTTCGAGAAAAATAACGGATAATCACTGTTGAAATAGTTTACACAAAAGCCCGGACAGATCACTCTGTCCGGGCTTTTGTGTGTAAGGAACAACGACAAAATCAAATAGTAGATCGTGTAGACTTAATGATTTTATATGTTTATGCGTTATTATTACTATAGTTGTTTTAATTTGTGTGTTGGAAGTCGTTGAATATCCAAGGTTAATTGTTCTGTGGCAAATGAAGTAAGATGTGACGTAGCTTTTCTCATCAATATTGGCCTTAAAATTGCTGATAAGTATTTAAAACTATTAAAGGTCCGGAGAGAAGATATGAAAAAAATGTGTCAAATTGTTTTGGTTTTACTGGTGTTGGGTTTTGTCTGTGCTGGGAGTGTATTTGCATATCCAGTCGCTGCGAATGATGTCATATATTTTGAGAATTCGGGCAATGGAACTGGGACAGGTGGAGGTGAGTTTAATATTAGGGATGCCACCAATCATGACCTTTTATTTACGACTTTTTGCCTAGAATACAGTGAGCATATCGCCTACAAGACAAACTATAGAGTGCAAGGGATCTCTGATCGTGCTTATGGTGGTGGTTACGATCTCACTGACGATGCTGCGGGTGATCCTTTGTCCAGTGCAACTAAATGGCTCTATTGGAATTTTGTGACTAAGGAACTCGATACCTCTGAGCTTTTTGATTATGATGATGATCGTAGTTATGATGCGTTGCAATATGCTATCTGGTATCTTGAGGATGAAATTGAGTCTGCAGGAGTCGGAACTTATTTAGTTGAATATGCGAAAGATATTGTCAGTGATGCCGATTATTCTTTTGACGGAAACGTTGCAGTTATGAATCTTGGTGATTATCAGGATCAGTTGATTGCTGGTCCAGCACCGGTACCGGAACCAGCCACTTTGGTATTGTTGGGTTCAGGGCTTGCCGGGTTAGTTTTTTATCGCAGGAGAATGAATAAATAATCTTTTTAGATATTTATTTTGGAAACAGAAAGGCCACCTGAAGCAGGTGGCCTTTCTGTTTTTGAGACTGCTATTATTGATCTTAGCTTAGGGGCAGTGGAGCCTCTGTAAAGCTACGGATAAAAGATTCAAGTTTCTGTAGTTTAGTGTCGTCAAGTTGAGCAAAGCGTACACTGCCTCGGCGAACTGGGACAAGATTATCGCGTAGGCGGTAATCAGAGATAGACCGAATGGGGAGGTCTTCTACGATCAGTTCGTGATCATGGTAAAGGCTGATTTTTTTGACTTCAGAGCGTCTTAGTTTTTGCCCCAGGTAACGGAAGGATAGGCCACCCTCACTGATATCCATGATGTGGTATGGAAGTGATTCCGGGCCTTGATCAATGAGTATCAAAGCTCGATCGATCGCTTTGAATCTTTGAAATTGTCTAACGGGGCTGTATTTTATACGACTTTCCATTTGGTTGCTCCTTCATGGCCATTTGGATTTTACGTTTCCCCCCTAGTTTTGCCGATAGTAGTCATAAGCTAATTTATGGTAAAACTTTTCATATGTCCACTATTGTCTTGTAACATCATTATATTGCAAATGTTATACCTTAATGTGTTCGGGAGCGGGGTTTGCCGCTTTTGAGTCATGCCGTTCTTCTGTAAGTTACTGTGAAACAGTCATTTTTAGTGATTCTTTGCTGTCTGGGTTAACTCTTCGGTGGAAAAGGATATTTCGTGAAAAAATATATTTCTAGGGAAGCGAACATGCTCTGTCGATTTTTCTTACATTAAAATATGAAGATGAGCGTATTGCGTCAACAGATACATATTTTTCTTCTCCCCCTTGCACTGCTGTGTGCTGTCCTGCTTTTTGTGGGTGGCCCGGAATTTGATTCATTACGTAGTTATCGCTATGGTTGGGGGGCTGGTCATCTTTTTAGCTTTGCCCTCTGGACCTACCTTTATGGTCTGTGGAAGGATGATCGTTTCTTTTGGCCGTTGGTTGGTGAAGTTCTTCTGTTGACCGTTGTTATTGGTGGGTTGACTGAATTGCTTCAGTCGGTTATTGGTCGAGAAGGGACTTGGCTTGACCTGGGGAATGATATTATCGGCAGTTTGTTTGGACTGTTCTTTTTGACCTCAGCACGACGATCTCTACCGTTCTTTTTATTAAGGGGACTTCAAATTCCGGTGCTGGCCCTGCTGGTATGGAGCCTGTTGCCAACGAGCAGGGTGATTGTCGATGATTTGATTGCCCGTCAACAGTTTCCGCTTTTATCAGGATTTGAGACTTCACTTGAAGTCACTCGTTGGCGCGGAAGTGCCAAGCGTCTTGTTAATACTGATATTGCCTTTTCAGGCGAAGCATCGTTGCAGATTCAGCTGAGCACTCAGCGTTATTCCGGTCTTGGTTTAAAGGATTTTCCTCGTGATTGGAGTCATTACCGATTCGTTGCTCTCCAGGTGTTTAACCCCGAGACAGAGCCTTTGCAGTTGCATTTTCGCATTCATGACCATTTTCATACGAATCGTTATAGTGATCGCTACAATCATAGTTTTAAGTTGCAGTCTGGTTGGAATGAACTGTTGATCGATCTGGATGATGTCGTAAATGCTCCCAAAGGGCGGCAGTCTGATCTTTCTCGAGTCGCTGGCATGGGGGTCTTTGTCGGTAAGCTGGACCGACCGAGGACGATCTATCTCGATGAGGTTCGGCTGCTACCATGAGAATCTGTTGCAATGAACGGCTTTCTTGTTGATTCCTTTTCTAACATTGATAGCGTTCTCAATATTTCTATTAAAATAGATGTTTCCCTGATTGACAAGTGCTTGCGATGGTCTTAGAATCCCACCTCTTAAGTCAGCTATTCATTTATAATTACGTGTTTATTTGGTGTTCTGATTAAGCACAATGTAGTTTCTGTTTGGAAACGAGTTCAATAGAAAGGTCGAAAATGAAAGTCCTCATTACCGACGAAATTTCAGACAAAGGTCTGTTGCCGTTATTGGAAGATCCACGGATAAAGGTTGATAAAAAACTGGGTCTCTCGATTCCTGAGTTACACAGTGTGATTGGTGATTATGAAGCGATCATTACCCGCAGTGGAACTTTGGTTGATCAAGCTCTTCTTGACCATGCGACGAATCTAAAGATTATTGCACGGGCAGGTGTTGGAATTGATAACGTTGATGTCGAAGCTGCTAGCAGCAAGGGAATCATTGTTGTTAATGCGCCTTACGGGAACGTTAACGCTGCAGCCGAACATACATTGGCAATCCTGCTCTCTTTGTGTCGTAATGTCCCAGTTGCCAATAGCTGCCTTAAAAGTGGTGACTGGCAGCGTGCTCCCTTTACTGGTCGTGAGTTAAAGGGCAAGACTGTTGGT
>Ga0193959_1000508_pt1 | contig 15625 bp, 13 predicted proteins | sample FB_2_MG_FD_140333 | JGI IMG/M metagenome (GOLD analysis project Ga0193959, IMG submission 140333) | Microbial mat bacterial communities from the Broadkill River, Lewes, Delaware, United States - FB_2_MG | ecosystem: Environmental > Aquatic > Freshwater > River > Microbial mats | place: USA... | reverse complement strand
TCATGGAGAGTTGATGATTCTTTAAGTGCTCTTATGAATATTGAAGTAGCTCCACTAGTTAGGCTGGGATATGCCTATGATCATACAATCACCAATTTAGGGGATTTTAATTCGGGGTCACATGAGATAATGTTATTAATAACCATTAGTAATTCTAGGTATGGATTATCACCTAGATTCTTCTAGAATGGCACTAAAAACTTAAAATTATGAAAAATATTACGATACTAATTTTATTCTTTTTTTGCTTTTATACAGGAAAAGCACAGGTTCTGGTTGAGCAGGAGCGTTATGAAATAAATAATATCTCAGTTAATAATGTATTGTCTAATTTTGGGACTACATTTTATCAGGGTAATAAATTGGTGTTTGCTTCACCAGCCAAGCGGAATTACATCATAAATAATACCTGGAAAGGTAATGATCAACCATTTTTGGAAGTTAAAATTGGTACTATTGGAGACAATGGAGAACTTTCTGATGTAAAAAATGTTTCCAGAGTTATAAACACGAAATTTCATGAAGCATATGTTACCTTTTCAAAAGATTTTAAAACGGTTTATTTTACTAGAAGTAATTACTTTGAAAGAAAATATCGAAAAGATTCATTGGGGATTAATCGGTTAAAAATATTCAAATCAACAATGGATAGTCAAGGGAACTGGTCCAAAGTTATGGATATGCCATTTAATAATGATGAATATTCAACCGGACATCCAACCTTGAGTAAAGATGGAAAAACTCTTTATTTTATATCTGATATGCCTGGAACGATTGGAAAAACAGATATCTTTAAAGTAGCGGTACATGAGGATGGTTCTTATGGAACTCCCGAGAATTTAGGCTCAGAAATTAATACTGAAGGAAAAGAAATGTTCCCATTTATTACGGACAACGATGAATTGTACTTTTCGTCAGACGGGAGGGAAGGAATTGGAATGCTCGATGTTTATATGAGTAAACTGGAAAATAATCAGGTAATTTCAACGTTACATTTAGAGGAGCCTATTAATAGTGATCGAGATGATTTTGGATTTATTATCAATACAGAAACTTTAGAAGGTTATTTTTCATCCAATAGATTTGGAGGTAAGGGAGATGATGATATATATTATTTTAAAGAGAACTTACCAATTATATGTTCACAATCTGTAACTGGACTTGTTAAAGACAAAGAATCTGGATTATTATTACCAGGAACACAGGTAAGCTTATTTAAAAACAATAAAAAAATTGATAGCCTTACAACTACTGTTGGAGCAGCAGCAGCATTTGAGTTTCCGCTTGATTGTGAAGCATCTTATAAAATAGTAGGTAGTAAATTAAACTATTTAGATGCTACTTTAGTACTTAATACTGATGATGAGCATGAAAAAGTTCATGAAGTAGAGCTTTCGCTAGAACCAAATGAAGAATTTATGGTTGTTGGAGAACGAGTATTATTAAAAATAAATACTATTTATTTTGATTTTGACAAGTCATTTATTCGTCCAGATGCATCTCTAGAGCTAAATAAAGCTATTGAAATTATGAAAAAATATCCAGAGATAATTGTAGAATTCGGTGCACATTGTGATTCTCGTGGACCCGATCGTTATAATGAGAAATTATCGGGTAGAAGAGCTAATTCAACGGTAGAGTACATGCTTGCAAGAGGTATTACTCAAGATAGATTAACAGGAAAAGGATATGGAGAAACCATGCTGGTTAACAAATGTGCTAACGGTGTGAAGTGTACTGAAGATGAACATCAGTTAAACAGACGCACCGAATTTTTAATAACAAATCCTGAAGTTATTCAAACAAAACAATAGAAATCAATTACTAAAACTTTGGCAGCCGTTAGGTAATACTCTTAGATATACTACCGTTGTGGGGACGACAAATTTCTTAAGATATTATATACGGCTGCTTTTTTTGATAATTAAATATTCTGTTTTAATAGTGTCTCCTTAAATTCATCATAATTTAAAATTGATTTAGCCTTTTTTTCTTTGTGAATAACAGCCATAATTTGTTGAGGAATTTCAATAGATTGGTTTATTTCTTTCTCAACAACATCTAAAAATTTTACTGGGTGGGCAGTTTCTAAAAAAACACCTTCAACGCTACTTTCAGTTTCTAAATATTTTTTCAACCCCAAATATCCAACAGCTCCGTGAGGATCCACGATATATCCTGAATTATTTTTTATATTTTTTATTGTTTCTCTTGTTTGATTATCAGAGAAAGAAAATGATGATAACTGTTTTTTTAATTCATCATCATTATTCTTGAAAATTTCTAATATTCGCACAAAATTACTAGGATCACCTACATCCATGGCATTTGAAATAGTCTGAACTGAAGGTTTTGGACTATAAATACCAGTTTTTAAATAGTTAGGGACAATATCATTCATATTAGTAGAGGCAATTAATTGTTTTATTGGTAGCCCTAATTTTTGAGCCATAAACCCAGCACAAATATTTCCAAAATTCCCACTAGGAACTGAAAAAACTAAATCTTTTTGCTTGTTTCTAAGTTGCTTATATGCAAAAAAGAAATAGAACATTTGTGGAAGCCATCGTGCAATATTAATTGAATTAGCTGATGTCAAATTCATTTTAGATGTTAATTCTAAATCTAAAAAAGCTTTTTTTACCATGGTCTGGCAATCATCAAAAGTTCCATTAACCTCCAAGGCCGAGATATTTTGTCCAAGTGTTGTTAACTGTTTTTCTTGAACCTCACTAACCTTTCCTTTAGGATATAAAATAACAACATCAACTCCTTTTACACCTAAAAAGCCACTAGCGACAGCTCCTCCAGTATCTCCCGAAGTCGCCACTAATACAGTTACTTTAGAACTGACATTTTGTTTGTTAAAGTATCCAAAACATCTAGCCATAAATCTGGCTCCAACATCTTTAAAAGCCATTGTAGGGCCATGAAATAATTCCAAGGTGGAAATTGAATTTTCTATTTTTACCACTGGAAAACCAAAACTTAATGATTCTTCAATAATATTTCTTAACTCTTTTTCAGGAATTTCACTACCAACAAATTGTTTGATTACCTCATAAGCTATTTCATGATTTGACAATTTCTCAATGTTCTTAAAGAACTCTTGTGAAAGAGGTTCAATTGTTTCTGGAAAATACAATCCTTTATCGGGTGCAAGCCCATTAATCACAGCATCTTTAAATGATACATTTGGAGCTTTTTTATTTAAACTATAATATTGCATTGTTCAATTTATTATCGTCTTTGTGAAGTGAAATTTAATTTAATGAGATATCTATTTTTCTTGAAATAGATTGCCTCAGTTTTCTCAAAACTTCGCAATAACTGTTATTTTAATATTCTAATATTTTAATTCCTTGTTTGTTTATTTTTGAGACATGCACATCATAATCTATACCTACCTTATCATAAACCAATTTCATTGTATTTGCCACATTTTTAGCAGTTTTTTCACCTTTGCTTAAAGCAAATATTGAAGGTCCAGATCCTGAAATTCCACAACCTAATGCTCCGGTTTTTAATGATTCTTCTTTAACAATATCAAAAGCAGGAATTAAAATTGATCGAATTGGCTCAATAATAAAATCCTCTAAAGATCTTCCAATTAAATCATAATCTTCTGTGTAAAGACCACTAATTAAACCTCCAACATTTCCCCATTGCTTAATTGCTTTTTTTAATGTTACTGTAGTTTTTAAAATTTCACGAGCATCTGATGTTTTTACTTCAATTTGAGGATGTATTACAGTAGCAAATAATTCATTTGGGGTGTGAATTTTAATAATATCTAAAGGTTCATAACTTCTAACCAAAGTAAAACCTCCAAAAAGGGCAGGAGCAACATTATCGGCATGAGGAACTCCTGTAGCAAGTTTTTCGCCTTCCATGGCAAAACGAACCAATTCGTTTACATGAAAAGGCTTACCTAACAACTCATTTATTGCCCAAACGGCACCAGCTGAACTTGCCGCACTACTTCCTATGCCACTTCCGGGTTTAATTCTCTTATCAATTTCAATTTCAAAACCGAATTGAGTATTAGACTCTTTTAAAAGAGCCAATGCTGCAACACCTGCAACATTTTTATGAGCTTTAAGTGGTAAATCCTGGCCCAATATTTTTGTGATTTTTATTCCTTTCTCTTGTACTTTTCTAATTGTCATTATATCACCAACGGTATCCAAAGCCAATCCAAGGACATCAAAACCACATGAAACATTGGCAATTGTAGCAGGGCAAAATATTTTAATTTCGTTCATAGCAGTTAATTATTTCCAATTCTTATGATGTCTGCGAAAAGCCCTGATGCAGTAACATCAGCACCTGCACCTGCACCTTTTATAATTAGTGGTTGCTGACTATATCTTTCTGTAAAAAATAATACAATATTATCACTTCCATCCAAATTATAAAATGGGTGATCTGAAGGTATTTCTTTTAATCCAACTTTTGCATTCCCTTTATCAAATTCTGCAACATATTTTAATCGACAATTTTTAGTAGCTGATTTTTGCTGAATTTTATTAAAGTGGTCAGATTCAGTTTTTAAAGTTTCTAAGAATTCTGGAACTGTATCTGAACCTAATGATAATTTAGGTAGAAATGAATCATTTGAAATATCATCTAATTCTAATTTTGAACCACTTTCACGAGCAAGAATTAAAATTTTTCGCATTACATCAACTCCACTTAAATCAATTCTTGGATCAGGTTCAGTATAACCTTCAATTCCGGCTTGCTGAACAACATTAAAAAATGAATTTTCACCGTTAAAATTATTGAATATGAAGTTTAAACTACCAGATAGAACAGCTTGTATTTTAGTTACTTTATCACCAGATGCAATTAAATTTTTTAGAGTATCAATTATAGGTAATCCTGCACCTACATTTGTTTCGAAAAGAAATGGGGCACTATATTTTCTTGCTAATTTTTTAAGTTTTATATAATTTGAATAATTAGAAGAACAAGCTATTTTATTGCAAGTAACAACCGCAACACTTTCTTTTAAATAATCGGCATATAAGTTAGAAATTCCTTCATTTGCTGTATTATCAACAAAAATGCTATTTCTATAATTTAATTCTGTTACTTTTGAATGAAATAAACTCATATCCAATTTTTCAGAATTAGCTAAAGGAGTTTTCCAATTATCTAAATCTATACCATCCTCATTAAATAGCATTTTTTTAGAATTTGTAAGAGCAATTACTCTCACTTCAATATTTAAATTATCTAATAAGTATTGATGTTGTTTTTGTATTTGATTTAATAATTTACTTCCAACATTACCAACACCTACTACAAATAAATTCAATTGTTTTGTTTGCCCTTCAAAAAAGGCTGAATGTAATGTGTTTAAAGCTTTTTTTATGTCTTTATGAGCAATTACAGCTGAAATATTTTTTTCTGAAGCTCCTTGGGCTATAGCCCTAATATTAACATTGTTTTTACCTAATGTACTAAACATTTTACCACTAATACCTTGATGATTTTTCATATTATCACCAACAAGCGCTATTATTGCATTGTTTTTTTCAATTGTTAATGGATCTACTTTTCTATGTTCCATTTCATAACTAAATTCAGCATCAATTACTGATTTAGCATCTTCAACATCATTAGAACTAATTGCAATACAAATAGAATGTTCTGAAGATGCTTGAGTTATTAACGATACATTTATTTTTTGTTCTGACAGCGCTCCAAATAATCTCTTTGAAAAACCAGGAATTCCAATCATGCCACTTCCTTCAAGAGTGATGAGGGCCATGTTTTCAATATGACTAATTCCTTTAATTTGGTTGTTGTTTGATGAAATTTTTGAAATTACGGTTCCTTCAGCTTTAGCTTCAAAAGTATTTTTTATACAAATCGGAATTTTTTTCTCTAAAACAGGTTGGATAGTTGGTGGATATAAAACCTTTGCTCCAAAATGCGATAATTCCATTGCTTCCTGATATGAAATACTTTTAATAGGGAAGGCCTGACGAACAAATTTTGGATTTGCTGTGAACATTCCACTAACATCTGTCCAAATTTCTAATACCGAAGAGTTTGTAGCAGCCGCAATTATTGCAGCAGTATAATCAGATCCTCCACGTCCTAAAGTAGATACTACTCCAGCTTCTGTTTTAGCTACAAAACCAGGTAATACAACTATTTGATGCTTATTATCATTAAAGAAACATGATATGGCTTCATTTGTTTTGTTGAAATGTACTGATGCATTTGAAAAGGTTGTATCCGTAACAATTAAGTCCTGAGAGTTTTTTAGAACAACATCTAAATTTAAGTTTTTCATTGCTTCCGAAATGATATAAGAAGAAAGCAATTCTCCAAAACTTACAATTTTATCCGAAGTTTTTGAAGATAATTCATTAATCAAAAAAACTCCCTCCAAAGTGCTCTCTAACTTATTTAAAAGCCTTTTCACTTGACCTAAAACACTACTTTGGTTATTGACTGCTATTAATTCTCTTACAACCTGTAAATGTCTATCTTCAATTGTTTTAAATTTATTTTTATAAGATTTGTCACAGGAACATGCTAAACTACCTGCTTCCAACAACAAGTCTGTTATACCACCAAGAGCTGATACAATGATGGCAACATTGTCTTTATAAGTACTTTCTTTAGTAATGGCAATTACTTTATTTATGTTTTCTGAGGAAGAAACTGATGAACCTCCAAATTTTAATACTTTCATATTAATTTTATAAAATGATTTACAATTAAATTAACTAATATTCCTTGTTTCAAAACTTTTGAAAACGAATATAAATACGGTTGATATGAATAGAAATATACCCTAAAGGGTAATTGTGATTGTAGCGATTTGTGCAATAACATTGCCGCGCAAAGAAGTTGCGGAGCCAACCATTTGATATGTATTTGTTATTTGCATGAGACAAATGTAGTTAAATTTTTAAAACTTCAAATAAATTAAGTTATAATTAGTTATTATTTAACGAAAACGATTTATTGTTTTAGATTAATACAAATATTAATATGTTTCTTTATTAAATATGAAATTTAGTTATAGCCTAATTATTCTAAATCGACAGCAATTTGGTTGTGTAATAAATCATCAAAAGTTTCCTGTTTTCTAATTAAATAATCATTTCCATTATAAAATAAAACTTCTGCTGGCTTAAATCGAGAATTATAATTGGATGACATAGAAAAACAATATGCACCAGCATTATTGAAGCATAATACATCTCCTTCGCTAATTTCACTTATTCTACGATTAGACCCAAAAGTGTCTGTTTCGCAGATATAGCCCACAACTGAGTAATATCTTTCACGACCATTTGGATTTGATATGTTATGAATATGATGATATGAATCATACATCATTGGACGTGCTAAATGATTAAAACCAGAATCTACACTTGCAAATACAGTAGAAGTTGTTTGTTTTACAACATTTACATGAGCTAAAAAAGATCCAGCTTCACTCACTAAAAATTTTCCAGGCTCAAACATAAGTGTTAATTCCTTGCCGTAATCTTTGCAAAATTCATTAAATTCAACAGATAGTTTTTCTCCTAATTCTTCAATATTTGTTGAAATATCACCCTCTTTATAAGGAACTTTAAATCCACTTCCTAAATCAATAAAATCGAGGTTTTTAAATTCTTTTGCTGTATTAAATAATATTTCTGTTGCTCTTAAAAAAGTATCTATATCTAAAATATCAGATCCTGTATGCATATGAATACCATTTATTTGCATAGCCGTATTTTCAACAACTCTCATAATATGAGGAGCTTGATGAATAGATATTCCGAATTTAGAGTCGATATGACCCACTGAAATTTTACTATTACCACCAGCCATTATATGTGGGTTTATTCTAACACAAACTGGTATGGTAGGGAAGTGGTTTCCAAATTGTTCCAAAATAGAAAGGTTATCTATATTTATTTGAACTCCTAATTGCGCCGCCGTTTCAATTTCGTGCAATGAGACTCCATTTGGAGTGAAAATAATATCTTCTGGATTAAATCCAGCTTTTAGTCCTAGTTGAACTTCTTGAATTGAAACCGTATCAATCCCTGAATTTAACTTTTTAAATAATTTTAAAATACTAATGTTTGAATTTGCCTTTACAGCATAGTTTAATTTCAAACTATTTACTGATGAAAATGCATCAATAAGTCGATTGTATTGAGAAGTAATTTTATCTGCATCATATACGTACAGCGGACTTCCGTATTTTTCTGTTAAAGAAAGTAAAACTTGATTATTCATTCATTATAATTTTAAAATTCAAATGTATAAAACAGTACTAATTTTAAAAATATAATTTTATTAAATAACAATATTTAACAAATTGTTAAAAAACAAAAAAAACTCCCTTCAATTAAGAAGAGAGTTTATATTATTATACTAAAAATAGTTCTTATTTTGCTCTTTCAGCAGTAATTTGTGCAATTTTAACAACTACATCAGTAGCTAATTGAATTGACTCGGCTGCTACATATTCATATCTTCCGTGGAAGTTATGTCCACCTGCAAAAATGTTTGGACAAGGTAAACCTTTATAAGATAATTGAGAGCCGTCAGTACCACCTCTAATTGCTTTAATTAATGGTTTAATGTTTAATTGTTTCATTGCTTCTTCAGCAATATCAACAATATGCATTACTGGTTCAATTTTTTCTCTCATGTTGAAATATTGATCTTTAATTTCAACTTCAAGTAAATCAGATCCTAACTTTTTATTTAAATCATCAACTAATTTTTTGAACAATACTTTTCTTTCTTCAAATAACTTAATATCGTGATCTCTTATAATATATTGAAGAACTGTTTTTTCTACTTCACCATTCATTGTGTGTAAGTGGAAGAAACCTTCATAACCTTCAGTGCTTTCAGGAACTTCACCAGCCGGTAAAGATGCAATAAATTCACTTGCAATTGTCATAGAATTAATCATTTTTCCTTTTGCATAACCAGGATGAACAATTTTACCATTAATAGTAACGGTAGCACCTGCTGCATTAAAGTTTTCATATTCTAACTCACCAACCTGACTTCCGTCCATAGTATAAGCCCAATCTGCTCCAAATTTATCAACATCAAACATATGAGCTCCTTTACCAACTTCTTCATCAGGAGTAAATCCAACTCTAATTTTTCCATGTTTAATTTCTGGATGGTTAATTAAATATTCCATTGCAGAAACAATCTCAGTAATACCAGCTTTATCATCAGCACCTAAAAGAGTAGTACCATCAGTTGTTATTAAAGTTTGACCTTTATATAACAATAAATCATCAAAATAACTTGGAGATAAAACAATGTTTTCTTCTTTATTCAATACAATATCTTCACCATTATAATTTGGGTGAAATTGTGGTTTTACATTAGTTCCTGTATAATCAGGACTTGTATCCATATGAGCAATAAAACCTACAGTAGGAACGTCAAAATCTACATTTGATGGTAACGTTGCCATGATATAACAATTATCATCTAAAGTAACATCTTGCATTCCAATTTCTTTAAGTTCTTCAACTAAAAGATGAGCTAAATCCCATTGTTTTTCTGAACTTGGGAACGCAGGATTATTATCATCCGATTGCGTATCTATTTTAACGTATTTAACGAAACGATCTATTATATTTTGCATTTTATCTAATTTTTTTTCAAAAATAAGATTTTGATTAAGGTTTTACAATCAAAATATCATAAATTATTGTAAAAATTCAATTTTCTCAATGATTGAAATAGATTCACAAGTTCGTCTATAAATATTGTCTTCTCCATAAACTTCAGAATAAGCGTTAAAGTACGTGTTTTCAGACAACTTAACTGTTAAATTAAACTGTTGATAAGGAAATCCATTTTTTTTACCTTTTACTAAATACCAGTATGTTTTTTTTGTTTTAAATGACTCATTTCCTTCGTCAATTTTCTCTAATGAATTAACAGTTAAAACTGAATCTATTTTTTTAATATAAGCTTCATTAAAATCTAATTTTCCATAAGTAAAAGAAGTTCCTAAAATATATGAATCTGTCAATTCTCTCAAAGTATCTGCTGCAAAAACAGAAGATTCATATTTATCATAATAAAGATTTGTTTTCCAAGATGTTGGAATTCTTATTTTAAAGTTTTTGTTGAAATCATAAACTGATTCTAAATTATTAATTTTAACTGATTTACATTTAAACTTTTCAGTTAAGGGTGTTTGTTTTGAACAACTAAAAATAGTGATAGAAAGGAGTAAAAAAAACAAGTGATTTTTCATGTTATTTAATTGACATTTTAGCTATTATATCATGACCTGAAAGCCAAGCTGTATTGTTCGAAGCAAAACGAATAGTGTAAAAACCTTCATCACTTACTTTGGTCCAATTTCTTCCAGAATTCTTTGAATAAAAAATACCGTTTGTTGAAACTGCCATGACTTCTTTTCCTTGAGTATTTGGAACATATTGAACACAACTAACATATTTAGGTAAACTATTTTCCGAAACTACTTCCCATGTTTTACCACCATTAAAAGTTATTGCTTTGTTGGCATAGTTTCCAAATTTATCGGTATAATCTCCACCACAAATAATACCGTTGTTTTCATCGTAAAAATCAATAGAATAGATACCGGTTGTGCTTTTTCCTTGAATTATTGGTGTTTCATAAACATTCCAAGACAATCCCATATCAGGAGTATGAAAAACTCTGGATTTTATTCCGCCTGTTGCAATCCAGGCATTTTCTCCAACAATAGCAATATTTGTATTACTTGCAGCAAAAGCAGCTTCACCATCCATAATTTTCGGTAAATTTCGGCAATTTATTTTGCTCCAAGAATTACCACCATCTCTTGTAATCAATATTGAAAGGCAATCATGGGTTGGATCTCCCATTGTAATACCGTTTAATTCATCAAAGAATTTCATACAATTATAAAACACCTTTTCATGTTCTTCTTTATACGCTATTTCAATTTCATTATTTTGATACTTATATAAAAGTGCAGGGTTTCCAACATTTAGAGCGAAAACTGCCTTTTTGGTATAGGATAAAGCTCTGAAGTGAGGAATAATGGTGTCTGTTATAATTTTCTTTGTAGAAATTAACTTGCCTGAATTTGTAATAATTCCTAAATCACCTATAGAGCCAGCATAAACAGCAGAAGAGTCATTTATGATTTCAATTGCTCGGATACTAGAACTATCCATTTTAAATTTTTCAATAGATATTGTTACCGAATCACGAGCTATATATTCATTGCTACAAAATGTTAAAAAGGAGGCAACAATAATGAGGATGATGAACTTTTTCATATTCAATTCGTTTGTATAAGAACAAAAATAAGTAAAAAATGAATGTATTTAAAAAAGAAAAGACAGGTTTAAACCTGTCTTTTCTTTATAATATAATTTATAATTCACATTTTTTATTGATTAAAAAAATCATCATCAATATACATTTCATTTTCAAACCTAGTTTTAACCAACTTCGATGTATTTAACTTATGAGCTGTTTTCATTTTTAAAGTTGTACTGCTTTTTGAGCCAAGACCTCTTATGTCATCAAGAGCTGTTTTTAAAACAACTTCATTTTCATCACCGAAAGGCAATATATTATTCCAGTATTGATACTCTATGACTTCAATATCTGGATCAAAGCCATTTGTATAATCACTTTCTCCTAATTTATTAAAAATTTGAAATACAATTGGTTGCATTGCATTTTTATGCGATGAACTTGCTGACGCTTCACTTGTAAAATCTGAAGATGCTGAATCAAACAAAGTTATTGAACCAACATTTTTACCATATGTTTTGGTTCCAATAACTTTTACAGGTATAAAAGGTTTCAAACCATTTATGATCATTTCACTTGCTGAAGCTGTACTTCCTGAAGCTAAAACATATAACGAATTGATTGTTGTTAATCTATTAATAGTTTCTTCTCCTGTTTTTTCACCACTAGCGTCATATACATTTAATTCATTTTGAAAATCATAAGACCCGCTCTGATTTGTATGTTTAGAATTGAATAATAAATCAGCAAATTTATCCGTTCCAGCGTTCGCGTAAATCATACTTGCCAAATAAGAGGAAGTTGCTACTGAACCTCCACCATTAATTCTAAGATCTAAAATTAATTCTTCAACTCCTTCGGTTTTTAAAGTAGCAAAAGCGGCGTTTAATTCATCGTTGAACGATGATCTAAATCCGTTATAAACTAAATATCCTACTTTTTTACCATTAATATTGTCAAACGTTTTTGTTAAAAAAACAGGATTATCGGATACTACGGCAGGAGCTATAGAAAAATCGTTTACTTTAGATAAGGTACCATTTTGTTCAATTGCCGTAGAAACTAATATAGATTCGCCACTGTATAGTTTATTAATTACTGACGCATAATTTGTTTCATTGATTATTTCATTATCAATAGCATTTATAATGTCACCTCTTTTTATTCCAGCTATATCTGCTGGAGAACCTACGGTAACGTGTTGAACATAAATAATAACTTGATTATTTCCAATTGCTACAGGAATTGATCTTTTAATACCAGTTGTTTTAGATATTCCTTGAAACTGTTGTTGTTGCTCTACATAATCCTCAATAAACCAAGAAAATCTGTCGGTATTCCCTTTATCAAACAATAAACTATTAAACAAGGATTCTGGTGTTGAAAACCCATTTAAATAAGTATAATATTCTTTTAAATCATCACTTTTAGAATCTGCTAAATTTGAAACATTTCCTTGCCAATTATACCATGAATTCATACCACTCCATACAAAGTGATTTATTGGGTTGTCAATTTTAGTGTCATCAACAACAAGGGGTGGCGTAAGGTTGTCATTTTTACTGCAACCAACAATATACACTGCTAAAAATAAATAAGCAGTTATTAAATAGATATGTTTTTTCATGTTTTAAATTTTATATTTGACCATGTCTTAAGTCGCAATATATCAATAATAATTACAAAATTAAATAGGTACTGTAACAAAAACGTTACTACCTCGTCATAATTGTAACAGCAGCAAAAAAAACTGCTAAACCAAACTTAAAATGAAGCAATCGGAGTTTTTAAAAACTGTAATGCCCTTTAAAGATAAAGTATTTCGTGTAGCGAAAAGACTACTTGTATCTACTGAAGAAGCTGAAGATGCAACTCAGGAACTGTATTTTAAACTATGGAAAAATAAAGGGAAGCTGAAAAACTATAAAAGTATTGAGGCATTTGCTATGACAATGACTAAAAATTATTGTTTTGACAGATTAAAATCTAAACAAGCAAGTAATTTAAAATTGGTTCATAGTAATTATAAAGAAAAGGATACGTCTTTAGATAGGCGAGTGGAACTTAATGACAGTGTAAGTAAAGTTCATGAATTAATTGAAAACTTACCAGAGCAACAAAAATTAATTATACAACTTAGAGATGTAGAAGAATATGAATTTGATGAAATTGCAAAAATGTTGAATTTAAAACCAACAGCAATTAGAGTAACATTGTCTAGAGCAAGAAAAACAATTAGAGAACAATTATTAAAACAACATAATTATGGAGTTAGCTAACATAGAAAAGTTGTTAGAAAAATATCAAAATGCAGAAACTTCAATCACTGAAGAAAAAGAGTTGAAAAACTATTTTACAAGTGATAATGTAGCTCCTCATTTAGTAGAATACCAAGTGTTATTCGGATATTTTTCAACCAGTAAAAATGAGCGTTTTACAAAAACCATTCAATTAAACAGTCAAAAGCGGAATTGGAAATGGTTATCTGTAGCAGCCTCAGTAGTATTATTGGTAAGTGTTTACACAGGTTATGAAAATAACCAAAAAAGAGAAGCTGAAAGAATATACCAGGAAACCAAAGTGGCTTTTGATATGCTTTCAAACAATTTAAACAAAGGAACTGTTGCAATTGCACAATTACAACATTTTGAAAACACAAAAAACAAAATTTTTAAACAACCTAAAAAGTAAAAAAAATGAAAAAATTAATTTTAATTATAGCCATAGCAATTGTATCTGTTACCAGTTATGCTCAAAGTTCAATTTTCGATAAGTTTGAAGATATGGATGACGTAACAACGGTGGTAGTTACACAAGAAGCCTTTAGAATGATGGCTAAGTTTAACGTGGGCGGTAATGATGAAGGAGATGATTACTTAGATATGTTAAAAGGTCTAAAATCTTTTAAAGTTTTCACAACCGAAAACCCAACTATCTCAAAAGAGATGAATAATGTGGTATCTAAATATTTAAAATCTTCAAAACTTATTGAGTTAATGAGAGTAAAAGATAAAGATGCAAATGTGAAAATTTATGTTCGTCAAGGAAAAGATGAAGATCATGTGAGTGAAATGTTGATGTATGTTGGTGGGGTAGGAAAATACATGGAAAATTCTGATAGCCCTGTAAAAGCAGAGTCTGTTATTTTATCATTAACAGGAGATATTGATTTAAATAAAATCTCTAAATTAACAGAAACACACATTCCAAACAGTGGATTGAATAAAAAACAGTAAAAATCAAAAGCAAGAGTCGAAGTCTTCTGACTCTTGCTTTTTAATAATTTAAATAAAAACAGATGAAATCATTTATAAAATTAGCGGGACTTACCTTAGTTGTATTATTTATTTCTACAGCATGTGATTCCAATGCATCTCTTCAAAAATACTACGTAGATAGCAAAGAAAATAATGAATTTATATCTGTAGATATTCCTTCTAGCATTCTACAGTTAAAAGACACTGAAGTATCTGAAGATATTAAAAACACCTTAAATACTATTAAAAAGGTAAACTTTTTAGCACTACAATTAAATGAGACAAATCAGGAATTATATGCTTCAGAAAAACTGAAAGTAGCTAAAATTCTAAAAAACCCAAAATACAAACAATTAATGCGAATGAACATGGGTAAAGGAAGTGTTAGTGTTAATTATTTAGGAGAAGAAGAAGCTATTGATGAAGTTATCATATTTGGATCGGATAATGAAAAAGGTTTTGCAGTTGTAAGAGTTATTGGGGATAATATGAATCCTTCAGATATTATGAAACTTGCCAATGATATTAAACTTGATGGTGACTCAAGTCAATTAAAACAACTTGAAGGTTTGCTTAGTGGTTTGAAATAATAATCATTTACTATTAAATATTAAAAGCCATACTTTAACGAGTATGGCTTTTTAAGTATTCATTAACTTCTTAAAAAAAATAAAATAGTATTTTTGAGAACTTAATTTTAGATTTAAAACATGAAAAAAATTGTTTGCGTACTTATTTTCATTTTTTCAGTAGTTATAAATGCTCAGGAAAAAACATATCGAGCAGAAAGAGAAAAAATAAATAATTTAATTCATACTAAATTAAAAGTAGATTTCAATTTTGAAAAAAGTCAAATGAATGGAGAGGCTTGGATTACGGTTTCACCACATTTTTACCCAACAAATAAATTAACTCTTGATGCGAAAGCTTTTAAAATTCATGAATTAAAAGTTAATAATATGAACGCTTCATATAATTATTCAGACAATGAAATTACAATTGAATTGGATAAAATTTATAAAAAAAATGAAGAGTATATTGTTTATGTAAAATACACTGCCCAACCTGAAGAGGTA
>Ga0193959_1000499_pt1 | contig 15757 bp, 32 predicted proteins | sample FB_2_MG_FD_140333 | JGI IMG/M metagenome (GOLD analysis project Ga0193959, IMG submission 140333) | Microbial mat bacterial communities from the Broadkill River, Lewes, Delaware, United States - FB_2_MG | ecosystem: Environmental > Aquatic > Freshwater > River > Microbial mats | place: USA... | reverse complement strand
GTTTTAGTCCTGTTTCGCCTAAAATTGTTTTATTATTGCAGATTTCGCCTAAATATTGACGCGATAAACCTGTATCTTTAGCCATATCAGCTCTGTTACCGTCATATTTTTCGGCAACTATCTTTTGAACTATTCTGTTAAATATTGGCATTTTTTTCTGTTTTTGGTTTATAATACATTTGATTGATTTTCGCGAATGAGTATTTTCGCTTAAGGCCAGTTTTTACTGATTCAGTTAAGAAGTAAAAATCTTTTACTCCTATTATTCGGAATCCGCGCACGACCTCGCCAATTTTGAAGTCGTGCGTTTTAAAATTCATGCTAAAGATTATCTTTCCGAGTTCTTTACCGGTCCTATCTTGTTGTGATTTTCCCATTTTAAAAAGGTAAACCATCGGTTCCATCTCCAAAATCGGGCGCATTATCAAGGCTGTTGCCCGGTGCTGTTTGAGTAGGTCTCCACGTGTTAAGCTCGATGTTGTGAGTTTTATCCTCTTTATTTTTGCGCTCGTTTATGGTAATTTTCAACTTTAAAAGTTTTTTACCTTTTGTTTTTTCGGCTTTTGATACGCCAACATAAAAACCGTCTTTGTTTTCAGCTTCTTTGTGTATCGTGTTAAAAACAGACGCGAGAGCCTTTGCATCGGCTCCTTGATCTATTAAGCTTTTCACAACTTGACCGAGGTCAATTTCTCCGTTTATCGTGCCATACTGCCCGAATTCTTTACCGTCTCCGATATAAATTTTTTCTTGTGCCATAATTTACTTTTTTATTTTAATTGATAATGATTCTTTGTTTGGTTTATATTCCGAAGCCTCGAATACTTCGCCTGTTTCCGGGTCAATATACACTTTGCTTTCAGATTTGTAAGCAATTTGCATCTTTTTTTCAATATCCGAAAGCGTGTTTTTTGTCGCGACCCATTGCGGATTGTTCGTATATGAATGCCGACCGCTTGCCGATTTTGAAATTAAAAAATTTTCAAATGATACAGTTTTTTCGCCGTATGTATCGAACTCACGAACCGCCCATTCTTTGACGCGCTCTTTTGTCGCTTTTACGTTTTTTTCAAGCTCCGAAAGTTCAGCATATAAAGCCATCTCGTTAATTTCTCCGTCTTCGGCTTGATTCGCCATGCTTGCAAGTTGTTCTTGCATGTCTAAAAATACTTGTTTTGAATATCCCATTTTTATAATGATTTTAATTGGTTTTCTAATTGCGTTTTATAATCTTTTTTCATACAATATTTTTTGCCGTCTTTGACAAAATTTGAATAGCTTGCAATTACTTTTGTAAGTGTTGCTTTATCTGAATTCAAAAATGTTTCAAACTGTTTCGGTGTCATCCACACAACTGGCAATTCTTCTTTTTTGTTTATGTCTGTATTTGAAACAGTGTTATTTGATTTTTGAAGACCCTTAAAAACATCTATACCTATCTCTAAATGAGATGCACATTTAGTAAGGCAGTCTGTAATCGCAGATTTATAACCGTCAGCAAGTTCTACTCCTTTGCCTGTTATTTTATGTGATCCGTATTGATCTGAAACGATAACATCATAATCTAATATTTGCAAGGAACCTTTTATTAATATTTGGTCATCTTGTTCTTTAATTGCAATATGCTCTAAATGCCAACGTCCGACTCCAAATACATCATTTAACCTCTCTACGACAAACATTGCTTTTATGCTTGTAAGATAAGATTTTGAAGCAACAGCACTTAACGCTTCGACAGGAAAAGGAGCGCGTAATTGTTTACGCATTTCATCTGTTATCTTTTTCTTTTGTTCCATTCTACTTTTTATTAATTTGGTTAAACATAATTTTCTCAAAAGTAAGCATAATAATTTACAGAAACAAATTTATTTTAGCCTATGCCGTAATTTTGTTAAAGGAATAAATGCACGTTTTTTATTTTTCACAAGCCAAAAGCCTTTGACGTTATTCTTAGTGCTGATTTTGATTTCTCTTTGCTTACGATATTGCATGTTCTTTGTGATGTGTGCTTTTCTATAACAAATTTTATCAATAAAAACATATTGTGGATAACCTATTAATATGTAGACAGTTTTAGCCATTTTAGAAGCAATTTATGACACCAATCTGCCCGTTAGCAACAACTCAAAACATCGCCACACTTTGAAGCTGACATCTTTTTGTTGCTGTATTTATGTGTTTTTTTTCTATTTCATAACCAATGTATTTTCTTCGGTGTTTTTTAGCCATTGCACACTCAGTCCCTGAACCAACAAAAGGAACTATAATTAAATCATTTTCTTTTGTGGTTGGGAGTATTAGCATTTCAGTAACTATTTCGCTTTTTTTTGTTTCGTGGTCATAATGCTTTGTTTTGTTACTTTGTTGCGAAGTTTTTAAAACTTCTTCGTATTTGTATTCATTATAAAAATAACGCCTTTGGTCTTCGTATTCCTTGCGTAGGTATTCGTATTCCTTGCGTAGGTATTCGTATTCCTTGCGTAGGTATTCGTTATTTAAATAATTTCTTACTTTTAAATACTGTTCTTCTGTTATTACATTATCGCCATTTAACCAATTAGAAACACAACCAGTTAAACCGCCAGTTTTACTCGGAAATAGTTTTGCAATTTCTTTATTTGTTACGTTCGCTTTTTTAAATTCAGATTGTAAATATTTAGCAAACGGATTATTAGGTTTTATAAATTCTTCCATAATCATTTCTAATCCTGTTTGTCCTACTTCATTTGAATACATTAAGCACCGTTCATTATGTGTATTGTAAGTTCTTGCAAGTTCGGGGCTGTAATATTGATATTGCATGCTGTCCGTTTTCTGCCATACCAAACTATTTTCCAAATTGAAATACTTATCTAAAATTATTTGAGTATAAGCAATTTTTTTAGCGTGTCCCCACCAGAATAAAGTTCCATTATCGGCTAAAATCCTTTTGCATTCTTTTGCCCAAAGTTCAACGTCTTTTAAATAATCATTAAACGACTTCCAAATATAATCAAATTCACCTTTTACTTCAAAATAAGGTGGGTCTGCAATAATTTCATTTGCACACTTATCAGGTAAAGAATTATCTAAAAAATTGAGATGATGTATTTTATTGTATTCCATTTTACAAATTTGATAATGAATAAAAAAAAGTTGCTAACATGGTGTTTAAGTCAATTTGGCTTGAAAAAAGCCAAACTGCCTAAACACTATGCCGTTATGTTTCACTTTCTACTATTTGAAATGCTATTAATTTTTACATCTTTATAAGTAAATTTAATTTGGTTTTTTTCGTTAATTTCAATTTTTGAAAATCCTTGTAAGTGCATATAAATTGCAATCATTTCAACCATTGTTTGGTCTGTTACGGCAATACTTGTAACTGCAAATCCGAGTTTTAATGGCTTAAATGAAACAGGGGATGCGTCTGTTTCTACATCTATGTCTCTGTTTGTCGGTCGTGTTACAATGTCAAATTGTAGCGTTTTGTCTTCAAAAACGCGGCCGATTATTTTTCTATTCTTTTGTCTTAAAATTGAATGTCTCATATCGTTTTGTTTTAATAACATTTATTGCATAAATTCCATATAGGCTCGAGCTCGGTCCCGCAATTTGGACAAATTCCTTTTTCCCCTTCTTTCTCTATGACAGGTATAAATTTGCTAAATGTGAATCCGTAACTTTCCCAATTGTCGAAATGGAATGTTTTTCGACAGTAAGGGCATTTAACAAAATCGCCTCTTACAAACTTAAATGTTCGCAATGTCGGTTTGCCTTTTCTTTTTTTACAGCTATAACAGCCGCATCTTGAATGTTTTCCGCAATTTGGACACATATTTAATAGGTTTAAAATAATTATGTAAAAAATAATTAAAGAATCATAACATCGGCTTGGTATGCAAAAAGGCATCCAAGCCGTGCGTTATAATTAACTATTACCAAGGCATGTGTTTTTCAATTATTCTCATATATGGGTGAGCTTCGTTTCTATCACTTTCTTTTTCTCCTTCGGATAATTCTTTGTAATCAGTAGCAAGTTGCCTTTCCCATCTATCAACTGCCCATTTTGGAATAGTTACAGTACCATCACTATTTTTTTCAGATTTATCAAATAAATATTTCATCCATCCGCTCCAAGATATATGAGCTTGTTCTGCTATTTCTTCAAACATTTTTTTAAATTATAAAATTAATAATTATAACAATAGCTTGGTAAAAACCAAATTAACTATTGCTCTTTGAATTTGCGTTCCAGTGTTGGTATTTTCCAAGCCTCAACGTTATGGTTAATTACAAGCCTTCGTGATGTGATTACCAACTATTTCAAATTCAGATTTCATTTTATCATATTCTGATACAATTCTTTTTAATAGTATTTCTTTTGTTTTTTCTTTATCCTTTTCGTAACAATAACAAGTAAATCTGATGTAATTATATGACTGCCTTAATTGCTCTGTATGAACGACAAGCATATTTTTATTAATGCGATTTCCACTTGTTGTAGTTATTTGTCTTTCGGTATCAGCTTTAATTTCAAATTGCTGAGTTCTATATTCGCAACCTTTTTTATCTGCAAAAATTGATATTTTTAATAATTTACTCATAATTATTTTTTTTAAAAGTTTATGTTTTACAATGAAATGATTAAAAACCATAACATTGCACTTAAAACAAAATTTTTTATCAAAAATTCAGTTTAAGTGCATTGCCGTTATAGCTAATTTTGAATGCGCATATAGATTAGTTTCTTTTCAAAAGAATGTAAATCAAAATTTTCTTTTATGTCATCGTCTTGTCTTAATTTGCAGTATGATTTAAGATTATAATAACATTTTTCATACTCGACAACAAACCAATACCAGTCAATTAGATAATCTAATGATATTGAATTATCTATAACATATTTTATGTCAGAGAAGTTAAATGTGTAATCACCAAAACAACAAACTTCACCAATTAAATCTCCTATCCAAAAATCAAAATCAATTTCATGTTTTTTTTCAAATTCTTTGATATAAGCATTTACTGATTTTTCATAATTGCATTTTAAATCTTTCATCGTTTTTTTCTTAATTAAATAATAATAAAAGCTATAACATTTGCTTTGTATTTATAAATTTTGGAAAACAAATTTACAAATCAAAGCAGTCATCGTTAGCAACAATTAAATAGACGATAACAATTTGATACAATCTTGCTTATGTTCTTCAAGATATTCGCATAATTCATCATCTACAATTCTACCTTCAACTTCTTCAAGTAAGGCTAAGTTGTTTCTGATAAGTAATTCTAAATCTTTTGCTTTTGAAATTATTTTTGCGTTTGCTGTGCTTTCTTCAACTGTTTTTCCAAAAACGTTAGCAACTGAATGAGTATTAACACTGTCTGAATAGATTATCGTTTGATACAAATTTTCTGACAATTCGTCAAGCCCACAATCTACTTTCCAATTTCCTTCTGTTATTTTTGACATAGTTTTGATTATTAATTATTCCTACAACGGATGAAAAATAAAAAGGTTGCTAACATTAAATTTGAAGTCATTAAAAATTCCGTTGCACTACATTTTTAACGCCTCAAATTCACGCTCGTTATACGCAACGCAAATACTCAGAAATTATATCGTTTTGATTTTTAAGAAACTGATTTAACTTTTCAATCTCTAACTGCTCAAATTCGACTTTTCCTGTTAAGCGTCTATGTATTTTCGCCCGATACTTATTCATGTTTTCGGTTTCAATTTCGCCCCAAATAACAGAAATAAGAAAAGCCCCCGAATATGGATCGAGAGCTTTTAATATCTGTTTATTCATCGTCAAAAGGCGTTAAGTAAGGGTTATTTAATACCTCTTCATTTCCTTCTTTTATTGCTTCTCGGTATTTTCTTATATACCCGTTATTAGCCTCCCGGCTATTCGGCCCATATAATGGGTTTTTTCCAGAATGGATGATTTCTCCATTCTTCTCTAACCTAAAATCATCCCCTCTATCTATTAGGAGGTATGTGTTTCCTGATATTACTTTTTCTAATGTTGTCATAATTTCTATTTTTTAATCTACTCTACTTCGTTGTATTTCGATGATGTAAAAGTAATAATTATTACTTAATAAAACAAATGTTATTGCGATTATTTTTAAATTATTTTCCCTTATAATGCTATACAATTGAGAATAAAGCGTATAACACCGCACTTAAATTTATGCAGATGTTTGCTAATTAATAAATTTATTCGATTTCGTGCACAAATTAAGTGCCCCCGTTATAGCTAATTAAATAACGACATTAACAAAACCTTCAATAACAATATTCTCATCCTGAACATGGTTGAATTTTGGAACATCTCTTACAGTAAAATGAACAAAGTTTGTTTTTACTAATTCTTCACATAAACGATAAGTTAATTCATGTTTTGCCTCTTTTTCATGGTGTTTTGGAGCAATTGATTGTAATTTAACTTTGTGAATTTTCTTTTCATTAACTTGAAAATTGACAGGTTTTTTAAATCGACTTTCTAATTCTTTTATTCGTTTATTTCGATTACGATTAATAATTAAAACAGGTGCAATAATTATTATACTTGAAAGTAATCCTACTATTATACTTGAAATTGTAAACATGATATATTAATATTAAATGATTAAAAATAAAAGCTATAACAGTGTTTTGGACGTAATTAAATTTTTGAAAATAAAAATTTAACTCCGCCAATACTATATCGTTATGCGCAGCTGCAAACATCGAGCTTTAGAACCTTTAGCAGCTTTTCGATATTCTCGCCGAATAGATCGGTTTCGCCTCTCAGGTATCGCGTTAATTGCGTTCTTTGTAGTCCGGCTTCATTCGCTAATCGGTAAAAAGAAAAGCCCTGTGCGAGCCTTTCTGTATTGATTCTATCTCTAAGCATTTTTATTTTTTTTATGCGCATTGGAATACTGTATTTTTGTCATGATTCATTACGCTGATATTTTTTAAAACAAAGCCAGCTTGACGAATCAACATTCTATTCTCAAATAATAGATTATCAATTTCAAATGTAATACCATCGCCATGATTTTTACACGTAACGTAAGTAACGCCCCAATCATTCAAGATCGCTTTAACCTGTGAGGCGCTTCTTTTTGACCAGTTGTTTGTGTCGTTTGTCCTTTTTGTCATGGTTTCTACTTTTTAAATGATTTAATTATCTCTTTTTGTTGATACAAAGATAGTGTAAATAAATATACTATGCAAATTTATTATTAAAAAAGATGAAAATAAATAAAAATATAGCGCATAACAATGTAACGGGCGCAATTTTTTAAACAAAAAACAGCACCGGTTACCACCGTTATAATTACAAATTATAAGCTATTATATTAACATACGCAAGCAATTTAACACATTTTTTCGGTTTATTTTATTCGTCATAGAAAAACATATTTTTATCACAGTTTTTTGATGTTTGGTGTAAATAAATTTTTATATGTAAGTTTAATTATTTACATTTGCATAAGAATTTTAACCAAATAAAGTAGAAAATGGAATTACAAGACAATCAAATCAGATTAAGTCCTTCAGTGGAAAATACAAGCGAGATTCTTTTGCAATACCCAGCTGGGAGACATCATAAAGACCACGAATTTATATCAGAAGGTCTTTACATTATATCTAGCGGTATATTATACCCGGTTCAAAAAAACAACGTGATTGATGCAATTATGGACGAGTTTATTGATTATGGTAAAGATACCGATCCGATCACATCTCACTTTATCAGTATCGAAAATGACTACGACCCCGAAAATAATTGCTTCGAGCTAGTTGTTAAATTTCAAGAAATTATCGAAACGTTCACAGCCGATTATTTCGGAGATAACAAAGAAGAATTTAAGTATAAATTATTAACTGTCAAACTTTCAGACAATGTGTTATAGAAACGACCCACAAGAAGAAATTGAACTTATGGTTCCGCAAGATTACAAATTGTATATCTGTAAAGACGACCAAAGAACGCCTGAAGCGATAAAAAACGAACTTACAGAGCGTTTAAGCGGATTGTTCGATACAACAGCTGTAAAAGGCGGTTACGATTCACACGGCACGTTTATACACTTATTCGGGAGCATGATTGCAGACTATTTCGGAGAATATCCGGATACGTCAGAACTCGAACAAGGAATTCAAAATAAAATTGATACGGTAATTGATAATTTTTAAGATATGAATACAGACAAAGAAAATACGAACGCATTTTTACAATTATTGAGACTTATTACACTTATGATAAGTAACGGTAAAATAAAATAACAAAAGCACAACCGGGCGGAGAAACGGCGATATTGCCACATTAGATTTTTTACAAAAAAAAGTCGATAGTTTCTAAATAAGGCCGCCCGGTTTAAACTTTAAAAAGCATGAAAAGAATAAAAGTAAAACATATAAATTTAAGTTATTGCCGAATAGAGCCGATATTTGATGCAAGAAAATACATCCTTTATCATATATGGCAAAAATACGGCGTAAAGCTTGAGGGCTTGCAGGGGAAAAGCAAGAAAAAAGAGCTTGTTTTTTGTAGATATTTGTTTTCAAAGTATATGTATGACAACTATAAACCTCAGCTTTCACATGCCGATATTGGTAAAATGCTGCACAAAGATCACGCGACGATTAACCATTACCTGCATCACTATCAACCAATATTTAACACAGATAACATATTATAATTATGAAAAAATCATTTTTAATCGGATGTGTAATCACGCTAGTATCAATCGCATTAATGCTGTATTTTTCGGACCAACAAATCCCGAGTTGGTCGTATAAAATCAAAGGCATGATAATTTATACACTCGCAACCTTACTTGGTGGTTTTGGATTTCAATTTTTTATAGAACAACTAAAAAAATGAGAGTTTCAGAAACCAAACCGGGCGACAGATTCAAAACGCATTCGGGCGTAATTTTTGAACGACTTGAGAAATCTGCATACGAAAACAAATCAGAAAAATACAAAGATCGATTTAAATCCGTCCGAACCGATACGGGCGAAATTATTTTTTTAGGAAATTTAATAATAGAAAAAAATGAAAAAAGAAAAAATGTTTAGACTTAAAAGAGACGCGTGCAAATATTTTGATGAAGATTTTGCAATAAGAATATCACCAATTTGCGACTGGGATTTTTGGACCATAAACAGGAATGCAATTGAAGAAATAGAAGGCGCTTATATAAGTTTCGGTATTAAAAAAGAACCTCACAGCGTTAGCAGATCATTATCCGGGTGGAATGATGAAAATGGTTCTGTTTTTCATTTTACAATAAACGTCCCATTTTTCACAATGAAAGAGCATGAGGATATTAACAATGAAATGAAAATAAGAGCTATTATGGACAAAATAAACGCAATTATACAAACAGAATTATGGACATCAAAGAAGCAGTAATAATACTCGAATCGCACAACATTTGGAGACGTGGAGCAGAAACAGAGCCGACAAAGCCGAAGCAGTTAGGCATAGCAATTGATACAATCGTAAATAATTTAAAATCAAAAAATATGGAATTTTCAGAAATAATGCAAGATACAACAAGATTTTTAGTATTAGACTGGGCCCGAAAAAAAGGCATTGCAGAACTACCGAACATCCACAAACAGACACTTAAATTGTCTGCCGAAGTTGGAGAATTTTCCGAAGAAATACTTCAAGGCGAAAAGGAAAAGGCAAAAATGGAGCTTGGAGATATCATGGTGGTTTTGACCATTTTAGCTGACATGCTCGAAACTAATACAGACGACTGCATGTTACTTGCTTATGATAAAATTCAAGGGCGGACCGGCCGAACTGTGGACGGCGTTTTTATTAAAGATTAATTTTGTAAATCAAATAACTTACTTTATATTTGCAAAACAGTTGCGGTCTCAACCAAGGCAACAAACATTTTTAGCCCTTTGAACTATTTACGCTTGAGACCCGTATAGAAATTCAAGGGGTTTATTTTTTAACCAAATAAAAGTAGAAATATGTTAATAAACGACCATTTTCAAAATTTTAAGTCTTATGGAATCCAAAAGGCTCAATTAATAATAGCAGATATACCGTATAATCTCGGAAATAATGCTTATGCTTCTAATCCAGCATGGTATAAAGACGGCGATAATTCAAATGGAGAAAGTGAATTAGCTGGGAAAACATTTTTTGATACAGATGAAAATTTTAAGCCTGCCGAATTTATGCACTTTTGCAGTAAAATGTTAAAATCTGAGCCAAAAACAATAAAAACGGATACAATACAAGAAAAAGTTAAAAGGAAAAAAAGTGGAGCGCCTTGCATGATTGTTTTTTGTGCTTTTGACCAACAAATGTATTTAATAGAGCTAGCTAAACGATATGGACTAAATAATTATATAAATTTAGTTTTTAGAAAAAACTTTTCTGCTCAAGTCCTTAAAGCAAATATGAAAGTCGTTGGCAATGCTGAATATGCGCTTATATTTTATCGCGATAAGTTGCCAAAATTCAACAATAAAGGAAAAATGATTTTCAATGTTATGGATTGGATACGTGATTCAGAAACGGAAAAGATACACCCAACACAAAAGCCGGTTAAATTATTAGAACGACTTATTGAAATTTTTACAGATGAAGGAGATGTTATAATTGACCCTGTGGCTGGCTCAGGAAGCACACTAATTGCAGCTGAAAATCTAAATAGAAAATCATACGGATTTGAGATAAAAAAAACATTTTTCAAAGAAGCCACACGACTAATTGAAAATAACAAACTGATAAAGTCAGAAATAAAAGAGTTAGGCTATGCAAAAACAGAGGTTGAGAAAAAACATCCTTCTTTATTTTAATTTGCCATATCCGAAATAATTATTAACTTTGTGGTGCGGAATGGAGCAGTGGTAGCTCGTTGGGCTCATAACTCAAAGGTCGCTGGTTCGAGTCCAGTTTCCGCAACTAAATAATTTTTGCAGATTAACAATAATTTTTTGTATATTTGCAATGCAATACGGAGTGGAAGCCGTTTAAAATAATATTTATAAAGCCTTTGCTGAGTAGTGTCTTCCACCACGAAAAGCAAGGGCTTATTTTATTTGTTAAATCATGGGAAATAAAACGATTACAAGAGAAAAACAATTTGAAAGCGCAAACATTCTAAGCGCAAAAGTTACGCATAATGGATATTGTGGAGGCGATAGCGTGCACGGTGGATTTGTGGACATATCAATAAAAAACGTTTCGTGTTCCTCGTTATATCAAAACAACAAAGAGACGGAAGAAATAAACTTTTCCGTAACAGGCGACACTGAACGGCATACACTTATACAAGCATTATCATTTATTGTAGAAACGCTTAAAGATGAAAACAAGCCAAATTTAACCGCATCCGACTTTATCGAAGAAGCCATTTGGAAAAAATCAAAATTGCAAAGGTTTTTGGCATATAAAAAATATTGCCTAAGCGCCACAATTTCTGATATTGAAATGCACGCTGAAAAATATCTATTAAGGTATCCAAGGCATTTATCAAAATTCAAAGACAATATTTTGGATTCGGATTTAACCGAAAAAGATTTTACAGAATTTGACTATATTATGGAAGTTATCAGATAAATTTTTTATATTTGCAGTGGTGTTAAATCTTTTTGAGTAGCTCTCAAAAATGTTTGAGTTTTTAGGACTGTCTCATTCGCCACTTATTTTTTCAGTCCTTTTTTATAAAATAAGTCCTAATGGAAGAATCCAAACAAGAAAGAGATAGCTTTATCTTTTATCGTAGTTTTTACGAAGCAATTAGCGAATTACCACCAAAAAATCAATTAGAAATTTATAAGGCCATAGCAGAATATAGCCTTAATTTTGAGATGCCAACATTAACAGGCATTTCAAAGACTATTTTTATTCTAATTAAACCACAAATTGAAGCAAATCAAAAGCGATTTTTAAACGGAATCAAACCGAAACGTAAGCAAACAGGAAGCAAAACAGAAGCAAAACCGAAGCAAGAAGAAAGCGAAAGCGAAGCTAATAACAATGTAAATGTTAATCCTAATGTAAATGAAAATTTCAATGAAGAAAATGAGAAACAAGAAACATTTATGCTTTCTGAAACGTCAAAAAAAATCTTAGATATATTTGTAAAAGAATACGATTTAGATACTCCGATACGAATGCGTGCAAAAATGAGTGCAGAACAATTTATTGTGTCGGTGCAATCAAACAAAAACGCAAACGAACTGCAAAAAGAAATCTTTGCTTATTTCAGATACAAAAACTTAGCTAAAGAAATTAAGCACGGATTAACAACTCTTATCGGTCACGATTACAAAGAGTATTCCGATAGCGGGATATTTGCGCAAGCATGGACAAAGAAACTCACAGAGATTATAAAAGAGGGCAAAACATCAGAAGCTTTAGATATTAAACCGCTTACACAAACAAAAATCACTTAAAATGGCAACAAACACATTAAACAATCACAGCGAAAAGTTGGAAAAGGATGTAATCGGTGCTATTTTATTAGAAAAAAACGCGATTATAGACGTTTTAGATTTTCTTCAACCGGATCACTTTTATACCGTAAAAAATCAAATTATATACCGTGCATGTTCGGAAATTTACACAAGCGGAAATGATATAAACTATAATTCAGTTGCTTCAAAAATTGGATTTGAAAACATTGTATATTTAACAGAATGCACTCAAAAAGTAGCATCCGCAAGCCAAATCTCAAAGTGGGCTAAAATGGTAATTGATTTTTTTATAAAAAGAGAAATTGCAAAGAACGCCGGGGAACAAATTGAAATGCTGAAAAAAGGCGATGATGTTTTGGATATTATAGAAAATTCAGAAAATCAACTTTTGAAGCTTAAAAATATCGGTCAAGAATCTGACGGTATTAATTTAGTTGATGCCTTTGATGCTTCACTTATAGAAAATCAACAAGATAATAAATTTCTAAATACAGGCTTTTTAGACTTAGATACAGTTTTGAAAGTTTCGAGGAACGACCTTGTTATAATTGCAGCGCGGCCGAGCTTTGGAAAGACAGCATTAGCTTTGAATATAGCAAATACAATGAATGAAAACGGATTAATAGGTTTGTTCTTTTCACTCGAAATGAAAGCTATAAAGTTAGTAAATCGCATAATTTCTGCAAAAGGAGAAATCCCGCATGATTGGTTTCAGCGCAAAATGGATGCTGAAGAATTAAAACGAACATCTTTAATTCACTTAGAAAACAATATAAAAATTTACGATAAAAGCGGAATAAAAACAGGGTATATCCGGGCAAAAGCAAAAGAGATGCAATTGAAACGCGGTCATATAGATTTTATTTTTATTGACTACATTCAACTAATTACACCCACAGACAAAGGCATGATTCGAGAGCAACAAGTATCACAAATTAGCCGTGAGTTGAAAAATATTGCAATGGATTTCGATTGTCCTGTATTTGCTTTGTCGCAACTAAGCCGAAAATCTGAATTAAAAGATATTTTAAATCCTGAGCTTTCACACCTTCGGGAATCAGGAGCAATCGAACAAGATGCTGATACTGTCATTTTCTTAGTGAATCACAATAAAGCGAAAGTTTTTGAAAACCCAGCAGACGGCACTCCTTTGCCGAATGGATATTGTGAACTTCACGGAAAAAAACAACGTTCCGGGAATACTTTTGAACATCCGCTAATTTTCAAAGGCGAATTTCAAAAATTTGTAGAATTTAACAATCATAATGCAAACTCGGACGACGATTTTTTTAACTCCGATTTTGACGAAAAAACACCATTTTAAAAATAGAAACATGAAAAACGGAATGATAGAAGAAACAGATGCATTATATTGTTTAAGTTCGATAATTGAATGCGAAAGCAAAAGAGATATAACCGAAGGCGACGATTTTATCGGTAAATATGCTTTTGATTATTGCGAAATAGATTATTTCCCTTTCACAATGCACACATCTAAAAGAGAATATGTTTTTTATCCATACAATTACAGAAAGTTATTAATTTCACAGCTTGAGCATTTCATGCCAAAAGTTGGTGGTATTTATTTCTTGTTTGAAAGCAAAGAAATTGTATATGTTGGAATTGCAAGCAATCTAAAAAAGCGAATAAAACAGCATTATTTAGAAGGCGTAAAGGATTTTACTCATGTTCTTTATATTTGTATTGAAAATGAGAATGACAGGATAAAAGCAGAAAAGTTTAATATCAAACATTACAAGCCTAAATATAACATTCAACATAATACATTTTAACCATGAAAAACAAAATACAAATATTTACAGAGCTTCCGAGCTTAAACGAATACATCGATATTGAGCGCAAAAATAAGTTTGCCGCCAGCTTAATCAAGAAAAGGAAAACCGCAGCAGTCGCCGCCGAAATTTCAACGCAAAAGTGTATAATAGACCCGCACGGATTATATGACTTGAAAATTGAATGGTTCTTTAAAGACAAAAGGAAAGACCCTGATAACGTTTATTTTGCCGTTAAATTTATTTTGGATGGAGCGGTAAATAACGGACTTATAAAGAATGACGGACAAAAGAACATCCGAAATATTTTAAATATTCATGCCGGATTTTGTTCAAATCCTTATTGCGTAGTCGAATTTATATCGATTCAAAAGCCCGGATATATAAGCGAAAAAAGCCAAACAGCGTTTTTTGACTACTCAACAGGAAAAGAAATTAAATAAAATAAAAACGATATGAAAACAGAAAAAAATAATAATAGTAAATTTGAGATAGATTTTTTTGAATTAATGTTTTTGGCTGAGGTTTGCATTCCTCCGGTTCCAATTGCTCGACACGTATTTTTCGACAGGCTGCACCGTGATTATTATGACAATATGAGCAAAGAACAACGTAAAGAAATGTTTGAACATATCAAAAAAAATGAAAAATTTGATAAAAAAAATGAAAGCTGTTTGAATTTTTACAACCGATTCAACCCAAGAAATCAATACAAATTAACTGTAAATTATGGTGGTAAAATTGAATATGTTGAGGCTTATTTGCATGAAGGCAATTATCACGTAAATAAAAATCAATGGGTTGGAAATGGATATATAATTAACGTAGATTAAATTGACCATAACAGGGCCACATCCGGGCCATAATAGATATGCCGGGTTTATCGGATAACATGCCATTAAACATATTTGATACATCAAAAATTATACGTAAATTTGAGTGATTGGAAAAACAAATAAAATTATGACAGAAAACGAACAAAAATACGGAGAAAAGCAAAAAGATGTTATTTCGGATTTATTCGGATTAACAAACAATCATACAAATCTAGGTAATATCGCTGGACCTTCTTTTGCGCTCGGAAACGTAATGAAATACGTCCGCAGATATACATCAGACAGCGAAAAAGCTCTTTTGATTACAGATATAAAAAAAGCACGTGACTACACATTACGAGCAAAAGAAAAAGTTTTTCATTCGGAATACGACAGGCTTATAGACTTAATTAACAAATTCGAGTTCGACACAGCATATAAACTCGCAAAAATTATGCTCGGTGAAATATTAAGTAACGAGATACAGAAATACGCAAAATAAAGAGCCGGGCAACACTTAAATTTTATTTATTAATTAGATGTGATTTTTAAGTATATGGCTATGGGGATAGACGAGCCCGGCTTTTTTATTTGTAAATCAAAAAATAAACATTATATTTGAACTCTACTTTATTTGGTTATTCTCAGGCCCGGGCGTTGTTCGGGCTTTTTTTATTTGGTAATCTAAAATAAATTATATACTTTTG
>Ga0193959_1000497_pt1 | contig 15794 bp, 28 predicted proteins | sample FB_2_MG_FD_140333 | JGI IMG/M metagenome (GOLD analysis project Ga0193959, IMG submission 140333) | Microbial mat bacterial communities from the Broadkill River, Lewes, Delaware, United States - FB_2_MG | ecosystem: Environmental > Aquatic > Freshwater > River > Microbial mats | place: USA... | reverse complement strand
ATTAAGCTGATAGCAAAGAAACAAATTAAAAACGTAACAATTAACTATTAATAGGAAAATTAAAATGGCCCATACAATTGTAGGTAAATTAAATAAAGCTGCGACGCAGTTTCAAGCAGGTGAATCGGTTGGTTTCGGTGTTCGTATTGGTGTTAAATACTATGATCGCGACACAAAGCAAAATGAGTTCACGAATTACGAAGCGGTTATTTTTGCAAAAGCTCCAGCTCAGATTCAGTTTTATCAATCGGCTTTAGTTGAAGGTGCAATTATCGAGATTAGCGGAGACCAGCAAAAAATCAAAACTTTCGATGGTCAAAACGGCCAGTCAATCAGCATTGAGTTGTTAAATGCTAAGCTAGGTTACATTCACTCACCGAATCAGCAAGCGCCACAACAACAGGTTCAGCAAGGTGGATTCCAGCAGCAGCAAGGTTATGCTCCTCAACAGCAAGGCGGTTACGCTCCGCAGCAAGGCTTTGCACCGCAAGGCAATCAAAACCCTCAATTCTAATTAATATGCGCCTTCGGGCGCTTTGGTGACTTATGAGTGACTATCATTTTGAATTGCCGCTTTACGGCATAGCAAAACCAACAAAGACATCTAAAAATCCAGCGTTGAGCGTTAATTGGTATCGTAACGCTTACTATCGCGACAGTAACAACGCTAAAAAAGAGTTTAAGCGCCTTATGCGTGAGCAGCTAAAGCACTTTGACGCTATTGAGGGTAAGGTGACTATAAAATATGTGTATTGGTCTAAGTCGACACGCTCAAGCGATATAGACAACTTCGTCGGGACTGTTAAAAAGTTCTTTCAAGACGCGCTTGTTGAGTGTGGATTACTTCCCGATGACAATTTTAACATCATAGTTGGCAGCTCGGAATTATACGGCGGAGTTGATCGAGATAACCCGAGAGTTGACGCTTACATTACAGTGTTGACTGATTCTAATTAGCTGCTACAATTAAATTTCTGGTTAACCTCCATTAATCAGTTGCAAGTAATTGGCGTTACTTGTTTATGTTTAAAGGCGGTCGCGCCAATGACCGCTTGGATTGAATAGCTGCTTACTAGATTTGTAGTGTTGTAAGTAGCTGGTTTGCTATATTAAAGGCACCTTTACTCCTTCTTGTGGTGCTGGTTTTTATGTTGTTTATTACTCTTTTCTCCAAAAGCCTCGATTAATTTCGGGGCTTTTTTTTGCTTAAATTTATATGCTTATAACTAAATGTTATTTCACAATGCAGGCTAATTAAATTAAATTTACTGCATCAACAAATCGGAGAGAAAAATGATTAAGAGAAAAGGTCAGATAGTGCCAAGGTATTTATGTAAAAGTATAGAAAAAAAGGCTCAGCACTTAATTAAATTTGGTGCTGATGTTGAAATTATCGGTAGAAAAATAAAGGTACTGAGTGATGGGTGCGCAATAACTATATCATCAGCAACTCATGTGCTAAAAAAGAAAAGACAAAGAAAGGTTAAAGGTTTTGCGTTTTCAGTAATTTCAATTGAACTTGGAGAATAAAAATGGAATCAATTTTCGATATTAAAGCAGAAGCAGAGCGTGATGAGGCTATTGAGATATTCAAGCAGCGCACGATCATGACCACTGAGCGAGATGTTCATATTGCATTTGAGGTTTACGGTCGCGACACTGTGATTGATTTGGTTGCTTGTGATAGGTTGGCTTTTCACCTTAAGGACAGAGCCATATATCAGTATGGCTGCCAGACTAATGTGGCCATGAATACAGAAACCGCACTTCTTTGTATGTTTCATGGGGATAGCGCTGATGAGTATTTGAAGGATGAAATTAAAAAGGATGTCGATGAGTTGATCGCTGATTATAAGGTGGCACTATGAAACTGCAAAAAAGAAGTTTAAAACATTTGGAAATATTTAAAACGTTATTTATCGCGTTTTACATCGGCGGAACAGAGCAGGCGCGAATCTCAGCCAAGCGATTAAAAAAGCAAGTTTACGACCGAGATTGCCATGAGTTGTTAGGTTTAATTCAAACTCAGACTGACGAAAAGATTAAAACTTGCATAGATGACATGATGAGCAACTATCGTAGCGAAGGCATTTTATAATGCCAGTAGCTAAAACTGAATTAGAGAAGATAGCTAGCGCTTATCGTGCTGGATATTTAGATGCTAAATTTGATGATTATCAAAATAAAAACACCGTCGATTGTGGCGGTGAATATTATGCATACATGGCTGGCGTTAATGATTTTAAGGCCGGCTATAAATTAGATTTAACTGTGTTCAACGAGGAATGAAAAATGATACCAACACATCAAACAGTAGGTAGCGCTGGAGCTGACTTAGTTTGCGCGAAAACAATTACGATACAACCAGGCGAAACTAAGCTTGTTTCAACTGGTGCTTACGTGCCTAGCGGGCTGCCAAATGGAATTGCATTGCTTTTATTTCCACGTTCAAGCATTGCACTTAAAAAGCGGTTGTTGCTCGCAAATTCAGTAGGACTTATTGATGCTGATTTTGATTGTGAAATAAAGTGCATGTATACCAATTTAAACACTGTGCCAGTAACGCTTGAAAGCGGTGAGCGTATAGCTCAGTTAGTGCCAATGCAATATGTTTACGGTGTCTTTCCTGTTGCAAATGCTGCCAGAAAAGGCGGCTTTGGATCAACTGACTAATAACTTTGCGTTATAGCTTATTCGAAACGGTTATAACGTAGCCATCAATTTTGCGCTAATATCTAGCTATCAAAAATAAATCGAGAAAAGAATGGAGCTAACAAATCAAGATAAGAGATTTTTAATTGAGTTGCGCGATATACCTTTGTGCGGCGGTATAACTAAAGCTGAGTCAAAAAGCACAACCAAGTTAGTTGGGCTGGGATTAATCGAAAGTAAGCCGAGTTCAATTGGTAACATAACAAAAATATTTGCTCTGACTGATTTAGGGCGAGAAAAGGCGAGAGTTTTATAATGAATAGTTTGGAATTTATCAAGAGTCAAGTTAGGGAGTTGCCTGAAGAGTGTGAGGTTGTAAGGTTGGATGCAGATGGTGAGGTAAGATTCCTTGGCGGTTGCGGTACTGAGCATGATTTTTACCCGTTCAGAGAGATGCATAATGGGAAGGCTTGGACTCGAGAGGAATTCGAAGCTTGCGACATTAGCGGCAGAGTAAGCACTGTTAACCGAGACATTGAGCGCGGTACCATTGATGAGGTTTTGAGTGAGCGCGGCAGCAGATACGGCAAATTTAAAGAAGGGGCAGATATCATGCAAGAGTTAAAGGCTGTTATGCGATCAACAAGCGGATGGGGTGGTTTGTCACCAAGTCAACGCGAGGCGCTTGAAATGATTCAACATAAAATTGGCCGCATTTTAAATGGCGATCCGAATTACGATGATAATTGGATTGATATTTCTGGCTATTCTAAACTTGTTGCAGATGAATTGAATGGAGATTCAAAATGATAAATAAGCATTTATTATTCCGCCGATTTCCGGTAATGCCTGAGACCGTAATGGATCGCATTGTTGATTTGTACACGTCACTTGCGTCATTATCTAAAAACAAGATTGCTGAGAAAGTATCAAAAGAAACTGATTTTGATGTAAGCAAGAAAGAAGTTTGTGAGTTTATTGATTTTGCACGTGAGCATTGCTATATGAAGCCGTGCTCAGCAGACAGTAAGTTTAACCTGTATAGCAGAATGCGATTTTTTAAAGATGGTGAATTGATTAGAGAGGTGATACATGCTTGTTAAAGTTAAATTGAAGTCGCGTGACGACTCATTCACAACAATCATTGAAGCTGATAGCGTTAAAGAGGCTAAGGAAGAGGCTGATAATATGCGCGAAGGATATAGTGTTGTTGAGGCTTGGGTGGTGCAATCATGAGTAAGTTAATAGAGCAATTAAAAGTGCATGAAGGGTTTAGATCTAAGCCATATAAATGCACTGCTGACAAGTTTACAATAGGTTACGGTCTAAATCTTGAAGCTGGAATTGATAAAAGGCTTGCTGAAATAATACTAAATTATCAGGTGCAGAAAATTAAAAGCGCTCTTGATAAATTTTCTTGGTACGCATCAATTGACTCTGAACCAAGAAAGGATGTGATTGTTAATATGGCATTTAACCTTGGCATTGCAGGTGTCTGCAAGTTCACAAAAATGATTAACGCCATATCATTGTGCGACTACAATGAAGCGGCAGTTGAAATGCTTTATAGCGAATGGTCGGTTCAAGTTGGCAATCGAGCCGACGAACTTGCTGAGCAAATGCGGAGCGGTGAATATAAGTGAACTATGTAGTTTTGGAGCGCAGAAATGCGCTTTTACGTAAAGAGATAAAGCGATTGAAACTGACTATATTTAAGTTTGGTCTATACTCTGCATTTGTCACTTTGCTTTGTTTGATATTCGCGATAAGGATTTACTTATGAGTTTAATTGGAAATCTATTTAGCAATTCAAAAATAATCGATAGCACTATAAGCGGTATCGATAAGGCGTTTTTAACTGATGAAGAAAAGGCCGATTATTACATTAAGCTACTAAAAGCTTATGAGCCGTTCAAGATAGTTCAGCGCATGCTTGCGTTTATGTTTGGCGGTGTTTACTTGCTAACCTGGATTGCTTGTGTGGCATTATTTATTTACGGGGTGATAAGTGGTGAAGGAGAGTTTATACAAGGCTCTGACATGCTTGCTCAACGTAACAACGACACTCTTGGCGTCCCTGTTAGTTTAATAATGGGCTTGTACTTTGGTGGTGGCATGGTCGAGGGTATCATTAGAAGTAAAACAGGGAAATGAACCATCAGTTAGATGATAGCGCCACGCTTGCGGAGATGATTGCAGGTATGGCGCTAGTTTTACTTTTTTGGGTTGTTGTGATTATTCTTACACTGTAGCAATACAGTTAAACTGAATATCTTCAAAATCGAGATGAAATCCAGCATTGACATAATCAAGCCCTTGATTAATGCGGTCGCAAGATAGTAAAAAGTTACCAATCGGCAGTTTAATTCTAAGCGTCATTACACCGCTTTTAATCTCAGCATCAAAACGGTATTTCGCGTTAATCCACTCATCATTGGTGCCAAGCTCGACAAGCATGATTGTCATTACATTATCAGGAAGGCTAACATTTGCCGTGATAGTGCAAACTGTTTCAGGCTGGACTGTTTTAATTCCGCCAGCGCCTACGCGATGAAAGCCAGTGTAAGTGTCAACAACGTTGATTACTGGCAGCTTGATTTTCGCATGCTGCTCAACCCACACTGATTCAATAAATCCGCCACCAGCATCATATTTGCGAAACTTATCACCGGTAATCGGAGTGCCTTCAATCCACTCACCATCTTTTAATACTTTTATCATGTTATTCTCCATAGCTGTATGAGTAGAGGATATTGGCACTTCCTGCCGTTGTCGTGCTTATTGTTATTGATTGATCCGACTCAAAAGCAATTAATGGCTGTACAACATTACTTTGGTTTGCAAGTGTTCCGCCAGCTGCAATTCCATTTGACACCATAAACCCTTGACTAAAAAAAGAAGCGTAAAGCAAACCATTAACAACAGTTGTCGCACCAATTAAAACGCTGACATCAGAAATACCAGAAGCGCCCGATAGAAAATCGAGCCTTAATTTTTTCCCTGTTAGCGGATTTATAACCAGCGGGGTTGAGCTTGATAATGAGTGAACCTGCCCGCCACTAAAAAACTCAGCTTTAAACTGATCACTCCCGTATAGTTGACCTAATTTTATTGCTGCCATTTAAACCTCCCACCCTGCGCCAATTTTTGTTGCAGTGAATCCGTATGATTCACCGATAATAATTTCATCAAAGTCGCCTTTGCCTGTTTTAAAGTTTTCACCAGTTAACTTAACTGACGCATCTGTAACGCCTTTTTTGCGAACAAAGCTAACCTGGTATTTTTCCGGAACTGTCGAGGCAGAGAATAAATTAAAGATTCCACCATCAAGAATAACTACTTGGCTAGTGCTAAGTTGCCAGTCTGCATTTAAAAATGCTGGCTCGCTCAATGTTACATCGGCTAAATCAGTGTTTAGATACCAAAACAAGTCATTGTGAAATACAGTCGCTGGCTTTGGTAGCGCCCCAGTCAATGAAACCCACAAGCCTTTGTAATTCGAAGCCTCTGCACTTGCTGTTGCGCTAAATGCAGCGGCATCTGCGCTAGCTTTTGCTTCAACTGCATTATCGTAAACCTCGGTCGCCGTTGCATTTTGCCATGCAGATAAGGCATTCACCTCACCAACCATGGTTACTTGGCTAGCAACAAAGTTGTTTGCTTTTGTATCAAATTGAGCTGGCGTATCTGTGCCGCTATTCGGCGCTGGCGTCAAATCCTCTACGACAGGCGGGCTTTGTGGTGCTGTTGCCATTATATTAATCCTCGTACTGTTAAAGCAATTTTTGATTTCGTGGGCCATGTGTAGACTTGATTGTAGTCGCGCACAAAGCCATAAGTTAATGTTGAGTCACCAATGCTTGAAGGGTTTCCGACAAATACAGCGTTGCGCTTCCCTAGGCTTTCTATCTCAGTGAATATCGAATCCAACTGAACCGTATCAGCCATTATATCGTAATCAACAAGTTTGGCAGTAAACCCTTGCGTATAGCTGATGTTTCCAAAACTGTCCTCTACTGGATTGCTAAAATCTAAAAGCTGTGCGCCAGTGCCATATTGAGTATCGCCAAGCTCTGTTTGCTTTCCGCAGATAAACGTACCAACACTTGCGCCAACCCCTACAAATTCAGCTCTTATTTTTCCAATCGTTGTCGGTGGAATATCAAGCACAACTAACTTTGTTTTTGCTGTAAATCCACTGTAAAAATAATTGTACCACCCGTTAACTAGTGGCCTACTTCTCATTTCTTCTGATGCTGTATAAATAATATTGCCAACATTATCAAAAACAGTGATGTTAATGACTGAGCATCCGACATTAAAAAACGCCAACGAGTTAACTAGTGATACCGGAACAATATCAACAGTTAGATTGTCACCAACGCTTGCAGTATTGTTTGCTTCGTCAAACATTTTAAATCTATTTGTAGGACCAACATCAACCCAGGTTGCAGGGGTTTTGGTTACACCTACGGCAGGGTCGTCAGTTGTCGATGGGTCAGCAACGACTTCGTAAACTCGATGAGTGGAGCTTTTTATAACTCTGTCACCTAAATTGTATGTACCAGCAACCCATTCGACCTCACCAACCGCCGAGTCTGGCTCGGCAATTGATGAAGTTAAATTTGCGCTAGTTACTGTAATTGGTTTTATCAGTATCATTGCACGCTCTGCATATATTCAAGTTTACGTACTGAATCCGCTGTACGCTTCGTGTTTTCACCAATTTGAGCGTTTGCGTTATCCATATCTTTGCGCAACGCTTTAATCTCATTAACAAGCTCACTGCCACTGCTCATAACCTCATTACTCGGTGGAGTTGGCCAAATGTCAATCGGTGGCTCGGGCCAAATATCATAAATCGGTGTTGGGTCTATCATACCACCAATCGTGTCGCCAATTCCAATTACAGCATCGACTATGGCAATGGCGGCAATTTCAACTGCTGCTGTGGTCTCTTGTTGCGCTTCAACTTGTTGCTGTTGAAACTCTATATCAATCTCAGCCAAAGCTTTGCGCTCAGATTCTAGCAGCTCCATAGCCTCTTTCAGGCCAAGCACTGAATTATCTATATCAAGCAGCGCGTCAACTTGCTGATTGATAGCGTCAATCTGATCTTCCGCATCAGCCTTGGCTTGCTCGTATGCCGCCAGCGCAATATCTTCTTGCGATTGCAGTTTTTCGAGTGTGTTTTCTGCAATTGCATTTTGAAGCTCGTCTTGCGCTGCTTGGTATTGCGCCATAGCTTCATCTAAAGATAAAACAGTGTCATCAATGCCAAGAATAGCCTTTACACTTTCTTCAACTGCAAGTCTTTGCGCTTCAAGTTCAGCAACTTGATCGTCCCTAGCCGAGTTGATTGCATCTATTTGAGATTGAGCGCTTGATTCTGTTGCTGCGATAGTGCGATCTAAATCTGACAACTGAGCATCTGCTAGCTTGCCAATTTCAGCCATTGCGTAAGCTTCACGCGCCGCACCAATCATGGCGCTTTCTGCTGTATTGAAAGATTGCGATTCGATACTGCCAGCTTTGGTAAAGTCGCCCATTCTAGCAGCTCTTAACGCCTCACTTGCTGTGAATGTTTTTGATAGCTCACCAAACTGACTTGCCACGCTTTCAACTATTCCACGCTCTGCATTTAACGCTTTAAGTCTTGCGCTTGATGCTGAGTTTATGGCGCTTATTTGCTCGTTTGCACTGTCATTGGCTGACTTTATTAAATCATCATACTTTGATAGTTCAGCACTCAATGAAGCATTTAAACCGCTCTCAGCTTTCGATACCGCGCTTTCTAAATCAGATATTAGATTTTGGTAAGCCTCTCGCTGTAAGTTGATAGATTCAAGTTGTGAGTCATAAGCCTCTTTCGCCGCCTCAATAGTTAGGTTTAAGCGGTTGATTTCAGCCTGTCGAGCCTTTTCAAGTTGCTGCTCAGCAAATGCAACGTTACTTTCTAGCGTTGCTTTAAGCTCGTCTAGAGCCTTCTTCTCAGCTTCGCGCTCTTTATTTAAATCTTGCTGTGCGTAAATTTGCAGCATTAACGCTTTTAGTGAGTCATCAAGCCCGGCAAGTTCAATCTCGCGCTGTAACGCTAAAGCCTTCTCGCTTTCACCTTGCTCATTTAGCAATTGAACTTGTAGTGATTTTTGGCGACTTAGTAGCTGCTCAGCCTTTTCAACTTCACGCGCTCTTTCCGCTTCTGCCGCTGCTGCATCATCTAGTGCCCACGTCATTTTTAACAGTGCGTGCAATGATTCGTCAGTTGCATCTAACTCCATTTGGCGCTTAAGTGCTAGCGCTTCTTGCGACTTGCCTTGCTTTTCTAGCAACTCAATCTCAAGGTTTAGCTTGTCATTAGCCAAATCATCTAGCGCATCAATGTAATCAGCAAGCGCCGGATTAAGCTCCATCAGTGTTGCAAATAGCGACTGGCCTTCTGCCGTTGTTAAATCTATGCCTTCAACTAACTCTCTGAACTGCTCTTTTGATGTTGTTAGTGACAAGCCAAGACTGTCGAATACATCAGTCAGTGAGCTTTCTAGCATTGATAGCTGCTCTGATTCGCTATAAAAGTTTTCAAAGTAAGAATTAGTTAAGCTTGCGAATTCCTCAACGCCACCGATTAGACTAATGATTGCTTGTGACACTTCAATCTGCATCAAGCTTGATAGGTCGCTTAGCGAGATTCCAATGTTTCCTAGTGCGTCATTAAATACAGCTTGCTCATAAGCTACGCGTTGCAAGGTTTCAAATGCACCCTCACCGACCTTTTGATATTCAGAAATGCTCGGCACTAGATATTCAGCAATTAAATCAGCTTGCTGACTAAATATAGCCTCTAGTTCTGCTTGTATTTCATCGCCAGTTTTGTCTTTGAATGAAATATCACCGATATCAATTGTGAACGCCGCTAGCTTTTCACTAAAGTCGCTCGACTCGCCCAACAATGACTCAGCTGCACCCAGGACTGACTCACCGATAAAGCCGAATATGTTGGCCATTTGCTGCGTGATGCTACTTTCAATATCGGACGTTTCTGTTGATGTGCTGGTTTTCTTTGATAAACCCCAAAACTTCTTCTTAGTGGTCTCAACCACTTGATACATTTCAGCGGCTAAATCATCAGAACTTAAAACAGCACCTAGAGTTTGACTCATGAAGCTGATACCGCTATCAACTAACTTTTTCTTCTTGCTGCTGAATGATCCGATTATCCCGCCCAGGATGTCATCAGCAAAGCTTAAGATTGGATCAACAAATGAAGGCATTTTTTTAAGCAGTGATGGTAAATTCTTTTCACTGATTGTGCCTAGCTGGCCACCATATCCCGAGTCACCAAAATCCAAACCCATGGCAAACTGCGAAGCTAATCGCTCAATGCCGCTATTTAATCCATTAAGTGCCGCTCGAATACCTCGCAACTCTGCAAGCTGGTCAATCTGGATGTCGCTAAACTCATCCATCGAATTACCAATTGAACCAGATTGAGCTGAGCTATCACCTAAAACAGAACCTGTGCCACCTTCTTTTGGTAGCTCATAAGAGCCACCGCCACCACTGCCAAATGAGCCGCCAAGCAAACTTGCCATAATCCCAATCATTGCCGCACCTGTGGCAAAGTTGATCGGGAATGGTGCTGCAAATGCGCTGGTAATCGCTGTTAATGCGTTAGCACCTTGCTTGGTCGTTTCGTTTGCAATGTGCGCCGCTGTTTCAGCTGTGCCCGCGCTTATTTTCTGATAAGACAATGCAATCTCAGCTACAGCTAGCACTTGATTTATTGCGTTGAAAGCTTTTGCTGCCGCTGTTTTTTCGCTGAACATACTGGCCGCGCCACTTGCAAGCGCTTGATATCCGTCAATTTCAGCACCAACACGCTCATCATTGAGCTTCATTTGTAACTTATCTAAAGCAGCGTTATCAGCACCGCCTTTTGCTCGCTCTTTATCAATCTTTTCTTGCAGCTTGCTTATTTCAACCATGCGATTAGAGTAGTCGCCTATCGCATCTGACATACTGCCAAAAGCATCAACTACAATGTTACCTGTACGAGTCCATGCACCACCAAAGCTATCAACATCATTTATGAGGCTTTTTATATCGTTCTTTTGGTTTGCCAATGCGTCAGTTTGAACTTTGTACTGAGCGAGTTTGTCAGAGCTATCTTTATCTGCTTGAGCCTTGCTCTTTGCGTATGCTTTACCAAGCTCGTCAAACCTTTTGATTTGCTCATTAGATGACTTAATAGCCGCATCTCGCTCGGTAATAATGCCAACTATCGAATCTCTGCGTATTTTTGCTGTTAACTCGGCTTTATCTTCCGCATCTTTAAATATTTTATCTGACATCTCTATTGTGATATCAGTCAAGCGCGATAACTCAGCCTCAATATCAATCGACTCATCACTAAATGGATTCATCGCAATACCTAAAGCTTTGCCATACACCTTAGCAGACTCAACTGCCTGACCAAGCTTAACACCAAGTATCTCAGCAAACGCCTGTCCGTATGCCGCGCCATAATCAACAAGTGAGGCAATCTCGACAGTCGTCAACTGTATTGCTGCCCTAATGTTTTCTGGCATGTTAAGCAAAGCACCGCTCATGAACTCGGAAAATCTATTTACATCATCGCCCCATATTTTAACGCCAGTATTAAACAGCTCTGTTATATATCTAAACCCTAGCTCAATATCTTTTACATAGCCTGAGAATTTTACACTCAAGATTTCAAAAGACTGATCTAACTGACCCGATTTAATAAAGTTGCTTAGCTCGTTAATTGACTTTAGCGCTACATCAACGCCATCTTCCATCAACTTACCAATACCAGCATTTGATACAGTTAAGAATAAAGAATCCCAAGAATCGCCGAGATTTGATATTTTACCATCGAGCGTATCCATTCGGTTAGACATAGCTCCAGCGAATTCATTCTCACCTAACGCCATCAAATAACCTTCAATGGCTGCTGCCTCTTTCTTTACCGTCGTTGATGCGCCGCGAAAAGTGAATGATACGTTTTCACCTTCCTGTTTTGACTTGATGCCAAACTCTTTTAGGCGCTCAAATTCGTTTGTAGTAGCATCAGCAACAGCCTCAATGAATTGATTGAGGCTTTTACCCATTGCGCTTGCAGTGTTGCCGTAAGACATCAAAGCCCTTTCACTTGGAGTTAAGCCAAGGTTAACAAGCTTTGTAAATGAATCCGTTACCTGCCCTAAATCGTACGGGGTTCTAGCGGCAAATTTTGATATACCATCGAAAGCCGCTGCCGCATTCGCTGCACTTCCCGTTGCCGTTATTAGTTGCGCATTAAGTACGTCAAATTGCCTTGTTACATCCAGCAACTTACTTGCAGTGCCAAGCGCCGCAACGCCAGCACCAACGCCAACGGCAAGCGATGAAAATGCTGAGCCTAGCGACCGGGTTGCTTTATCAGTGCGAGCGCCAGCGTTAGCTGTTTTATCTAGCTCCCGCTGCGCGACTGACAAGCCCCTTGTATCCGCCTTAAATCCTAGGTTGACTAAATCTGTCATATTAACCTCTCGTTTTTTGTCAATCTAAATTATAGCTTAAATGGTTATAAGCTTATAGCTAAACGGTATTTAACTAATTGCGATTAGTGGGCTATTGTTTGGGTTGAGGGTAACGCTTTAAATAAGTTGGCACGGCTGCTTGCGATCCGTTTGATTTTTTTGTTATGTTACCGTTACAAATATTTAATTGGAGAAATATGATGGAATTACTAAAGAATATCTACACCATTACTTTATATAAAAACGGAAAGTTTTGCTGGGTAGTAGAAAAAAGAAAGAAAGCAGATAGGGATTATAAAAGCGATATTAAATGGATTATTGCGCTAGGCGTTATATCAATAATAACTATTGGCTTAGTAACATAGCAAACAGCTGAAGGGCGATTAAGTCCCTTTTAGCGCAGTGTTATAGTAAAATAAATCAGCTGGAGAAATAAAATGAGTTTAGATTTATCGCTAGCACCACAATGGGCTACACATTATTTTATAGAGAATGAGAAAGTTTACTTTTGCTCAACTCAGTTTTATTGTTTATCAGGCACAAATCACAAGCTGCCGAATAAAGTTGGCATTGGTAGCTTTGCTGCTGAGCTACCAATGCGTGAGTTTGACATAGGCAAGTTTTCTAGCAGTTTACACCCAAGCGATGAGCCTTACGTCTCTGCTGAAGATAACCTTGTTGTTATCGACGGTAAGATAAATAAAGAGTGGGCCATTGCAATTGCAAAGCACTTTAAACTTTCAGAATCAGATTTTATATGATGAGGATGCTTGATGAATACTGAGATAGAGCTAATAGCTATATTGAGCTTTACATGTTTTTTAATTGGCTTTGTTATAGGGTCTATTGCTTCTAAGAGGGGTGTAATAAAAGCTGTGGTAATAATATTAACACTCTCACTAGCTGTTTTTATATCGCTATCAAGTATGATTTTTTGACTTTAAATAAAAGCCCCTTAGTCGGGGCTATTTTTTGAACATTGCTTTGAAAGCTTCGGCTACATTGTTTCGTATTAAATCAATATCTCCCTCACCCTCGTGCGGCGCTGCTCTTGCAATATCTCTTGTCGCTAGCGTGTTTTCATTTACATAAGCCTTTGACATCCTGGCTATTGCTGATACTTCAAAAGAATCTAGCTGACAAACAGAATCAGAATAAGACTTTATTTCAGCAAATGTTAATGGTGTTAATCCGTAACCTCCGCTAAAGCACATCCCTAACTCATGCCAACAGCCAACAATAAATTGATTTGTTTCCGGTAACTCTAGAAGTGGGTCACCATCTGTTAGCTGTTCAATTCTTGATTTCGGACTGTTATCTTTATCGTGTAATTTTGGGCGACTATGAAGCCACCCAAGTTGCGCTGCGTATTTGCTTAGACTTTCATCTAAGCGTTGATAAAATTTTGCTTATCTGACATCGCGTCACCGATTTGAGCTGTCAGATCTGGCAATGCAGAATAGAGCTTGCTGATATTCTCAACACTCTCCGATACCTTTCCGCTGGCAGTTAATTTGATGTCAAATTCATTGGCATTTTCTTCATCAAGCTTGATGTTGTGAAGCTTCTTAGTTGCCAGGGCATACACGCGCTGAAAGCGAGTAATGAGTTTTTCTTCGCAATAATCAAGGAAGTCTAAATTCTCCTCACTTGGCTTGATACCGTCAAGGATTGCTTTGTTGATTTCCTTTTGGCGCTCATCTTCTTTTCGAGTTAACCCTAAATCAGCGGTCGAGCGTAAGGCGCGTTTGAATTCACTAGAGCTGACAGAGTAAAGCTCAATTCCAACTTTATTTCCGCTATCATCTACAAGTAATTCACCTGTCTCAGGGTCTTTTAATTGTACGAAAGCCGCTTGTTGCAACTTGTTTGTTTTTGAAAAGCTTTTTACGTTTAACATAATTTCATACCTTGCAATTATTGTCATCCAAATAGGTTGCGGGTGGCGGTGGATGATGCCGCCGGGCTTATCAGCCTTTTACCCGCGATTTGTTACGCTGCTACGTAAATTGGCACGCGGTTAACTCGCAAATTAGCAGTAGAGCCAATCATTGAGTTAGCTGAACCGATGTTTACGTTGTAGCTGAATGCGCGAACATCCATATAGACAACCTCGCCATCCGGCAATGTAACCTGTGCGCTAAAAGCATTACCAGTTTGCGCACCATCAAAATGAGCTTTGATAATACCTTGACCGGCGTCATTTGTGTCACGCTCAAGGCCTAATGATGGGTTGCCGTACTGAACAAATCCACGGAAAAACTCAGTTACACCAGTAGCCAAAGGCTGTGATTGAACCTCATCAGCAGAGCCGCCAAATTCACCAATCGACAATACCTCACCAACTGGCGTGTATGTTAACGCAGCATAACCAGCAGCGTCATATGTTGCAGGTAGAGCCGCAGAAACCGCGAACTGCACGCCTGTATTTACTTGTTTAGCCATTTCTGACTCCTATTATTTGATATACCAAAATAAAGCTTATAACGTTAAGCTATAACAGTATAACCTATTGTTATAGCTGTCTTCAAATGCGTATCATCTGAGTACATACCGCTCGGAGTAATAGCGCCAATTGAAACGATTTGATTGTCGAATTCGACACCGCTAGATAAGCCTTTGCTAAAAATAGCCATGGTTTCATTTACTTTCTCAAGATGATAAAACTTTCTACTAGCTATAGGTGTCGCAACAGTTAACTGATAAAAGCCGCGCTGAACATCCTTACCCTTACCAAGAGTTACATCAACGCTTGTCGGCACTTCCTTTTCGGCTACATAATCTTCAGTTGGAGCTGGTTTAAATGGTGAACCATGCACCGCAATATCAAGAGATGTGACTGCATTTAACTTGTTTAGTAGCGCTTTATTTAGTGCAAATTGATCAATCATTTTCTACGCTCGATTTCTTCGTTAAGTATCTTTGACCATTTAGCCGTATTGATTCGGAGCATTCCGTTAGGTGCTTTAGCTGACCATCCGTCATACTCAAGCCTTGGCCCATACGGCAGTGGATTAGTAAAATAAGCCACTTCGCCCATCTCGATACCACTAACCATCTCTTTTAATTCACTTAGTGATGTTGAGCCGCTTTCATTATCAGGTTTTAGCTCGTAACTAATGCCACCGATTGACGTGTTCCAGTTATTAATAAATGCGCCTTTATCAACCGGAGACTGAATAATCACATTATTACCAACACGAACAACACTAGCCTTGAACGCTGAGCTTGCTTGCTCCATGCGCTTTTTTGCAATCGCTTCAATCTGAGATTTAATGCTCATCGTCTTAACTGCAACTTAGCATAAACATTTATTCCGCCAACGCTATCAAGCCTTTTAACATTAACAACCCGATAAACTTCGCCGTTTAGCATTGACGTTGAACCAATCTCTGGAACAGTATCAGAATGGAAAAACACAAAGCTATCTGTTGACTGTATCTGCTCGCCGTCAATTTCGTGGGCTTTATACCCTAGCAGCGGCGACACTGTACCTAGGTATTCGGTGTTGGGCTGGCTCGGTATTGGATCGCCGAACTTGTCATAACCGCCATCGCCGTCTAGATAAAACTCACCTGGAGCGCCAAACTTTGAGATGAT
>Ga0193959_1000495_pt1 | contig 15828 bp, 13 predicted proteins | sample FB_2_MG_FD_140333 | JGI IMG/M metagenome (GOLD analysis project Ga0193959, IMG submission 140333) | Microbial mat bacterial communities from the Broadkill River, Lewes, Delaware, United States - FB_2_MG | ecosystem: Environmental > Aquatic > Freshwater > River > Microbial mats | place: USA... | reverse complement strand
GCAACACCCACCAGCAGCCAGATCAGCCACCCTCGCCCGGCCAGAAGTGGCGAAGCCTCGGCCATGGCGACCAGAAATGTCGCTGTCACTACATACCCGACACCGGCGCAGAAATAGGCCACCTGCAACAACAGCATCAATCGGTTATTGCTCTGTGACGAAGGCCTGGACGTCGCTTTTCCTGCGGGCAGGCTGAGACGATAGTCCGGGCTCCACCACCACACCGGCAATAACAGCACCAAGGCCACCGCGCCGTAAATGATCCACTGCTGATCCCAGCTGAAATGCGATTTGATCAGCTCCGCCAATACCGCTGTCAGTACAATGCCCAGTCCCAATCCCGAGAAGAAGACACCCAGTTCCGGCTTGTGCCCCTGCTTCAGTAGCCAGCTCATCAACAGGCCAGCCCCGATCAGAATGCCGGCAGAACTGCTTAACCCAGCCAGATAACGCAGCACGTACCAGAACCACTCATTATTGGTGCAACCCATCAACCCCGTGGTCAGCACAGCTCCCAGCAGACCAAGCTGGTATAGCCTGATTTTCAATGCTGACGAATGAATAAAGGCAATCAGCAAGGCACCACTCAGATAGCCTGCATAGTTGGCCGTTGCCAGCAAGCCCGCCAAGGTGCTGTTGAGCCCCACATCTTCCATCATTTCCGGAATCAGCGGGGTGTAGGCAAAGCGCGCAATCCCGACGGTGACCACCACCGAAACGACGCTTGCAATCAGGACACGTGCTTTCTCGGACAGCATCTTATTGTTCTCCCAGTTGTCAGGTCCTGAACAGACTAGGGGATTCCGCAATACCGTTCTTCATATAGAATGACAAGTTATATATAAAACCCGACAAGACACACTATGTCTGCCACCCGAATTACATCCTTATCACCACCGGAAATGAGGCAGCTGCCCCGCCCGGTGTATGTACGCCAGCAACACATGCCCGCACGCCACCTGTTTCCACCCCATCGCCACCCCTGGCATCAGCTGTTGTATGCAACCTCCGGGGTTCTGGTTGCCAACTTGGCGGGGCAGCGCCTGTTCGTACCACCGGGAACAGCCGTCTGGCTACCGGTTGGTTGCGAACACAGCACCTACACCGAATTTGGTGCCGAGTTGAAAAGCCTGTATATCGACGCTGACTATGATGGTATCCACGCCGATGAGCCCCAGGTTCTGGACGTATCAGCGCTGATGCGCGAACTGCTGCTGACCGCCGCCGACTTCGCCGTGGAATACCCGCTGGGCGGCTATGAGGAAAACGTGATTCAGTTACTGCTGCAGACCCTGAGTCGGCTGGCGCAGCGTGAACATACGCTGCCATGGCCTGTAAGCCCTCGTCTGGCCGAATTGTGCGCCCGTCTGTATGCCGACCCGTCCGTACGCCCCCGCATTGAACAGCTGGCTGTCCATCTGGGAATGTCGACACGCACACTGGAACGCCATTTTCGCCGTGAAACCGGCATGACACTACAGGGCTGGAGTACACGCATGCGGCTGATGAAGGCGGTCGAACTGCTCAATACTGACATGAATGTGACCGAAATCGCACTGGAGCTGGGTTACAGCACGCCGGCACCTTTTATCTTGATGTTTCGGGAGCGCATGGGCACCAGCCCCAATCGCTATCGTGCACGGAGAGCAACATGATGATACGAGGCGGGATCAAACCTGGAGCGCCACGCTGACAGCCTGCTCAACTACACATACTTTTCACCCCATGACAGCCATAGCGCCCCTGCAGCACCAGGGCATAACCTTATTCTTTTTAGTTGGCCCAAGGGCACAAAAATGTTAAGGTTTAATCATTAGATTCCGCTAATTAAGCGAAGCCTGGCAAAGGAGATGCTAGATGTCCGTTGACCCCCGCAATATTATTCTCGCGCGCATTTCAACCGGTTTGTCCGACATGCTCGGACAGATGGGTGCTCATGCAACCATGCGCGATATGGGCACTCACAGCAGCCACGAACTCTGGCCGGAATGGCCCTCCAATCTGGATGTACATGAAGCTTGTTCTCTGCTGAGCGATGCACTCAGCCATATTGGAACCTTCGATGCCGTTAGCCTGGCACCCGACGGTGAAAACATCCGCATCAACATCAAGGGATGCGAGTTCAACCGGCTGGGTAAAATTGAAGCCAGCCCGGTAGGCGAACGTTCCATCTGCTTTTTCGGCTACGGTCTGATCGAGAAATCACTGGAGCGCCTGACCGGCAATCAATACCGCGTTGAGCTGCTGCATCACAATGCCGAGCAGGATACCTGCGAAGAGATTGGCCGCTTCCGCTAACACCAGTAGCCAATCAGCACTCTACCCCTTGGGCGGGCTGCCTCACGAGAAGCAGCCCGCGTGTTTACCATCTATTTTCAGCACACCTATACCCAAACCTGGCTCCGACTACGTCTCTGGCTCATAATACTCTGTCCAGCCTTACCCAACCGCCCCTGAGTAAACCATGACTTTCGAAAGCGCCTTGTCCTTCTTCTTCGCTGTTCTGATTTTTGGCATCACACCGGGCCCTGGCGTATTTGCAATTCTGGCCCGCGCACTGATCAGTGGAGCTGCCAGCTGTATCTCGCTGGCATTGGGCATGATTTTCAGTGACCTGCTCTATTTGATCGCAGCCTGTCTGGGCCTTGCCGCCATTGCGACTCACTGGTCAGAATTGTTCACGCTGATTCGGATTGCAGGTGCTGCCTATCTGTTCTATCTGGGATACAAGATGTGGACCGCTCCGATTGCAACAGGCGGCTTGAATGGCAGTCAGACACCAGAAATTGGCCAAGCTGCCAGCTTCCTGCAGGGCTTCCTGATTTCAGCCTCCAACCCGAAAGTCATTCTGTTCTACATCGCGTTCCTGCCCACGTTTATGGACCTGAGCGCGCTCGGTACAGGCGACATAGTGCTGGCATCAGTACTGACTCTGGTCGGTCTGATGATTGGCTTGATGGCCATTGCCCTGTTTGCTGCCAGAGCAAGAGGTTTTTTCCGATCGGAACGTGCCATGAAGGGCCTGAACCGCAGTGCCGGCTCCATCATGGCTGGTGCAGGCGCCTATCTGGCACTGAGACACTGAGGCATTGATATGCAGGCGTGGGTTTGGGACCCACGCCTTGTTCGTGTACCGGATGATTCGTGCTCGCGGGAAGCAGCGTCGGGCTTCAGGCTTCAGCCCCGTGCGCCGTCTGCGCCGCTTCGACAGCCTGGTAAACCCGCTGCATCACCTGCATTTTCTGATCAGCCGTCAGCTGTTCATACTCACGTTCAACATCTGACACCGATTGAACGATTGTACCCGCCTCCGCCGGCAAACCCTCTGGCTGAGTGTCGCAGTCGACAAGGCTGAGTACTTCCCGGTTATCTCCCCATTCTGAACGCTTCATACGCTCACGACTCCTTTCAGTGCTGGTATCCATTCCAGCAAGCCCGGCTCTGCTGCGGCTCAAACGCAACGACTCCCTACCAGACCCGCTTATACGGGCATTATCTCCAATACCCTTGATAATTGAGTGTCCACTTTAACATTCCCGGACGGGTTAGACAGTAGCAAATCGTTATGAAAACCTGACGACAATCGTCCAGATCCGAGCACACGCCTGAAGCAGGCGTGATGTAGCGGCACAAGCCAAAAGGAAGAAGAAGGAGGAGCGGAGACTATGAATTTGTACAGGGAGGATGAACAACAAAGGCTTTCAGTCCATTGAAAGCCTCATTATCAGAATTGAAAGATCACTTCGCAGCTGCGGAAGAGTATTCCTGTGCAATACGTTTCAGATCATTCAGAGATGCCTGCGCATCAACCGGACGGTCCGATACCGATTCGATCCAGGCATCGTGCATGCCCTCGACCTTCTCGGTAAACTGCTGAGTCAGAGTATCATCCTCAGACAACACCTTGATGCGAACACCCAGCTCGCGCGCAGCTTCCAGACCCATGGCGTCGGAATTGCCCCAGGCACGGCCAGCCAGCGCCGACAGTTTTTCACCGGAAACAGACATGATGGCCTGCTGGTCGGCTTCACTGAGGTCTTCAAACACATCCGGGTTCATGAAGATGGTGAACGCCGTGGTGTACATGCCAGACGGGAACAAAGTGACGTCGGTTACAACCTCGCCCAGACGAGAGTATTTGAGCTCCTGCGTCGGCAGGAATACCCCATCGATCACGCCCTGCTGCATCATCTCGTAAACCTTGGTTACGGGTGCAAATACCGGCACCACGCCCAGGCGTTTGGCCAGATCATTCACCACACCACCACCGGTACGGATCTTCTTGTTATGCAGGTCTGACAGGTCATTGACCTCAAAGGTGGTAAACAGCTGCCCAGGGCCATGTACGAACATGCCCAGCACTTTCAGACCATCGAATTCCTGTGCTGCTTCAAAATGCTGCTTGTATACCTGCCAGAGCGCCACCGACAAGGCTTCAGGGTCAGCAGTTTCGCCCGGAATTTCGACCACGGCAGGCAGCTTGAACCGGCCCGGCAGATAGCCGTTTACACCGAAGCTGACATCGGCAACACCATCTTCCACCAGGCCGAACATGGACTTGGGATGACCAGAGCCGTATTCCAGCTCGATGTTGATACGCCCTTCGGTCGCTTCCTCGACCCATTTGGCCCAGGTCGGCCAGACTACATCATTCTGACCACTGGTCGGCGGCAGCCAGGTGGCAACACGCAGGGTGGTTTGCGAGTAGGCTACTGTAGAGAACAGGAGTGCACAGCTACATGCGATCGTTTTTATTATATTCATTGTTGGGCCTTATCAGTATTTATAGGATGGATCTTTCTTCTCAATCAAACGCTCAAGGGCAGCCACCGCATCTCGACCGGAGCCGTACTTCGGATTGAACAGCGGCGTATCACGCGCGCAGCGCTCCAGTACCGGTTCCGGAATTTCAAGCGTCTTACCCATGGACATGGATGCCAGCTGAACTTCACAGGCGCGGTTCAGCAGCCACATCAGGGAAAATGCCTGCGGCAGGTCTGCACCGATAATGACTGGACCATGGTTTTTCAGCAGCAGAATTTTCTTGCCTTCGCTGCTGGCCACAATTCGATCACCTTCATCCATGCGCACGGTAATGCCTTCAAAATCGTGATAGGCCACCTGGTTATACAACTGCGCCGAATAGAAATTGGTGAACGACAACCCTTCTTCCAGGCAGCACACAGCCAGCGTCGGCGTGGTATGCACATGCATAATGCAGTGACCATCCGGTACATGTTTGTGAATTGCGCTATGGAAGGTAAATCCGGCAGGGTTAATCGGCCAATCAGAATCGCCAATGATATTACCATCGATATCGATCTTGACCAAATTGGACGCGCGCACTTCGCTATAATGCAAGCCGAAAGGATTGATCAGAAAATGATCTTGTTCACCGGGTACACGCAATGATATATGATTATAAATCGACTCATCCCAGTTGAGATGATCGAAAATTCGATACATGCAGGCCAGATCCTGCCTCGCCTTCCACTCTTCGGGGCTGTATTTCAGCGGGCGGTCAAAATAATAATCCTGGTTTTTCATATGGTCTTTCCCCGTCATGTTGATGCGGTCTCCAGCATAGGAAAATGACCTGGGTGAAAAAACAAAGAATACCGTATAGCAGGTATAGGCAACGCCTATAGGCACCAACATCATGAACACCAAGCAACTGACATACTTTGTAAAATCCGCCGAACTGGGCAGCATTGCAGCCGCCGCACGGGAACTGGAAATATCCCAGCCCAGCATCAGTCAACAGATTTCCGTGCTTGAACACGAACTGAAGACCACCCTGTTCAGCCGCGATGTTCGCGGCGTCTACCTGACCGAGAACGGCGAGCGCTTTCTGGCCCACGCCCGCTCCATATTGCGCCAGCTCGACCAGGCTCAGGCGGAACTGCACCAGTCCGTTCTGGCGCCGGCAGGAAAGGTTTCCATCGGATTAACTCAGCCAATCTGCAATATCCTGGCCGTTCCTCTGGTGACTTTGCTGGAGCGTGAATATCCGGATATCGAATTGAACATTTACACCGGCTACTCATCTGACCTGAGTAAAATGATGAAATCGGGTGATATCGATCTCGCGGTTTCGTCCCATGACGAAAGCGACAGTAAAAACCTTCGCTACGATCTGTTTTTCCGAGAAAACATCTACCTGCTGGCAGGAAAAAACCGCTTATTTGATTTTGAAGATATGCTTCTCCAGCAGGAAGCGATTCGTTTTCAGGATCTGCAGAGCTACGAAATAATGATCACCAGCCGAAGCGACTCGCTGGGATACCTAATAGAACAATATGAAAAGGAAACCGGTCATTACTTAAACAAGCGCCAGCCCTATGGCCAATTAATGACCACGCTGAGATATGTCACTGAGGGACATGGCATGCTCATTACCCCCTCTTCATCCTTCTTTCACCTGGAGAAAAGCGGCGAGGTTCATGCGCTGAAGATTACTGAGCCCGAGCTATATCGCGACGTATTCCTCGTATCGTCCATTGACCGACCGCTCACGAATGCAATGGAAATGGTTATTCGACAAATTCGTGCCATAACACATCAGGAGAATTTGAACGGCCATTGGCGCGGCTACCTATGCTAGTGGAAAACGAGCCAACTACTTGGAAAATTTGATGTTCTAACCCTATACAAAAAGTCCATTATTAACAGACAGTACAAGCAGTTGACTCGGAGTCTATTTATCCATATCCATCTATGATATCAATTCATTTTTATAGTATAAATTAACTGTTTTGCAACCTGCCTTGCTAAACTAATTTTCGTCTCATCATTTGACATTGGAGCTCTTGATGGGCACTTCCCTGCACTAAGAGCTGGAGGCACCAATTCTTCTTTATAGTTGTAAGAGGGTACGTCTATATTTTTGCCATACCTGTTAATGCGTGCAAATTCCGTATTTTGGCTTTCAACAAAACTTCTGACTGCATACGCATTAGCTGCGTATCTCTTCGAACCCAGCTCAAATCCAAGCGGAGTCACACCTGCACTATATTCATTCAGACTATGCTCACCAATCCAAACAATCGCACCTGTCTTAACATGTATCAACTTTGCATTAAGTTGGGCTTGATTCGAGAAACAACTAATTTCTAATTTCTTTACATTTGAAGCATTAATTAGACCTGGCTTTGACCTAATAAAATCTCTAACATCAGAATTATGTCTAAGATCCAAAGAAACTTTCTTAGGCTGATTTGTTTCAAATATATTTATCTGCAATATGTAGTCTGCATGCACATCTCCAGACTCAGCAGCTCTTATCACTTCTGATATATCTGTCAGCTCTCGCTCACCATCATCCCTCTTTTTTCCTGCAGCCGCAGTTTGTAAGCGCCCACGGAATTTTTTCATCTCCTCTGCAAATTCATCAGAACTAATCAAACCTTTCTGATATTTTTTGTTTGTTTCATCAATTATATGCTGCAACTCCGATGCTGCCTTAGATCTAACACAACGCCAGTCAGAATAATTGCACTCTGCTTCATCTCTCAACGATCTTAATTTTGCTTCGAACTTAGATCGACTTAAAACTCTAAACCCACGACGAATAAGCTCCTTTTCAATCTGTTGTTCAGCTTCGTTAAAGAAGTCTTTTGTCTTAAACTCTTGATTATTAGCTATATCGACTGACTTTTCTTCAAAGAAACCTTCAGGAACATTTATAACAATCGAACTATTTGTTTTGATTTTATGCGAATGCTGCTGAATAATGTTCTCATTAAGTGTTTTTTCATCACTTAATAGAACCTTTACCTCAATCAGATCAGTACTTTCAGACTCCTGAACAGGCATACTAAGCAAAGGAGCCATTTTGGGCTGGCTTTCACAACCAGACAGCAATAAAACTGCCGACACAAGACCAAGAGGGTGGCATCTGGTGTGCATACTCTAGTTGACCGATAGATCTGCAACCGCTACTGTATAAGCATACAGTTATGCTTATCGGTAGTGGTTTTTCATGTCTACAGAGAATCGAAAGACGACGAGCAGAATTCCACCCCCGTACAAGGGCAGGCAGGTGAATGTCTGCCAGAACCCAAACTGCAAGAATTTCAGTACCTTACCTACAGACGAGAGTAAAGACCCGCATTACAAGAAGGTTGCTGTTGCGAAGCTATCGCCAGCTATCCAATGCAAGTCGTGTTCAAATATTGTCACGCTCAAGAGTAACTTGGCCATTCATGAAGAGTACAGCCGGCATACTCATCCGCTGGATGTTTGCAGGGCTGCGCGGCATACCGGCTATTGCTGCACCAACAAGACCTGCCAAAACTACCTACGCAAGCTGACACCAACCAAACCCGCCCCATATTACCGCAGACGTGGCGCTACCAGCACAGGCAACCAGCGTTTTCAATGCAAAAGCTGCGGTCGAACCTTCACTGTTGGCTCAAAGAAGTTCCGAGAACAGGTCGTAAACTACCGGGCAACGCACGAAATGCTATTCATGGAGTTGGTCCACCTTGCGCCGTTGAAACGTATTGCTGAAAAATTCAACACCAGCATTACTGATATTCATCGGAAAATAGACCTGTTCTATGAGCGCTGTGTCCTCTTCTCCAATGATCGAGAAGCCCGTTTAAAAAACATACCAATCGGCCATCTGTCGTTGAGCACGGATCGCCAAGATTATATTGTCAATTGGACCAACAGAAAGGACAAGAGAACGACTCAGCTCAGCGCCATTGGGACTGCGTGCCTGGAGACTGGGTATGTTTTTGGCATGGAGGTTAACTTTGATCCTTCGATTCAACTTCAGGACATCGTCGGGTCGGAGGAATATGCCTCCGATGTTGGTATTGGCTACCCCTTTCGGCGTTACGCACGCTTCTGGACACCCGATGAGATACAGGCCAGGAAACCTGCAAACCGAAGAGCAGCGATCAATACACTCGACCAGATAGAATTAAGGTCAATCAACACTGAAGGGGATCGCTCGGCGTATGACCTGTTCGAAGAAAATCGTCTTCCCTGGTCAGGAGGTGCATTGGTGCATTCCGAGTACACCCAGTATGCACACTTTCTTCGATTGAAGGACCTGATTGGTCATGCTGAGCGGATTGTATTCTATACAGATCAGGAAGCCGGGATTGTTAATGCGGTCAATCATGCCTTCGCAGACCGCATATCATGCAATGAAGTCGTGCATATCCTCCTGGCATTCGATAAGACCCTAATAAATGACCAGCGCCTCCATAAACATAGTGCGCTAAAGGCGATTTTAAAGCAGGTACAAATTTCTTGCGGATATCCAACGATCAGGCAGGCTGAGCTACGACTGATTGCTGATGGGTTGATTCAGCCTATAGCGAAGGGTAAATCAGGTTATGTCGGCTCGACCAATATTTGGTATCCAAATCCAGTCCACCGTAATACCGAATGTGACAAGATGATCGCCTTCTCAAAAAGCGCAGATTCATACCCCTTCCCTGATCGCGTGCTCATGTCTGAACGCGCTACGCTGAACCCCATCGATACCTTTTTCAACCAGCTAAGAAACCGGGTTACCTATGCTTCCAGGAATGTTGTATCCGCTGCCGAGAATCGACGCATATGGCACAAGCTCAGTGCCTATCAGCCTTCTCGCCTATACAAGACTATTCAGATATTTCGAACCTATCGAAATTATTGTTTACCCAACAGAGAGGGCTCTACACCTGCACAAAGGTTGGGACTAGCTAAAGGACGGGTCAGGATAAATGAGATCATAGGGTAGTGAAATTAATGGAAACCTATTAGGTTCATAGTCTTAGCTTCATGGGCGCGGCTACCCACTATGGCGTTGATGAGAGGTTCCTCTCTAGACCTCTCTTCTTATTGGTAAGCTCCGGAGCAGCGAGCTTTCCTAAGGATGCGTAGGCGCCTTAAATCCTTGTCTCAAGTATTGAAATAGAAAAAACACAATATGTAGTATTGAAAACTTACAGTAGCACCATATATAGTACATATGGATGTTCGGTGTCACAGCTCTTCATGGAAAGGCTGGCTTCTACTAAGACCTCGTGCGTACTTGTCAAGAACACTTGTTGATCTTGCATATCTAGTTTCATGGGCTTGATGTTAGTGTCGATACAACACATGTGTTGAACGGGGTTGCAAGGCACTTTTGGTTCAGAAATACATACAACTTACAGCTGTATTGATTGTGCCTTTCGGAGGGACGTATGACCGTACAACAGGAATTTATTAACTTTAATGATCGAATCAAGCTGAGTCGTCGCGACGATGCGTACACTAAAGCGCGCACAAAGGATGACAGCATTACTTCAGCCATAAAAGACGCTTTCAAAGAAGAGGGCTACAAAGTCATCGATGACTTCCTTCAAGGCTCCCTTTCTACCGATACCGGTGTTCTCAAAAAAGATGGTGATTTTGATATCGACCGCGCTCTTGTGATCGATGAGGACGATGCCCCCGAGAATCCTGTCGATCCTAAAAAAGTTGTACTGCGTGTGCTTGAAAAACGAGGCTTCAAAAACGCGAAGATTAAAAAGCCATGCATTACTGCGGATTATCTGAGCGAGAATCTTCATATCGACTTCACAGTGTATAGAAGATTTGGAGAGTCCACCTATCAGCTGGCAATCGGCAAGTATAATTCTGATGAAAATAACCGAGAGTGGTCTGGTTCAGATCCAAAAGGCCTAAAAAGCTGGATAAAGAACAACAGCACCTACGGAGCATCAGCTGGCCTTAAGCAAAATCAGTTCAACCGCATGGTGAGATACTTAAAACGCTGGCGTGATGAACAGTTTAGTGAAGACGTTGGGAGAAAAATATTCTCTATCGCTCTAACAGTAATGGCGAAACAGTCTTTTACCCCATCCCTAACCCCAGAAGGTCAACCAAATGACCTAGAGGCACTGAAGGAAACAGTATCAAAGATACTGGAGTATGGATACTTCACTCCATGCGGTACGAAGTATGGCGTACAGGTCGATCTTCCTGTAGTGCCCTATATCGATATCTTTACTGGAAGCAGTTTGAACACAGGCACCCAGCTTCGGAACAAGCTCGTCACTCTGCGAGATAAGCTAGTTCAAGTATCCGAGGAAGCAGACCTGGTCAAGCAGTGCACCATACTCAACAAGCTCTTCGGAGAGGACTTTCATATCCCTGAGCCCAAGAAAAGTCATAACACTACAAAGCGCGTAACCTATGCTACTGCTGGTGCAGTGGGTACGTCACAAGGTGCCTGAATCGTATGCGCATGGACTATGACCTCTTAGTAGATCACCTGTCAGGTAATGGCCTTGAAATCGTTGCACGATCTTTTCTAGATAGCCCAGCAATCGTTGTGCAATGCGCTATAGGTGATCATCAAGTCAAACTTGTTCACTTCGAAAAGAAGGAAGAGTTTACTGAACTCCCTCGGTTTCATGTCGTTAACCCTGAGCAATATGGACAGATTGCTCACCTACTTTATTCCGAGGGTAGCCCTTATGGCTTTCTGTGCATCAGTGACAGAGACTCCATTTCAGTCAACTATGATCAGCCTCATTTAGCTATTGAGGCTTCTCTTCAACGGCATATCGCACTGTTAAGTCGTGCGTTGCTTGATCCCGACTGGAATATGAAAGAGCTGGTGAGGGAGTTCGGAGCTAATTGGGAGTTTCTATGTGATGAAAGCTCAGAGCTTGTACTGGCTATTGAGAATAGAAATCAAACGATCAATATTTTCAAACCGGTACAGGGCGCTAGTGCAGGGTTCGACAGTAAATATCTCGGTATTACAGATAGTTCTGAAGACTTAAACTCGTACTCACATATCGTCATGTCGAGCCGAGATGGACGACGACGTAAGTCGCATGCTAAGGGATTTGTACTGTCTGTACCTGAACTCCCTGCGCCTCCACGCAACGGGAGTTGCCTTGGAGAATGGTATATAAACCTCCTTCAAAACCTTCCTGATACCGCAAGGCAAGAGTTTGTTAACCGCTCTGGTGGTTATAAGTCAACGGAATTCTGGGTGGTGATTAATGGTCCAACGCCTTCTGGTATGGTTTGGTTTGCTCTGCATCTAAAAAGCAAATCAAAAGGCTCGCTGCCTAAATCCATAGGTCAGCTCGAAAAATGGACTTTGGGGGCACAGAGAGTGGCCCTTTTCAATAAAGAGGCCGTAATGCCCCGCAGCGGGGCAAATACATCGCTCTCGATGAAAAGTGTTTTGCTAGTAGGGTGTGGGTCAGTAGGCTGCGAAATTGCTATGCGCTTGGGGTCGGCCGGCATAAGCCACCTATTTCTAACGGACCCAGATACCTTCTCCATTGATAACTTGTATCGTCACACTCTACCTGTAGAGTACATAGGGATGCCAAAGTCCATTGCACTGTCCTGGGAGCTGAAGGCCAAATACCCTTGGATGCATGCTAATGGCTTCTTAAGTAGCTTATTAGATGAAGATGTTAAGCTAAAATCGACATTAGAGTCATTTGACTTGGTTGTGATAGCTATAGGTTCACCAACACAAGAGCGTCTGTTCCATGATTTCCTAATAGAAAAAAAGGTCAAAGCTCCGGTAATTAATACTTGGCTTGAAGGATACGGGATCGGAGGGCATGCAACACTGGATATCCCTGAGAGCAAGGGTTGCCTAAAGTGCGCATATGTAGATCCCGAAACATTAGGGAGGGGGTTGTCATCTAACCTTAATTTTCTTGAAGACAATCAATCTCTTGTGGTCAATCATGCAGGGTGCGGTCAATTGTACCTACCTTATAGCGGGCTGCACTCTGCCCAAACTGCTCTCATCGCGACTGACCTTGCTATCAAATACCTTAGGGGCCAATTGCAAACATCTTCCAAGGTTAGCTGGAAGGGAGATGGCAATGAGGCGATATCTGAAGGCTTCCTAGTAACTCACCGCTTTGAGAATTTTGATCAGTCACTGAAGGTGATGCCACTTCACAATGAGCACTGTGATCTCTGCAATGAGTGAATTTCCTCGAACGTACAGGCATGAAAGTTTAGTCGTCAGAATTCATAGCCGTGTGTGGAAAATATGGAACGATATGCGACAGCTGAATCCCTCAGATGGTGAGCGGTTTGGTGTGTTGGTCGGCAGTCATAGCGGGGATAGAGGTTGCATATGGCTAGAAGACTTGACCCAGCCCCTCGAAGCTGACAAGTCCGCACGATTTAGTTTTCGCTTACAAGACCCTGGTCATCAGAGGTTTGTCGACAGAAGCTTTAACGAAAGCGATGGCCAATTAGGCTATGTTGGAACTTGGCACACACATCCCGAAAAAGACCCTGTGCCTTCTAAAATTGACCTTGAAGATTGGCAGCGTTGTATGGCGCGCAATCCTGACCGTGGCCTCGTATTTGCAATAGTTGGAATTGATCAGGTCGCATTGTTCGCTGAGCATTCTGGGAAGATCAAAAGAATCAAAATGGACGATTTTTAACGATGGATGTCATTACTAAAACAACTCAAACACTTCAGCCCCCCTTAGATGATTTATCTCTAGTAGAAACTTATATGAAGCTGCTCAAGGCTTTAAAGCAGGAATGGGTTGATGTAGGCATTCTGACTGATAAGGATCATCAAGCTACAATTATTCTGCTGCTTGAGGGAACGCGAGTGGTAGCAGCATTGAGACTATTGCTGTCCGCTGAAGAAAGCCGTGACGCTGTTGCTCTCCTGGTGCAGGCTGGCAAAATCTATCTGCGGAACCATCAGCAGAGCAACTTCAGTGCCGAAGAGCTGCACTGTCTTTCAGCACTTCAGGAGAAGTGGGATAGCGTAAAGGGACAGGATGTTACGTTCTCATTAAATGAAGTCGGCGAGTTTTTCAGCAAAATTGAGTCAGGTTGCCGCGATAAGGGGCGAGGCGAAGATTTTACAGCAGAAACTAAGCGTCAGGTGATGTTGGCAAGCCATGGGCGTTGCATGTTTGAAGGCTGCGGGGAAAACCTTGGACTTGAAGACTTGTCTGGTCATGGTGGTAATTTTGCTTATCTCGCACACAACATTGCCTCATCTGAACAGGGTACAAGGGGCGTTCCTGTCCTCTCTGGAAAGCTATCTAACGACCCTCAGAACATTCTTCTTCTTTGCGATAAGCATCATCGATTAGTAGATAAAGTCGCTAAGGCTGAGTTTACCGCTGATCGCTTAGCGAGAATGAGGCATGATTTCACGGTGTCTGTGAATCAGTTGCTGGATGGAATCGCTTTCGAACGAGTACCCGCCTACGCAATACTTTGGCCAGTGCATCGTAATGTTATCAGCGCTCCATCGCCCACCCAAATCGCTCAGTGTCTTGCTGCATCCAAACAGCGTCTCATGGGTCAGCTGCATGATTTGAGCGATAACGAAGGCATGCTTCGCGATCTAGATCCACCTATGATCAAACAATTGATGCCTGAGGCTATCAATGCTGCGGCAGATAAGCTGTTTACGCAACTGCATAACAGTCGATATCGTTCAGCACTTTTCGCCTTCGGTTCCATGTCAGCTCTAATTGGTCTTGGAGCTCGACTTGGCAACAAAAATGAAATCACACCAATGCTTCGCTATCGAGATGGCGGGCAATGGTGCTGGCCGGGTGAGTCTCCGGTTCGTGAGTTTTATGAAATTAAGGGTGAAGAGTGTCTTGGTGACAATGAAACCGAAATAGTCATGCATTTCACTTTTACTGCTGAGCCTGCTCCTTTCAAAGCTTACTCAGACGAGAAAGCTAAAGAAGGCATTAAGACGATTAATGTGACTTCATTAGGGGGGCGTATGGGAAATGCTGCCATTCGACATCCGGTAGAGGGAAAATGGTTCACAAAAGATCTCCAGGGGCTATTACTGCGATTAAGGGAAATGCATGGAGTGAAAACTATTCATCTGCTGCCCTGCGCATCCAACGCTGCATGTGTCTTCTTCGGGCAGGCGTATGATGCAAATCATCCCGAAATATTGGTATACGATTTTGAAGATACCAAGTTGCATCCGGTACTTCGCATCTACAACGAACAGCACAGGTGCAAAGTAAGTGCATATGAAGCTTGCTAAAGGTTATGTCCTGTTGCTTAGGCAGGCAGCATCTTCCCGCAAGATTGCCTTGCCTGGCAAAAGGCTTAATTGAAAAGGGAAGCTACAGCTTCCCTTTTCAATGCAAAATGGTGGAGCATAGGGCGTGCACACCAGATGCCACCCTCTTGGACACAAGACATATTTTTCTCATAGCAATCCCCTAATTTTTCAGAAGATAAAAATCCGAAAACACAAAAGCCAATGAAATTTCAGCCAGTGATAATCCGGTTCAAAAACAAAAAATGGACTACTACATAAAAATCTTGCAATCGGCCCTTTGACAAGCTGATCAAAGAATTTAAGACCAAATCAAATTAAAAATATTACCAGAAAAGATTTAACCAATATTAACCTATTAAATAATCTATTGTTTAATAATCTTTTCTTCTAATAATAAAAACCAATAAATTTATCCCAATCCTTCCCGCCAAAAATTAATTAATAAGTACAAAACAATCAAAATCTTAGTCAGATCAAAGAGCTGTTACCCACCTCTACCACAAGGCTCCATTTGAGTTTTATATAGAACTGAAAGCTCTATCCTTAGACAGCCTAACCCTGAGCGGCTAGAACCACCACGGCTTTTTCATTTATATCAAGAAAGTGTTTCCTCTCCAAGTCACTTTCTTGATATTAGCCCCTCAGCAGCTTTTGCTGGAGCAACCCGTAACTAAACGGCACTCATAGGTGGTGCTTTCAGATCTAATTTCCACTCAATAAATAATCGCATGCCTCCGGCCCATAGAGTACACCGCCCCCTACCATCTGCTCCTGCAGCG
>Ga0193959_1000491_pt1 | contig 15860 bp, 13 predicted proteins | sample FB_2_MG_FD_140333 | JGI IMG/M metagenome (GOLD analysis project Ga0193959, IMG submission 140333) | Microbial mat bacterial communities from the Broadkill River, Lewes, Delaware, United States - FB_2_MG | ecosystem: Environmental > Aquatic > Freshwater > River > Microbial mats | place: USA... | reverse complement strand
CCAGACGGCGTACCCCATGCCGGACGCCAGCGCACCGGACGCGATAGCATACAGCACACCGGCATTACTGAGTGCCTGTTGTGACAGGCAAAGCAGTGCCAACCCCAGGGCCATGGGCGCCGCACGCAGGAAGTTACCAGCCGTTACCCGCGTCGGGTCACCGGCTCCTCGCCCACGCAAAGAATAAACTCCCCAGGCCACACCCGCCAGTAGCATCAGCAGTGCCCCCGACCAGGGTGGTGCGGACGCACCCGGCAGCATCAGGCCTGCCAGCCCCGACAGGGCCAATACCAGCCCAAGCCACTGCGCCCCACTGAAGCGCTCGCCCTGAAACAGGCCGTAGCCGATCATGGTGGCCTGCACAGCCCCAAACAGCAGCAATGCACCTACCCCGGTATCCAGACTGATATAGGCAAAGGAGAAAGCGGCCGCGTAGCCAAATAGTGCCAGAGCGGAAGTCCAGCTGCCCTGTCCCTGAGTCTTGCCCGCTCTGCATCGTACCAGCAGCCAGAGCACAACAGCCCCCGCGACCAGCCGAATGGCAGTAAAACTGGCTGCATCAATGGCACCCTGCTGCAGGGCTGCTCGGCACAGCAGAGAATTACCGGCAAACGCCAGCATTGCCAACAGGGTCAGGCTTGCCGTGCGCAAAACAGAATCGGAACGGATGGTCACGGAACCTCCCTGTCGGACTATTGGCCCTGAACAGCTACTCTGCTCAGCTCTTACGGCTGGATATCATACCGCTCGGGCTTCGCCTGCCGGCCCCAGCCGCAGTACCCCACATTCAATGGCCAGATGCACCAGCTCCGCCGTAGAAGAAACCTGCAGTTTGTTTTTCAGTAGTGCGCTGTGGTTCGATACCGTTTTGACACTGATACATAGCTGCTCGGAAATCGCCTTGGGCGTCAGGCCCCGCGCCAGCATGACAAAAATTTCAAACTCGCGCTGAGTCATGCCAGACAGGCGCGGGTCCATGCCGTTGTTGCGCTGCAGCGCCAGACGCGTTGCCAGATCATGTTCCACATAGGGCTGTCCGGACAGTACCTTGCGCACCGCATCCAGCAAAACTTCAGGGCTGCTGCTCTTGGTGATATAACCCAGCGCACCCGCATTCAGGGCCTGCTGCACCATCGGCAATTCATCATACATGCTGAAAAACAGCACCCGCGCCTTTGAATCACGCTGCAGAATGCGTCGCGCCGTTTCGATACCGCTGATGTCCGGCAAATTGATATCCAGAATGACCGCATCAGGCATATGCTGCTGCCAGAGGCTGACCGTTTCCCAGCCGTTCTCGGCCTCTATGATTTCACACTCATCCAGCATTGCAGATAGCAGGCTGGCATAGCCCTGACGTACGACCGCATGGTCATCACATAGCAGAATTTTCATACACTCAATCCCGATTCCAGTGGGAGTCTTAGGTCCAGTTGCACGCCGCCTCCCGCGGACGATGACAGCTCCAGTACCGCATTCATGTAACGTGCTCGTTCGTGCATCGATCGAAGTCCTACGCCCGGTCTGACATCCGCCGCCAGCCCCTGGCCATTATCCTCGATACGCACGCGCAACATATTACCCGATACTCGCATGCCAATCTGCACGCTGGTGGCCTCGGCATGACGCGCCACATTGTTGAGTGCTTCCTGCAGCAGCCGATAGAGGTGGGTTGAAGTCTCATCACTCATCAGCGGCATGCCATCAATACTCAGATCACAGCGTACACCGCTGCTGCTCTGCCACTGCTCGGCCAGGCTGCGCAACGACTCTTCCAGCCCCAGCGGCTCCAGAATAACCGGGTGCAGACTTCGAATCAGACGCCGAAAGCCCTGCTGCATCGCTTCGCAGTCGCGCACGATCATCGGCGCCGTCTTGGCCACCTGCTCGCCGTTATGGGCAATCTGACTGATCAGATAGGCCTGGGCACGAATGCCGGTCAGGTACTGCCCCAGGTCATCGTGCAGTTCACGCGCCAGATAGGCTCGTTCCTTTTCCTGCAGCACCATCAACTCGCGGGTCAGGCGCCGGTTATCGGCCTGTTCCTGCTCCAGCGCCTGCGCCATGCGGTTGAAATGGCAGGCCAGCCGATCGGCTTCCGGAACAGAATAGGATTTGAGACGGGCAGTAAAATGCCCTTTTTGAATCTGGTCCAGTGCCGACAGCATCTGGCCAATAGGACGCATGCCCTGCGACAGCCCCCAGCTGATCGCCGCGATGGACAACATTGCTCCTCCGACAAAGAGGGCAAACACATGCAGGGCCGACTCCCAGACTTCCTCCAGTTCATCACCCGGATCAGCGATCAGCGCCAGCACCTGCCCGTCGGGCAGCATCAGGCGTCGTTCGATCAGCGGCATATCGGCCGACCAGATCCAGCCGGCAAACCAGCCGGGCACCTCCTGGTTGACAGGAGGGCTCGGAAATTCGCCCTCAGCCAGCCTCATCAGGTGCATGTGGCGCAGTTCCAGCGTCAGCAGGCGGTCCAGCCTCCCGGGGTCATCTTCCACCTGCTCCACCAGCTGATCAGCCAGCGCCATACCCGCCACCAGTTCGCGCTGGATATCGGTCTTGGCCTGACGCATCAGGCCAAACAGGCTGAGCATCAACGCCAGCAGAAAAATACCGGCAACCAGCAGGTTGAGACGTACGGCAGCACGCATCAGTGCTGCCCGCCTTGATTAGCGAACGCTGAAAACACCTTCCATTCCCTTGTGTTCCAATCCATTCATGAAGAATTTGTACTCGCCCGGCTTCACCGGCACGAAGTAGATTTCCGCTTCACCTTCCTGTTCGAATTCCAGCTCATTGAGCGCAACAGCCTTGATCTCCATACCGCCCGCTTCAATCTTGCGCAGGTATATGGAAGAGAAGAACTCCGGCGCCTGCATGGCGTATTCCTTACGGCCGGTAGATTCCACTTTCAGCTTGTAGGCCTGACCGGTTTCCAGCTCGTAACGGGCCTGAGACATGGAATAGTCGCTCTGTTCACTGCCCAGCACCAGATCAGGCAGGCGCTCGGGACGGATGGTCAGATCCCCTTCCGCCACCGCCGACACGGATGTCATCAGCGTAGTCGACATCAGGGCGGTCAGGGCGAGGGTACGAATGGGGGTGCGCATGATAGTTTCCTGTTTTTGTTGTGTCTTTTCCCCAACATCCTAGTGTGATACACCCAAGTCAACATACTACTTCGGTACTGAATGTTTGCGACTTTCTGAATATTTCATCCTGTTGTCGTCATGCCTAAGCTGGTCAGCATAACAATGATAAGCCCCGAGTTTGAATGATGAAAACCCTGCCCCGCCTGTTGTCACCGGTAGCATTGGCCCTGCCTCTGGCAGCTACTGCCGCACCCATGGAAATCAATATCGCCTATGTCGGTTTCGAGCCGGATCATGGCCCGGTTCTGTCCAACATTCTTCCCGAACCGGCCGATGCGGGACTCAAGGGTGCCGAACTTGGTATCAATGACAACAACACCACCGGACGTTTCCTGAAGCAGCACTATACACTGCACAGCATCAGCACCGAACAGCCCGGCGAAGTCCTGCCCGCAGCCCGGCAGCTGTATGATCAAGGCGTGCGCCTGTTTGTACTCAACCTGACCTCGGAGCAGCTGCACGCCGTCGAACGCGAGTTGCCCGATGATGTGGTGCTGATCAACTCCGGCAGCCAGGACAATGCCCTGCGCACCGAGCAATGCATTCCCGGCATGCTGCACACTATGCCATCACGCGCCATGCTCACCGACGCTCTGGCGCAGTGGCTGGCCAGCAAACGCTGGAACCGCTGGCTGATCATTGAAGGCAATCTGGCGGAAGATCGCCTCTATGCCGAGTCTCTGGAACGCAGTGCCAAGCGCATGGGCGCCAAGATCATCGAGCGCAAGCAGTGGGATTACAATACCGACCTGCGCCGTACAGCACAGAAGGAGCTGCCGCCCTTTACCCAGGCCGATGAGTACGATGTGGTCGTGGTGGCCGATGAGCGCGGTGATTTTGGCGAATATGTACCCTATAACACCTGGTATCCGCGCCCTGTCGTCGGCACCCAGGGCATGACACCCGTCACCTGGCACCGTGTAGTGGAAGCCTGGGGTGCAGCTCAGCTGCAGAGCCGGTTCGAGAAGCTGGCCGACCGCTGGATGAACAGCCACGACTATGCCAGCTGGGCAGGCGTGCGCACCCTCGGCGAGGCCGTTACTCAGACCCGCAGTACCGACCCTGCCGTGCTGAAGAATTTTATCCTGTCCGACAAGTTTCAGCTCGGCGCCTTCAAGGGCCGCAAGCTGAACTACCGTGACTGGAGTGGCCAGTTGCGCCAGCCCATTCCCCTGGTCCATCCGCGTGCACTGGTATCCCAGTCGCCGCAGGAAGGTTACCTGCACCCGAAAACCGACCTCGATACTCTGGGCTTCGATACCAGCGAAAGCCAGTGTTCTGTCAAAGGAGATGCCTGATGTTCAAGCCCCCTTTCCTCAAATCCTTGCTGATCACCGCTCTGCTGGCCAGCCCGGCCGCTCAGGCGGCCACCGCATACGTATCCAATGAAAAGGATAACACCCTGTCGGTGATCGACCTGAACACGCTGGAAGTGACCAAAACCATTGAGGTTGGCGAGCGGCCGCGCGGTATTGCCCTGTCCAAGGACAATACCAAGCTCTATATCTGTGCCAGTGACTCCGACACCGTGCAGGTCATGGATCTGGCAACACACAAGATCATCGCCAACCTGCCTTCCGGTGAAGACCCCGAGCAGTTCTCGCTGCATCCGGACAACCGCCGCCTCTACATCTCCAATGAAGATGATGCGCTGGTGACCGTAGTCGATACCGAAAGCCATGAAGTCCTGGCCCAGATCGAGGTTGGGGTCGAGCCGGAAGGCATGGCGGTCAGCCCGGATGGAAAATGGGCAGTCAACACCAGTGAAACCACCAGCATGCTGCACTGGATCGATACCGAAACCCATGAGCTGGTCGACAATACTCTGGTGGATCAGCGCCCGCGTCATGTGGAGTTCACCAAGACCGGGGACATTCTCTGGGCATCGTCCGAAATCGGCGGCACGGTATCAGTCATCAACGTGGCCGATCGCGAGATCATCAAGAAGCTGACCTTCAAGATTCGCGGAGTACACCCGGACAAGGTGCAGCCGGTTGGCGTCAAGCTGTCAGCTGACGGCAAGTATGCCTTTGTAGCGCTGGGCCCGTCCAACCACGTGGCAGTGGTGGATGCCAAGACCTACGAGGTACTGGAGTACCTGCTGGTCGGCCGCCGTGTCTGGCACATGGAGTTTACGCCCGACCAGAAATACCTGCTGACCACCAACGGCGTCAGCGGCGACGTGTCAGTGATCGACGTGGCTGATCTCAAGGTGATCAAGTCCATCAAGGTCGGCCGCTACCCCTGGGGTGTCGTAACACTGGAGTGATTGCATGGCCATTGAAGTACGCCATCTCAGCTTCCGCTATGGGCCACGCCAGGCACTGAATGATGTTAGTTTCAGCCTGCGAGAAGGGCAGCTCAACGCCCTTCTTGGCCCCAACGGCGCAGGCAAAAGCACCCTCTACGCCCTGCTGACTCAACTGTACAATGTACAGCAGGGCGAGATTCTGCTGCATGGCCAGCAGCTGGGGCGGCAGTCCCGGCTGCTGAAACAACAATTGGGTGTGGTGTTTCAGCAAAGCACGCTGGACCCGGACCTGAGCGTACTGCAAAACCTGGAATATCACGGCGCCCTGCACGGCCTGTCGGCACGGCAGGTGCGCCAGCAGGCCGATGAACTGCTGACAGGCATGGGCCTGGCCAATCGCCTGAAGGACAGCATCCGCAGCCTCAACGGCGGCCACCGGCGCCGGGTAGAGATCGCCCGCGCCCTGCTGCATACCCCTTCCATTCTGCTTTTGGATGAAGCAACCGTGGGCCTGGATACGGCCGCACGTCAGGCTATCAATCGACATGTACGCCAGCTGTGCCGGGACAGGAACCTGACAGTACTCTGGGCCACGCACCTGATTGAAGAGATCGACCCTGATGACCCGGTGCTGGTGCTGCATCAGGGGCGCCTGCTCGCCGACGACACCGCTGCTGCTATCTGCCGGCAACAGGATGCCAGGGGCCTAGCCGATGCCTTTGAACAGCTCACCGGCCTCAAGGATTCACCCGCATGCATCTGACCGCCTATGCCACCGCCTTAAAAGGCATTCTCAAGCGCGAGTTTCTGCGCTTTATCCATCAGCGCACCCGCTTTCTCAGCGCACTGGTACGCCCGCTGCTATGGCTGGTCGTGTTTGCCGCCGGCTTCCGGGCTGCTCTGGGGGTGTCGATCATTCCGCCCTACCAGACCTACATCACCTATGAGACCTACATCCTGCCCGGCCTGTGCTGCATGATCCTGCTGTTCAACGGCATGCAGAGTTCACTGTCGATGGTGTATGACCGCGAGATGGGCAGCATGAAGGTACTGCTGATGAGCCCCCTGCCGCGGGCCTGGCTGCTGTTCTGCAAGCTGATCGCCATTGCCCTGCTGTCACTGGCGCAGGTGTACGCCTTTATCGGGCTAGGCTGGCTGGTGGATGTGGAACCACCCCTGATCGGACTGCTGACCGTGCTGCCCGCGCTGCTGCTGACCGCCCTGATGCTGGGGGCGATCGGGCTGTTTCTGTCATCACGCATTCGTCAGCTGGAGAACTTCGCCGGGGTGATGAATTTTGTCATCTTTCCGATGTTTTTCCTGTCCTCGGCGCTCTATCCATTGTGGAAGATGCGCGAGTCCAGCGAATGGCTGTACTGGGTCTGCAGTGTTAACCCATTCACGCATGCGGTTGAGCTGGTACGTTTCGCACTCTATGCGGAGTTCAATCTGCAGGCTTGCCTGGTAACAGCGGGAACAGCCCTGGTTTTTACCGTGCTGGCGCTATGGGGCTTCAATTCCGAACAGGCCGCCAGAAGCAAGGGCCGCTGATGCCCGGGCCGGTTGTCAGCCGGCCAACAAATGTGTCATCAGGGCACGCAGCTTACCCGGCTTGAGGGGCTTGTTGAGCACCTGTACACCGGCATCGCGGAATGCCTTGCGCGTATCCGAACTGCGGTCGGCCGTAAGCATCACCATGGGGATATCCGACAAACCGTGCGCGTCGAGCATGGCACGCAATTCCAGCCCGGTATGAGTACACTCGAGGTGGTAATCCGCCAGCACCAGATCCGAGCACTGGCGTTGGCAGCCTGCCAACGCCTGTTCCAGCGTCTGCGCCAGCTCAATTTCCACACCCCAGCCCGACAGCAGCGCTTCCATGCTCGCCAGTATCTCTGGATCATTGTCGAGCACCAGCACACGATGACCCGCGATGGCATCAGGTTCAACCACCGCACTGGGCGCCATGCCGTTCAGGTTGTAGCTGACGTCGGAGGCCAGGGGTACACTGACTTCAAAGCAGGAACCGGACCCCAGTACGGACTTCAGGCCCAGCGGATGCTCCAGCATGTGTGCGATGCGATCCACAATGGCCAGACCCAGCCCCACCCCCGCCTTGCGTGTTGGATGATGCGTCAGGCGGCAGAACTCCTGAAAAATGCTGTCCTGCTTGTCTGCGGGGATGCCGCTACCGGTATCCCATACCTGCAGCAACAGGTTGCTGCCCTGACGCCGAATGCCCAACAGCACTCCTCCCGTATCGGTATACCGGAAAGCGTTGCTGAGGAAGTTGCGCAGAATGCGGGTCAGCAGGCGCGGATCGCTGGTAATCCAGAGGTTGCGATGATGTACCTTGAATCCCAGCCCCGCCGCTTCCGCCACCGGCTCGAACTCTGACCGCAGTGCATCCAGCAGACGACCAACCGGAAAACTCTGCAATTCGGGACGCACCGCATTCTGATCCAGCTTGGAAATGTCCAGCAGGTCGGTCAACAGCTGCTCGGCACCATCCAGCGCCACGTGCACCCGGTCCACCAGACCGGCCTCGGCATCAGGCAGATCCCGTTCCTGCAACGCGGCAATCAACAGGCGCGCCGCATTCATCGGCTGCAGCAGGTCATGACTGGCCGCTGCCAGATACTTGTCCTTGCTGCGATTGGCTTCTTCGGCCTCCTCCTGCGCCAGCTGTGCCGCTTTCTCGGCCTGCTCACGAACCCTGATTTCCTGCCAGAGCCGGTCATTCACCTCAACCAGTTCCCGCGTGCGTTCCTCCACCCGCTGCTCCAGCTCCTCATTGAGGCTGTGCATACGCTGCTGCACCCGCTTGCGCTCGGTGATATCCGCCACAAAGGCCACGATGGCAGTCTGCGTGCCCCTGTTGCGCAGCAGAATGTTCATCGACACTTCGACATGCTGACCATCCGCCTTGCGCAGTCGGGTTTCGTACAGGAACAACTGACCGTCGGCAATCAGGCGCGCCGTCATCAGACGAAATTCCTGTTCGCTGAACAACAGATCAGACGCAAAATTGAGGCCTTCGGTCATCGCCTGCTGGCTGGGATAGCCACAGATCCGTGTCAGGGCACGGTTGACCTTGCCGATCCGGCCGGTCAGATCCATCTGGAAAATGCCGTGCAGGGCGTTTTCGAACAGCCACTTGTAGCGGTTACGCTCATCCTCCAGCTCCTCAACCTTGCTGAGCAGCTCAGGATAGTAGCTCTTGCGGGCCGACTGGCCACCCAGACCAATCAGGTCTTCGAACGTCAGCTCTGCGGTATCAGAGGGCTTCTTCATATACCGCCTCGACATCGCGCCGATTGGATTTACGCGGATTGGTCAGAATACAGGGGTCCTTGATCGCATTCTCGCTCAGGTACGGGATGTCGGTCAGATGCACGCCCTGTTCGGCCAGACTCTGGTACAGACCCACTTCACGCTTCAGGGAAATGACATGCTGCATCAGGCGGCGCTTGATCTGCGACTGGCTCAGACCACGCGGATCAATACCCATGGTTTCCGCCACAACGCGGAAGCGATCGGTCGCCGCCGAATAGTTGAAGTCGATCACATGCTCCAGCAGCATCGCGTTGCACAGGCCGTGCGGCAGATCCAGATACCCTCCCAGGCTGTGCGACATCGCGTGCACCGCACCCAGAATCGCGTTGGAAAATGCCAGCCCCGCCTTCATCGACCCCAACATCACCTGCTCGCGCAGATGGCCGTCCTCCGGCTGCTCAACCAGCAGGGCCAGATGGGTATTGATCAGGCGGATGGCATCCAGCGCATGCATATCGGTCAGTGGGCCACTGCCGGTGGAAACGAAGGCTTCAATGGCATGCACCAGTGCATCCACACCGGTACAGGCGGTGAGGAAAGGATCCATGGTGCGCGTGGTATCCGGATCGATCAGAGCGACATCCGGCACCACCGACTTGCTGACGATGGAAAACTTGAACTTCTCTTCCTGGTTGGAAATGATCGCGAATTGAGAGACATCCGCCGACGTCCCCGCCGTGGTTGGAATGAAAATCAACGGTGGAATGGGGCTTTCGATACGGTCAATGCCTTCGAACTCGATAATGCTGCGGCCATGGGTACTGACAATGCCAATCCCCTTGGCACAGTCCATCGGGCTGCCGCCCCCCACCGCCACAATCACGTTGCAGGCCTGCTCATGGTACAGCGCAGCCCCCTGCATCACCTGCTCCACCCGCGGGTTGGGCGATACATTGGTAAAGCGAAAGCTGGGAATCGATTGCTCGGACAACAGCGTTTCAATCTCATCCACCCAACCAGCCGCTTCCACCCCCGGGTCGGAAACGATCATGACCTTGCGCGCGCCAAAGGTGGTCGCATAGTTGGCGACGGTCTTGCGCGCCCCGCTGCCGAAAATGATTTCGGGCGATACAAATTTGCGCAGACGTGAAATATCCGAACTCATAAAACTGCCTCAGACGGGGCCGTAACCCGCACCTTCTTTATTGTTATCGACCCTCCATTATACCCGTCAAAGTTGTAGCAACCAGTCTACAAAAGTGCACAAACCCTCACAAAAATGCACATGATGTCCAAACGCTATGACTTTAGTATTACCTACCATTGTCGCTATAAATTCTCGCCAAGGCAGCACTGCACTGCCGCAGAGATCAGAGGAAACTGAGTGGTATGGAAAATAAATCTCCCCTTTATCAGCATGTGGTAATCGTGGGTGGTGGTGCCGGAGGCCTTGAGCTGGCAACCCGCCTGTCACGCAAATATCGTCGCAAGGGCCTTCAGGTTACCTTGGTCGACGCCGAGACCACACACATCTGGAAGCCCCTGTTGCACGAAGTGGCAACCGGGTCACTGGATGCCGGCATCGATGAACTGAGCTACAGCGCTCAGGCTCGCAGCGCCGGATTCAAGTTCCAGGTGGGTCGGATGGAGTCGATCGACCGTGAACGTCGCTGCATTCATCTGGCTGCCGTTGAAGGACAGGATGGCCAGGTCGTTCTGCCCGGCCGGGAGCTTTACTATGACTACCTGGTGATGGCTGTTGGCAGTGTCACCAACGATTTCGGGGTGCAGGGCGTTGCCCAGCATTGCACCTTCCTGGACTGTCGCAACGAGGCTGAGCAGTTCCGCCATGCCTTGCTGGAAGCCTATCTTAAGACCAGCAACAGCCGTGATCAGCGCCTTCGTATCGCAATCGTCGGTGCTGGCGCAACGGGTGTAGAGCTGTCTGCCGAACTGTTCAACGCCGCACGCGAGCTGGCCGCCTATGGCCTGTCGAAGCTGGATCGCGACCGCATGGAAGTGATTCTGATCGAGGCCGGCCCCAGTATTCTGCCGGCTCTGCCCCAACGCATCTCTGCCGCCGCCCGATTCGAGCTGCAGAAACTGGGCGTCAAGGTGCGTGAGGAGACACGCATCACGTCCGTGAACGAATCAGGCCTGACAACCGACAAGGGCGAACTGATCGAGGCCGACCTGATGGTATGGGCAGCCGGCATTCGCGCGCCTGAATTTCTGGCCCGGCTCGATGGACTGGAATGCAATCACCTTAACCAGCTGGTGGTAAAACCGGACCTGCGCACCACTCAGGACGACCGCATTTTCGCGTTGGGCGATTGCGCCGCCTGTGCCAGACCAGACGGCAGCGGCAACGTACCGCCGCGCGCTCAGGCTGCCCACCAGATGGCTACGTTCATCTATAAGCAGTTTCGCAAGGTGGTTCAGGACGAGCCCCTGCCAGCCTATGAATACAAGGATTACGGTTCACTGGTGTCACTCAGCCGTTTCAGCACAGTCGGCAGCCTGATGGGTAACCTGACCAAGGGCAGCATGATGGTCGAAGGTCGTCTGGCGCGGGTGGTGTACGTATCGCTCTACCGACTGCATCAGCTGGCCATTCACGGTTATCTGAAAACATTTCTCATCACCCTGGTGGACCGCATCAACAAGGTGATCAGACCCCGACTCAAGTTGCACTGATTTCATCGGAGCCCTGGTTGTACCAGGTACTAGCACTGAGCCTTCTGCCGGCCCGAGCGCCGGCATTTTTTTGTCTGCCTGCAACCTTAAGCAACTTTGCTACACTGCGTATTAGTTACAGCAAGATGCAGTGCCATGCGACATACCCACGCCACGTCAGACCTTCTGTTCAAGGCCGCCCTGATTGCCGACAGCTACTCGCTGGGCCTGCACTGGATCTATGACACCGACCTGCTGGACCGCGAACCACAGGAACCTGACAGGCTACACCCGCCCCTCAGCCACTGGCACGGCACCAAACAGGCCGGCGAGCTGACCCATTACGGCGACCAACTGGTCCACTTGCAGGACTACTGCCGAAACCACCAGCGCATTCAGCAAAGCCACTACCAGCATGACTGGGCCCGGTGGATGTCGCACTACCAGGGGTATATCGACAAGGCAACCGCCTCCACCCTGAAACGACTGGAACAGGGCCTTGCCCCCGCAGGCTCCTGCTCAACCGAGTTGGCCGTCGTATCCCGCATTATCGGCCCACTCCCGCTCAGTAACAGCCGAGACGAATATTTAACTCAAATCGACGCGCTGGTTGCCGCCACTCACAACGCCGAGCCCACCCTGATGACCGCTCGCTTTTTCGCCACCGTACTGCTGGAACTGCTGGAAGGCCGTCCCCTGCTGTCAACACTGGAACAGAATCTGAGCCTGTTGCAGCCGGCAGATGCTGAACGCGCCCAACAGGGGCTGGCGTCTGCGACCGAAGAAACACCTCTGGCCCTGCGCCACTTCGGCATTGCCTGTGAAATCCATCATGCCCTGCCGGGCGTGTTGCACCTGCTGGCCAAATATGACCAGCTGGTGCCACTGCTGCAGCAAAACGCCAGAGCCGGTGGCGACTCCAGTGCTCGCGGCATGATTGCGGCCATTCTCCTCACGGCCAGCAAGCCAGACAAGCTTAAGCAGGTGCCACACACGCTGTATCCCGCTGTGCTGCGGTAAATCCCGGAAGACTCCAACCTTGGACTGCATCACTACAGACCCTGCGATAGATCACCGCTATCACCATCATTGATAAAGTTATCTTTCAAAACGTTATAAGCTTAGGCTATTGTGTTCTCAGTGCAGGCACAGACGCCAACGCACACAAACCGTCTACAACTGGAGAGATGACAGATGGCACTTCGTATCAATGACATCGTACCGAATCTTGATTTGAAAACAGACTTGGGCGATTTCAAGCTTCACGACTTTATCGGTGACAGCTGGACCATCCTGTTCAGCCACCCGAAAGACTTCACGCCTGTTTGTACTACCGAGTTTGGTGCTGTCGCTCAGTTGGCGGCAGAGTGGGAAAAACGTGGCACCAAGGTGATCGGTCTGTCTGTTGACGGTGTTGATGAACACGTTGAATGGAAAGCGGACATCGAGAAATTCTCCGGTGCACCCGCCACCTTCCCGATTATTGCGGATGACGACCTGGAAGTATCCAAGGCACTGGACATGCTGCCGGCTGACGCCTACCTGCCGGATGGCAGAACGGCTACAGACTCAGCCAGTGTACGTGTCGTCTTTATCTTCAGCCCGGACAAAAAACTGCAGCTGGCCATGACGTATCCGATGTCAATCGGCCGCAACTTCGCAGAAGTGCTGCGCGCACTGGACGCACTCCAGGCCACCTACCAGGTGCCGATCGCAACCCCGGCCAACTGGGTTACAGGTCAGGACGTTATTGTCGCCCTGTCACTGAACGATGAAGAAGCAAAAGCGAAGTTTGGCGATATCGACATCAAACTGCCATACCTGCGCACCACCAAACAGCCGTAACATACTGGTTGATGAAGCATGTGATGCAACGCCCTGTTTTCAGCAGGGCGTTTTCGTTAACTTAGGTTTACTCGCACATGAGCGAGGTAAAACACCACTGACCCCAACATTGCCAAACAGCCCTGCTTTCATGCACTGCCTCCCGTTTGATGCCGTGTATCTACCATTGACACCCCAGTAGATTTCTACAGCAACGAAATCCTCAATCCCTCCCTGACACCTATCATCTTAACCCTCTGTTTTGCATGCTACACTGCGCGTTCCAATAGACACCTAAAACAAGAATCATGGCTATTGATGACGCTAAACGACTCGCTTCACTTGTCGACAACGACCTGCGGGACATTTCCATCCTGATTGTGGACGACGAGACCGGTATCCGAGACTTTCTGCAACGCGCACTGAAAAAGCATTACCGTATCGTCGACGGTGCCGACTGTGCCGAACAGGCTGACCAGAAGCGCCTGACCAGACACTTCGACCTGCTGATCGTTGATATCTGCATGCCTGGGCGCTCCGGGGTTGAGTGGATTCAACAGCTGCGCGAATCCGGCTGCCCGTCTGATGTGATTTTCATGACCGCTTTTGCCGATATGAATAATGCCATTGAGGCATTACGCCTGGGCGCCAGCGACCTGATACTCAAGCCGTTTCGCATTGAACAGATGCGTAATGCCGTGCAGAAATGTATCGACAACCGACGCCTGACGCGTGAGAACTATGTCCTCCATCGTCAGATCGAGAGCAGAGAGACCAGCGGTCTCGTGGGCACCAGCCCCTCAATGCAAAAGCTGCACCGGCTCCTCAGCCGCATCGCAACCGCTCCTTCGGTGGTCTTGATTGAGGGTGAAACCGGCACCGGCAAGGAGCTGGCGGCACGCGCCATTCATCAGCAAAGCGGGCGCAACGGCAGTTTTGTCCCCGTCAACTGCGGCGCCATCGCACCGGAACTGATCGAGTCCGAGCTGTTCGGCCACATCAAGGGCGCATTCACCTGCGCACACCAGTCTCGCCTTGGCCTGTTCGCCTACGCTGACGGCGGCACCCTGTTCCTTGATGAAATTTCCGAACTACCGCTCCCGATGCAGACCAAGCTGCTGCGGGTCCTTGAAGATGGTGCCATTCGCCCACTGGGTACCGAACGCAATACCCCCGTCAATGTTCGTGTGCTGGCCGCGTCTAACAAGTCGCTGGAGCAGGCGGTACGCGAAGGCCGTTTCCGCGAAGATCTCTACTATCGTCTGAACGTGCTGCACGTACAGATGCCACCACTGCGGGAACGCCTGAGTGATATTCCCCTGCTGCTGGACCACTTTTCATCCTTGTTGGCGGACGAACTGGGCCTTCTGCCCATGCCCTTCAGCCCGCAGGATCTGAACTGCATGCAGGCCTACGTCTGGCCCGGCAATGTCCGCGAACTGAAAAATCTGGTTGAGCGCTGCCTGTTACTGGGCATGAGCCCGGCCGAACTGTTAACCGCAAGCGCCCCATCCGATGATCGACTGGCCGGCTACCCGCTGAACTGGCCACTGAAGCAGGTGGAACGGGTGCACATTGAACAGGTGCTGAAGCAGCACGGCGGCAACAAGACCCGCGCCGCCGAGATACTGGGAATCACCCGCAAAACTCTGGACCGAAAGCTGCAGGCAAGTGACGCGCCCGGTGATTAACACGCTTTGGTACCAGATGACCGGCAACCTGCGCTACCGACTGCTGGCACTGACTTTCTTTCCTCTGCTGCTGGTGCTGCCGGGCGTGGTATTGCTGGCCTACCTGTGGAGCAACGAGGTTAGCTACCGCCAGCTGCTGATGAAAGCCAATACGGATCTGGCCGTCGCCCACGAAGCCTTTTCCGCTACCCGCGATCAGTACCTTGTACGATTGTCACTGGCCGCCGGAGGTGATCGGTTTCGCCATGAGCTGATGGCGCTGGACCGGCCCGACACCCATTCGGCCAGTCAAGACAGGGACAGACTGCTGGAAACACTGCGCACCTCCACCGGCTTTGATTTTGTGCGCTTGCTTGATACCGATGGCTGCCCCATTCCGAATGCAGGCTCCTGCGATTACCCGGATAGTCCGTTGATACAGCGCGCCAAGACCTCTGGCCCCGTCAGCGGCGTAGAAATATTTTCTGCCCAAACCTTAAGAATACTGGACCCGGCGCTGGCCGAACGAGCGAGAGTTGCGCTCATCCCAACGGACCACAGCGTGCAGACACGGAAAACAATTGAAGACCGGGGTATGGTGCTGCATTTTATCTACCCTCTGCGTGATGAGAGTGGCCGTCTGGTCGCCTTCCTGACGGCAGGACTACTAATGAATGGCGACCTCGAGTTTGTCGACCAGATCAGCAGCACCGTCTACGGCCCCGGTAGTCTGCCTGACGGCAGCATCGGCACGGTCACCCTGTTTCTGGATGATGTGCGTATCAGTACCAATGTTGAACACCCCGACACACCCCTCCAGCGCGCTTTGGGCACTCGCGTATCGGCTCAGGTTCGACATCAGGTGCTGGATGAGGGAGAACGCTGGCTGGATCGGGCCTTTGTTGTAAGCGACTGGTACATCTCCGCCTATGAGCCGGTCATGGATGTAAACGGTAAACGCGTGGGCATGCTCTACGCCGGCTTTCTGGAAGCCCCCTT
>Ga0193959_1000487_pt1 | contig 15886 bp, 10 predicted proteins | sample FB_2_MG_FD_140333 | JGI IMG/M metagenome (GOLD analysis project Ga0193959, IMG submission 140333) | Microbial mat bacterial communities from the Broadkill River, Lewes, Delaware, United States - FB_2_MG | ecosystem: Environmental > Aquatic > Freshwater > River > Microbial mats | place: USA... | reverse complement strand
ATGCACTCGCTCGCAAATATCCCAATGCAGCAAGAGACATCGCATGGCAGTTTTTGTCCTTCTAATCATATTAACAGTGCAGTTTTGGCCGCGCTGTTGAGGCGGCTATAGAAGTGATTGGCGGCAAATGGAAAGGCGCCATTTCATTTAGTGGGTCAAACACTGTGCTTTAGCGAGCTGCGCAAGCGCATGCCGTCGGTAACCCAGCGCATGCTGACTAAACAACTGCGCGAGCTTGAGCGCGATGGTATTGTCGCTCGGCATGTCTACGCAGAGGTGCCGCCAAAAGTAGAATATTGCCTAACGACATTTGGTGAGGCTCTCACCCCTTTGCTTAACGCCTTAGAGGCGTGGGGAAGCCAATCGCTGGAGACAATTATTGAGCGTAGAACCATAAATCATAGCGCTATTGTAGATAAAGCGAATGATTATAGCACCGCTCAATAATCGCTTCGGCGATGTCGGGTTATGGCCTATTTGGCCATTAAAGTAGTGTGTTAACGCAGTGATTCACCCGTTAGTTTGTGCTCACCGACAAATACGCTCAATTGCTTGGCCTGCTCATCCAGTAATGTGTATTGCGGTGATTTAATAGTGTCAATAAAGACCCATTCACTGTCGACTTGAGTGTGAGTTAATGTCAGCACCATAAAGCCACGGTGCTCTGTATTGGCATATTGCAGCTGGTCAGAAAACTGCACCAACGCAGTGGCAAGGCTTGTCGGGTCAATCGCCGCCAGCGCACTTTCTAAGCCCGGTGAAGAGACACTCGGTGTGGCGAACTCTACACCGGCTGGTTGGCCATCAAGGGTTTTTAAATTGCTGGCCCATGCATTGTGGGTATCACCGGCAAGTGAAATAATATTTTTATCCAACGCTTTCGCTGTTTGTAATATCGCTTCGCGTGCGGCGGGGTAACCATCCCATGCATCGAGGTTAAGTGGCACTGCAGGAGCATTTAAAATCGCTAGCTCGGCAGGGGTTAGCTCGCTCGGGGTGGTTTGCGCTTTTACAAGTAAACCTTGGTAATCCCCTAAGCTAATTTGCTGAAAAATCAGTGGCGCGGGTAGTGCAATAGCGGCCATTAGTACTTGCTGACCCAATACTTGCCAGGTCGCGGTAGAGTGTGTAAGCCCTGCACTTAGCCATTGTAGCTGCTCATTGCCGAGTAGGCTGCGCTCAGGGTCTGTCAGCTCAGCACTGAAGCGCTCGCTGTCAAAGCTCCCGTCAGCCTGAAAGTAATTGCCGTACGCCAGCTGTTGGTCTCGCCCGATAACGCGGGTATCGAGCATATGTAAACTACATAAATCGCCAAAGTCGAAACGGCGAAAGATGCGCTCTTTATCATTAGGGGCGCTCTCGCGAATAGGAATCCATTCATAGTAGGCTTGCAGTGCTTGGGTCTTGCGTATAAAAAAGTCGCCCTCATCTTCGCTGTGATTCTCAGCGCCTTCGCGCCAGGTATCATTGGCGATTTCATGGTCGTCCCACACGGTAATAAAAGGGAGTTTTCTGTGCACCGCTTGCAGGTCTTGGTCGCTGCGATATTGGGCGTAGCGCTGGCGATAGTCAGCCAGTGTGAGCAGCTCGTGTGTGGGCACTGAAACCCGCCCAAGTGCTTCGGCGTCTTCCGAGGCGTAGCCATCTTTGTCGTATTCGTAGAGGTAATCACCAAGGTGGATGACAAAGTCTATACTATCGGCTCGGTGTGCTACTTCGCGGTACACATTGAAAAACCCAGCCGGATAGTTAGAGCATGACATTACCGCCATACTCAGTGCGGATGTAGTGCCAACTGGCAAGGTGCGTGTTGTCCCTCTTGGTGAGTAGGCACCGTTATAGATAAAACGATAAAAATAGCGGCGATCCGGGCGCAGGCCTTCCACATCAATTTTAACGGTGTAGTCAACAGTGTTATCGGTAAAGGTTGAGCCATAGGCGACACGGCGACGAAAATGCTTATCTTTGGCGACTTCCCAGTGGACCAATAAATTATCATCATAATCAGGTGTCAGGCGTGTCCAGATAATCACGCGATCGCTCAGCGGGTCACCGCTGGCAACGCCATGAAAAAAGTTGGCCGGGGCACAGCCCGATAGCAAGCCGCCAGTAGCGGCAGCGCCTGTAGTGATTGCCATTGCTTTTAAAAAACGGCGGCGGCTCAGTGTGTAAATAGGCTCCATAGTCGTATTCTCTCATTCAATATTATTAGCCACAAGGGAACCACAAAGCTGATACGTTTTTATGAATAAGAGGTGATAGTTATATGACACTTTTAGGAACATAAAAAAAGCCCCGCCGGTGCTGCCGGCGAGGCTTTTATCAGTTGTTGCGAGGGTGTATTACTTGTTCGCTTTTTTCTCTTTTTCAGCGGCAATAACTTCTTCGGCCACTTGCGCAGGGCAAGGTAAGTAGTGCGAGAACTCCATAGAGAACTGGCCACGACCTGAGGTGATTGTACGCAGATGCCCAATGTAGCCAAACATCTCTGATAGCGGCACATCCGCTTTAATACGCACACCGGTTGTACCTGGCTCTTGATCTTTAATCATGCCACGGCGACGGTTCAAATCACCAATAACATCACCGACGTGATCATCAGGAGTGAATACATCCACATGCATGATAGGTTCGATAAGTTGTGGGCCAGCTTTTGGAATAGACTGACGGAAAGCACCTTTAGCGGCGATTTCAAAGGCTACGGCAGATGAATCCACAGCGTGGAAACCACCGTCGTAAAGCTCAACCTCAACATCCAGTACCGGGAAGCCTGCGAGTGTGCCCTCAGCCATCATGCCTTTAAAGCCTTTTTCAATAGCAGGGAAGAACTCTTTAGGTACATTACCACCGACAACACTGGAGCTGAATACAAATCCGCTACCAGGTTCGCCCGGCTTAATACGGTAGTCAATTTTACCAAACTGACCTGAACCACCGGATTGCTTCTTATGGGTATAAGAATCTTCGATAGCCTGTGTAATGGTTTCGCGGTAGGCAACCTGTGGCTTTCCAACTTCAAGATCTACACCGTAAGTACGCTTTAGAATATCGACTTTAATATCCAAGTGAAGCTCACCCATTCCTTTAAGGATGGTCTCGCCTGAATCTTCATCGGTTTCTACGCGGAAAGAGGGATCCTCAGCAATCATTTTGCCTAGAGCAACACCCATTTTTTCCGAGCCGCCTTTATCTTTTGGTGCAACGGCAATAGAGATGACCGGCTCAGGGAAGATCATTGGCTCAAGTGTGCACGGGTTATTAGGGTCACATAAGGTGTGGCCTGTTTGAACATTCTTCATGCCCACAATCGCGATAATGTCGCCAGCTTGGGCTGAGTCGAGTTCGTTGCGATCATCTGCGTGCATCTCAACCATACGGCCAATACGCTCAGTCTTGCCGGTAAAGGAGTTGAGTACGGTCGTGCCTTTTTCTAGCTTGCCAGAATAAATACGCACAAACGTTAATGCACCAAAGCGGTCATCCATAATTTTGAATGCCAGTGCGCGCAATGGCTCATCAATAGAGACAGTGGCGACTTCGCCGGTGTTGTTACCTTCTTCATCAGTCAATGGTTGTGCATCAACTTCTGTTGGGCTTGGTAGATAGTCGACAACTGCATTTAGAACCAGCTGAATGCCTTTGTTTTTAAATGCTGAGCCACAAAATGTCGGGAAGAAATCCAGTGCGATAGTCCCCTTGCGAATACAGCGCTTTAAATCTTCAATAGACGGCTCTTCGCCATCCATATAAGCCATCATCAAATCATCGTCTTGCTCAACGACGGTTTCAATCATCTGCTCGCGATATTCGGCTGCTTGTTCAACAAGGTCAGCGGGGATGTCGATCTCTTCAAAGTTTTCAGGCAGGCCTGAGTCATCCCAAACGTAGGCTTTTTGTTCTAGAATATCAACCACGCCTGTAAAGTCGTCTTCGCTACCAATAGGCAATGTCATAACCAGTGGGTTGGCACCAAGCACTTTTTCTACTTGGCCAACAACGCGTAAGAAGTCAGCGCCAATACGGTCTAGTTTGTTGACGAAAATAATGCGCGCGACTTCAGATTCGTTGGCATAGCGCCAGTTGGTCTCTGATTGGGGTTCAACACCACCTGAGCCACAAAATACACCCACACCGCCATCGAGTACTTTTAGCGAACGGTAAACTTCAACGGTGAAGTCAACGTGCCCTGGGGTATCGATGATGTTTAAGCGGTGATCGTTCCAGAAACAGGTTGTCGCAGCGGATTGAATAGTAATTCCGCGCTCTTGTTCCTGTTCCATAAAGTCGGTGGTTGCTGCACCATCGTGCACCTCACCGGTTTTATGGATCTTACCGGTAAGCTTTAATATACGTTCCGTTGTGGTGGTTTTGCCCGCATCAACGTGGGCAAAGATACCGATATTTCTGTAGTGTGATAAGTCAGTCATTATGTTACTCATTACGATAGGGCAAAATAGCGCCGAATTATACAGTAACTAATACACTTTGTTGAGAGAAAGTTAGGCCAAAATGCAAATTATAAAGATCAGCGGACAAGCCAAGCGGCATTAACGGGGTGTGTTTTCCTAATTTGACGAGCAATAGATGTGATTATCGCGCCATTGCGGCCTTGCGATGCCGTGTCTTTTGTTGGGGTTTTAGTGTATTAAAGCGGCCAGGATACACCCGTAGGTTGTTTGTAAGCCATTGTCTTTAAATAACTTTATTTTTGTTAGCGATGAGGGGCGTGAGCGGGCAGGGGATAATTATTTGGTAGGATAGGCAGTATCCCCTTGTCAGTGTTATGCTGATTTTGTGCATGCGATAGCGTGTGCGGTTACTGGTGATCGTGAAGGGGGCTCGTACATGAAAAACATTGCTATTGTTGGGGCTGGGCCTGCGGGTCTTTACTTTGCCATCCTTATTAGAGAGCGTTACCCCACAGCCGCTATAGCCGTGTATGAGCGCAATGCGCCCGATGATATTGCCGGTTGGGGTATTGTTTTGCACTTAGGGACAATTGGGCTGCTTAAAAAGTGCGACCAGCACTCTTATGACGATATTGTGAGCCAGAGCAAGCGCTGGGGGGATGTGGATATCTACCACCGGCACGAACAAATACGTGTAAAGGGAAAAGACTATATAAGTGTGTCGCGCACACTGCTGTTAAATGCATTGCGCAAGCGCTGTAGTGCCCTTGATATTCACATTCACTATAATTGCAAAATCACCGATGTCGAGGCCTTATATCACGAGTGTGATTTGCTTGTTGGCGCCGATGGTGCCAACAGTTGCGTGCGCGAGCATTTTACTGAGCAGTTTAAACCTTCGGTCGATATCCGCAATAACCGCTATATATGGCTGGGCTGTGAACGTATTTTCCCAACGATTAGCCATATCTTTAAGTCAACGGATATGGGGATCTTTACCGCTGAGGCCTATTTGTACAGTGATACACACAGTACGTTTATCGCCACGTGCGATCAAGAGACCTGGGCGCGCTCAGGATTTGAATCTATGGCGCTTAAGGACAGTATTGCCTGTCTTAACGACATCTTTGCCGACGAATTAGAAGGGCATGCATTACTGGCTAATCAGTCGGCCCGCTGGGGGCAGTTTCCTATTGTTAAGAATCAGCACTGGGTGTGCCCCGGTGTGTTGCTGCTGGGTGATGCACTGCATACCGCGCACTTCTCGATTGGCTCCGGGACTCGTTTAGCGCTGGAAGATGCGATTGTTGCCACGCGCGCGCTTGAGCGGTGTGACAATCTTGATACCGCACTGGAACAATTTGCCCAATCGCGCCGCCCACTGATTGAAAAATACCAGCAGGCTGCTCTAGAAAGCCTCGGTTGGTTTGAGCAGATTGATGCCGCGATTGAGCTTGACCTTATCCCCTTTGCTTTTCAGGTGATGACCCGCAGTAGCCAAGTGGATATCCGCTCGCTTAAATTGCAAGATCCTGCTTTTGTTGAGCAGTACTTGCAATGGCAGCAATCAATAACGCATACATAACCCAACACTTTAGTGAGCGTTGTACGTTAATGGCACTGGTGCCGGGTGTTGTAATCATTTGACCTCAATGCGTGTATTATTAAGGCGGTATTGATCGATAGTATGCTCAGCGGCGCCTGTAAAAAGTGCCGCCAATTTCAGTGTTTTATGCACACCACGCACACTAAGGTGCAGCTGATCTTTAGTCTTTGCCGGGGTGGTAAGGGCGATCACTTGGGTGTAACTGCCGTCAAGATTATCCTTTAAATGGCCAATCATTTTAGCGCTAGGTACTTTCAGTGCGATAAGCTGCGCTTTTCCTGCCCCCATAACATTGTGCAAATGATCTTTGGGTGTCATTGTTATCGCATAACGGCTTATGCCGTTGCTGGCGGATAATAATTGCGCGCGAATATCTGTGGTGGCTGCACTTGGTTTGATGGGTAAGTAGTGCTGTATCATTTGCTCGCGATTAAATCGGTTGCTAAGACGTGTGGGTCCGCTGGCGCGAAAATAAAAACTATACACCCCTTCTTGTTGGGTTTTATCAAACCAGTTGCTATAAGTGCCGTCGCCTGCGTGCTCATCACCGTGCGTGCCATCATCAAAGAGTGTGAGTGTGTACTCGGCCCGCTCTGTTGAAGGCTTAATACCTTTTTGTGCAAGATAGCGTTGTTTGCGTACAATGTTCGAGAGTATCTCGCGGCCCTGTTTGGCGGGTATGCGGGCTAACTGTTGGTGACTGATTGGGTGTGCTGCTAGCCAGTTGCCAATGCTTTCAGTCGGTGTGCTGATACTCACTTCAACGCGGCTGTTATTAGAATCAAGAGACTTGATGGGTGCGCGACCTTCGGTAAGTGTGGCGGTGAGACGAATTTTGCTGCCAGCAAAGTAAGCCTTTCGATCAAGAGCGGCGCGCATTTTTAAGCCAGAGCTCATGAGTACACTGTATTGTATTGGCTCAACAGCGCGGTGGTGATCGTTGAGAGTTACTTCTATGTGCCATGGTTTTGCGCTCACACGCCCAGGGGCTAGTAAGAGCGATCGATCCATCGTGACGATATGATAGGTTTGCCCGTCAATAATATGAATTCCATCGCTTGATAGTGTTAAGCGTTTGCCATTTGAGTCATAAATAGCAAGGTCAATCAGCCGTTTTTGAGGTGTGCGCCAGCTTAAAAAAACACTCACCTTCGTATCTTGTTTATTGATCACAATAGGGAAACGTTTAGTTTCGCCCGGTTTAAGTTTGGCCAGTGGGTCGGCGCCGGTTTCCAGATTTAGCACATCGGCGAGAATAGATTTATAAGTAGCCTGTAAATGGGTAGCGGCATCAAAGGTTGCTGGGTTAAAGGCAGGCGTTGTCGCATCAAAAAATTGACCGCCCGCTGCATCCGCAGGCGTTGTTTGCTGTGCAAGATGTTGTAGCAATTCATAGTCGACACCATCGCGGCGCCCAAAACTCACCGCAAATACACGTGTTGGGTTGTCTGGATCACTAGTAAGCTGACTGACAAGATTGTCGACAGCCGCATCACCCACCGATGCCGGTGACGGTCTATTATGATAACCATCGCTTAACAACAACACGGATTTGCCACAGGTGGTATCGCTGAGCATCTCGTGGGCTAACTCAACCCCGGCAAGCATGGGTGTTGCATTTTCAGTAGCCAGTGCAGGGAGGCTCACGGTTGTTGCATTTGTGATACTGGAGGTAGAAACCCGTGTTAGTGGTGTCATGATCTCGGCACTGTTAGTACTGGGGTGGTCAGGAAATGTAGCAAGCCCAAAGCGGGTATTTGCCGGGCTGTCGGGTGTGGCGAGCATGAGTGATAAAAAAGCACTGGCGGCCTCTTTGGCCAGTGTGATGCGCTGTTGCGCTAAAGGAACCCCAGTTGTGCCGTCAACATCCCACGACATACTGCCTGAGCTGTCGGTCACAACGACGACACCGGGTGTGGTAATGGTGGGTGAAAAAGGAAATGAAAACGCAGCGACACTATTAGTATTCATCGCCGCTGCGGTTGTGGGGGTGCCGTTAGCGCTCAGCGTGCCGGGGTTCGCTGGATCGGCAATCCACGGGGAGAATGTCTCGACATTGACCACCCCAGCATCGGTATCAAAACGCATAATTCTCAAATAGCCTGAATCATTATTGTTGCCGGTGTGATCGTAATCTTGATAGTTAGACATCAATAGCTGCACCTCATCCATACACTGCCGGGCAGGGTCATCGGCACCACTAATGGTTAGCCATTTTTCCCCGCGGCAATGGCCACTTAACATCATAAATACATTGGGGTTGTCTTTTAACTCATCCCATATGGCGGCGCCGTATACCCCGAAATCATCTGCGTCGCTGCATGTGCCTGAGCCACCGGTGAGTATAAAGTGAGAACTAATAATCGCTTTGCGGTTGGGGTAAGTTTTCAGCAGCCCATCGGCCCAATTGAGAATAGCGGTATTGGCGGCATTGTTTTCGTTAGAGTAGGCAAGATTAATCGCGATAAATTCGACCTCGGCAGAATTAAACAACGTGTAGTTATTATCATTTGTTATGCCGGCATCTTGCGAGCCACCATAAAATGTAGTGCCGCTAAAGCGAGCTGGCCCAAAGCCACTAACACTGGGTGCAAAACCATTATTGTATTTTGCTCGTGGCCCCGGTGTGCAGCCAATATCCCAATCGTGATTACCCGGTAATACGCTATAGGCAATCCCGCTGCTATCGAGTGTGCTCATCGCATTATCGACCCGGCTCCACTCTGTAATACCAGCGTTACAGGTTAAGGTATCGACTAAATCACCCAAATGGGACACATAAATAATATTCTCAGCCACTTGGTTATCGGCAATCCACTGGGTTTGGGCATTAAATATCGCGGGGTTACTGTCTGTATAATTCTGTGTATCCGGTAGCACCACGATAGAGAACTGCTCAGCACAAAGAGGACTTGATACGATAGCGGTAATAAGCAATAGCATAAGGTGTTGGTGATAATATCCCATGGCGTTGATCCTGTAGAGTGAAGAGTCTCGATATTGAAGCGATAATTGATGCCAATCTCCAGCCTATGTAACTATGGGGGGCAGTCCAATACCTATTAAGACTTAGCCTTGGGGGAGTAATGCTTATTGTGTAGTGGTAAGGGGTTATGGTGGTAGGAAGGATTGTTATTTAGGGTGGTTGATGTGGTGATTAACGGGGAATAACGATGAACGCAATAATAAACACAACAATAAACACAACAATAAATACGCGCGCTAACATGATTAATGATGCGCTTAGAATCAGCAGCCTCTACGTCTTGTTATTTATCAGTCATAGTGCATTTGCAGCCGCTCATTATAGTGATGACGTCCGACAAAAAGCCCGTCAATATATTGAGAAAACCATTGGCCATGACTATAAAGCTCCCTTGCACTGTAGTGCAGATGCTCCCTGTGAACTAGTGCGAGACTTTAATGGTGATGGCCACCTCGATTATGCAGGGCTTTACCTGTATGTAGGTAATACAACGCGTTATAAGCAGCGCTATGTCGATTTAATCATTGTTTATGCGGATAAGCACACACAACAGCAGCATGCACTTTTTACTCATGTGGGCAAGGTGGGCTTTGCCGATAAAAAAGAGCTTGTACAGGTAGTACTGCAAGAGCAAGCGGCGGGGTTTTTGAAATTGCCCGTACTCGGGATTCATTTAGATTTTCCCGGCATTAATATTGTGCGCCGAAATAAATTAACCGCACACTTTACAACCTTCGCTTGGAATAAAAAACAGCAACGCTTTTATTCGGTAGTGAAAGAAGATGATTAATGGCCATTGTATTGAAAAGCAGACCTAGACTGCGTGTTACTGGCGGTGAAGTTGTTATGATACTGCCCTGAGTATCGCTTTTTGAGTGTGCTAGCAGGTGAGTGCTTTGTCAGGTAGTATGACCTCACCGCTGGTGCCATCTACGGTGACTTGCATGCCTGTGCGCACGTGCTCACGTGCTCCCTTTACTCCAACCACTGCCGGAATACCCATTTCTCTGGCGATGATTGCCCCGTGCGAGGCCAGCCCACCTATCTCTGTGATCAATGCTGCACAGCCTAATAGCGAGTAGGCAAAGGCGGGTGATAATAGTGGCGCTACGATAATGGCATTTTTAGGCAGGCGCTGGGTGTGGCAACTAAACGGGTCGTTGATAATAATAACCGGGCCGCTAGCTATACCTGGCGATGCACCAAGCCCGCGAAGTTTGCCGTCGGCAGCGACCGTTTTGGGCGTCATAGGGCGGCCATTAACGATCATGGCCGGGGGGGTGAGTTGTGTTTGTTGGTGAAATATTTGTTGCCGCTTGGCGATTGTTTTTGTAAGTGCTGTAGTTGTCGATAACGGCGCTAATAGTAAGGTACTAAGCTCAGTGTCTGTAAGAAAAAAAACATCATCGCGGATATTTAGTTGCGCATTGGCCGCGAGTTGTTCACCAATGGCAAGCAATGCATAGCGAACAGCCGCGGTAGCTTTTTGCAGTAAATAATCATCATCTTCTGTACGTTTTATACAGCGCCGCCATTGCTGCAATGCGCCTAAAAAAGCACTCGCCTCGGTTGTGCTGAGCTGCTTGCAGATGCGATCGGCCTCCTCTTTCCAGTGGGGGGGGGAATGCTCACTGAGTAGTGCCTGTGACGATGAGGTGTCTTTGTTTTCTTTTAAACTATCAATAATATCTAATAACAGTGTCGGTGTTTCTGCCAATGTTGGTAGATAAAACAATTGGCTGCTGGCTGATTCAAAACCAAAGTGCGTAATAAAATGATGCCATTGTGGTGTGCCCGGTAGCGTTTCTCGTGTCATGTTTGGCAGTTGTGCAAGTTGTTGCAGTGCGCGCTGCTTCTGCTCGCTCAGGCTATTGAGGTGCGACAATAAACAAGCAGGGGTCGACTCGTTGGCATTAAATTTTTTCAGCGTTCGTTGAATGCGCTCCTGTAATTGTTGGCGTACTGTTAAAAAATCAGCATCCATATACGCTTGGTAAACTGCGCGCTTTATTGCAATGCGCGCTTGCAGCACGTGCCAGAGTTGGCGATTGTTATGCGTATCGAGAGAGGCCGATAAACACTGTTCTAATTGCGGGTAATAGTGCTTTTCGGTGTTATCCCAACGGTCGAGAATTTCGTTGTAGCAGCATTCATCAATCGTCGAATTGTCTTTCGGTTTCATTTTGATATAGTGAAAGCCATTCACAAGCTGGCTATCCCATTGGTTAAAATTAAAATAACCGCCGGGGTTCATCGATACAACAAGCGGCATCTGCGGCGAAAAACAGTGCTGCATGCGAACCCACAAACCTGATAGCGCTTTGCGCTGTTGTGAGGGTACAGCAAATAATGGTGGTGTGCGGTGTGTCATCGGGCGCACTTGTAGCCAAAAAAGTTGCCCTTCTTTTAGCGCCCATTCAACATCGACCGGCGCCTTAAAATAGTCGGCAAGCTCGCGTATGCCAGTATTTAATTCCGTAATAACTGCCTGGCTGATCCCCTCTGGTAATGCAATTGTTTCCCCGTAAGCGTCGCGAGCAACGGCATTGTGGTCGAGCCGTAGTGTCAGCGGGGAGACTGTACCATCAACCAGTTGTGCTGCATTTCCTTCACACAATTCAAGCAGTGTTATAGGTTTTTGGGATATTGGATCTACAGAAAAGCCAACACCTGCTATATCTGCTTTAATTAACGGTTGCAGTACAACGCCCATAGAGCGGTTATTAATATCGGCCAGTGTTGCCGATGCCCACACTTGAGCGACAGCTTGTTTTAATTGCTGCGGGTGCTCAATGAAAACGGTTTCAAAACGGCCCGCCTGAGATTGCTCGGCAAGATCTTCTATGGTGGCCGATGAGCGTACCGCCCATCCATGACGAGAGGGCAATAGGGTGGGCAAGTGTTGATGAAACTCATCAATAGCGTGTAGATAATCACTATCATCCCGACAGTCAGTACATTGTTCATCAAAGGCAATCAGCGCTAAGGTCGCAGGGGTATTAAAGCCCAGCGATTGCAGGCGGTATAAATTAAAGGCTTTATTGCCTACCTGTGCTGCATCGGGTGTATGTTGAAGGGTATGGATCCACTGTGGGTATGAAGCGTGTTGGGTAGCGTGTTTTTTTTGCCTATCTACAGGTTTCACAACGGGCCTCTTTATTTTCAATTCGCTTTTTTTATTTTATGAGTGTCAAAATTACGGAATAACGCAAGTACGGCTTATAACACAAATACGGTTGTTATAATGTTTTAGACACGATAATAGATTATATGTACGTATGGTATAACCCAAAATATTATGGCATAGATATCTTACAAGGTAAGGTGTTTTAGTGCGTGATTTCTTTATTTTTTAGCGTTACTATAAACCTTATAATAAGCCTTGCTATAACTGTTGCTGTAATTATTGCTATAACTGTTGTTATAACTGTTGTTATAACATGGCCACATAAAGGTGTTGCACCGGTATTGTAATGGTGCCGTAAATTACAAGCGTACAAAAGTAATTATTTAGGGTGATAGCATTCTCTGGCTCAAATAACAATAATACTTATTCAATAGTACCGCAGCATACTATTTTTCTCGCTGATTTCGCAGATATAGACCTATGGATTTTAATTATAACGACGCACAAAAAAACTATCAGCGAGATGTTACCTCTTTCGCTCAAGGGGCTAAAAAAGAATTAGTCGATCTGGTCGTACAATTGGACCGCACAGCCGAATTTAATCGACAGGGTTGGCAGTTGTGTGCTGAATTTGGTATTCAAGGCGGCCCGATTCCGACACAGTATGGTGGTAAAGGACTCGCGCTAATGACATATATAGCAGGTCTTGAATCTCTGGGTATGCACTGCCGCGATAACGGCTTGTTGTTTTCCATTGGTGCACATGTTCTAGCATGTGAACTTCCTATACTGAGTTTTGGCACTGAGGTACAAAAGCAGCAGTGGTTACCGTTGTTATCATCAGGAGAAAAAATAGCGGCTATTGCCATTGCTGAAGCACATGGCTCCTCGGATGCTTTTAACATTAATACCACCGCAACCCAAAGTCGCGGTGGCTATATTCTCAACGGGAAAAAGTCTTACATTACCAACTCAACACTGTGTGATGTAGCGCTTGTATTTGCGCGAGTCAGTGATACAGCGAATAAAGTTATCTGCCTATTGGTAGATCGCAATACCCCCGGCATGCACTGTGAAGCTGTCACTGATTCTTCGGGCCTTAGAACATCGCCCTGGGGCGATATTATTTTTGACGATTGTTGGGTTGACCAATCACAGCAATTGGGGGCATCAGGTGAGTTGGTATTTATGTCGGCGATGGAGTGGGAGCGCGGTTGTATTCTCGCACCGCTAGTAGGTGCTATGCAGCGCCAGCTTAATGACTGTATTACACGAGTGCGTACGCGCAAACAAGGCGAGCAGGCATTGAGTGATCATCAGGCGGTTTCTCACCGAATTGTTGAGATGAAAATGCGCGCTGACCTTGCGCGCCTGCAACTGTATCAGTTTGCCTTTATCAAAGACACCCGCCGGCGTGCCAATATGGAAGCCGTCATGACGAAATGGTATTTGTCGGAATCCTATTTGCAAAACTCGATGGATGCAATGCAGCTGCACGGTGGCTTTGGTTACAGTACTGATGCAGGCATTGAGCGCGAGGTGCGCGATGCCTTAGGCTTGCGTATCGCATCAGGCACATCTGACATTCAAAAAAATATCATTGCTAAATGGTTAAAGTTGTAACGCGGCTATGTGCTTGCGGTTTTTGTTAAAGGTATCATTATGCTTGCCACGATTCATCACGATTTTATAGCCGCTGCTAAGCGTTACCGCGATAATATTGCGGTATGGGCTGATGATGAAATTATTACTTATCACGACTTACATCAGCGCTCTAATGCATTTGCCCAATGGCTGTTGCACAATCAGCTGGCGCCACGAAAACGTATTGCTATTATTCTACCTAAATGTATCGACACGGTTGTGGCGCTACTAGGTACACTTAAAGCGGGCAATACCTATGTGCCACTTGGTGCCAGCTGGCCTGAGAATCGCCTGGCCTCTATTGTCGAGGTTGGTGATTTTGCTTTACTTATCGATAACAGTACCTTGGCGCCTTGTTTGGAGCCGGGCGATCCGCCGACCACCACCGCCTTGGCAACAAGTGTATCGACACTGGGCATTCGATCACTACTGTGGCAAGAGACGACTCTCAGTGCGAATGAGCAATGCCAACCCTTTGAAACACTCGCCGAGGTGAGCCCTGATGACCTCGCTTATATTTTATATACATCAGGCTCTACCGGTGTACCGAAAGGTGTTTGTGTGTCTCATGCGGCGGCGCGAGCCTTCCCCCACTGGGCGCGCGAAGAGCTATCTATTAATAGCGATGATCGTATTGCATCGATTGCACCGTTTACCTTTGATTTATCCACCTTCGATTTATTTACCACACTAGCCAGTGGTGCAACCCTATATTTAGTGCCCGAGAGGCACAAAATGTTGCCATCGCAATTATCGTTGTTTTTTCAGCAGCATGGTATTACCCGGTTATATGCCGTGCCCTCTACACTGGTATTATTAACCCTGCGAGGGCAGCTGCCCGATCGCAACCTCAGCGCACTAAAAACAGTATTATTTGCCGGCGAAGTTTTTTTGCCGCCGGCCTATCGCGCGTTTAAAGCCTTATTGCCTGCTCATGTAAGCTATTACAACTTATATGGCCCAACAGAGACCAATGTGTGCACCTACTATAAAATGCCCGTTATTGATGACGAAACCGACGCATCCATACCAATTGGCTTACCACTACCTGGCACTCGCCTGTTTACCTTAATGAGCGAAGATGACGGCGAGAATGAGCACTACCATGGTGAGCTTTGTGTTGCGGGGCCTACGGTAATGTCGGGCTACTGGGGTGAGCCTGAAAATACCAGCACCCGGCAGCGCCATCACTGGGTCGCTATCCCTGATGAGATTTACTCGCGCGCTTACTGCACCGGTGACATGGTTTCTCAGCGCGCCGATGGCAATTGGTTATACCACGGCCGCCGGGATAAAATGGTAAAAATCTGGGGTTACCGAATTGAGCTAGGTGATGTTGAAACCTGTTTGTTAAAACACGCCGCTATTGAACAGGCGGCCGTGATTAAATATGTAAAACCCGGCCAGCTAGGGGAGATGCTAGTGGCTTTTGTGGTTGCCGGAATATCTGACGAAAAAGAGCCCAAAGCCTTAATCGCGCATTGTAAACAGCACCTGCCTCACTATATGGTGCCGCAAAAAATATGCTGGTTAGACGAAATGCCCTTTAATCATTCTGGCAAAATAGATCGTTTGCAATTAGAGCAATCATTAGAAAAACAATAACAGTTGTACTAATAACAGCCGCAGCAGCAATAACAACAGTAATAAAAATAGCAATACGGAGTAACTATTGTGACTACTTTAACATTTCAAGAGCGCATTAAAACCCTTATCTGTAACGACGTATTAGTGGGGGTGTCGGTGGATGAAATCAACGATGATACAAAACTCATCGAAGACCTGCATTTAGATTCTATACAAATGATTGGGCTGATCACCGGCCTTGAAGGTGAGTTTGATATAGTGCTGGATGATGAAGATTTAGATCTGGAATACTTTACCACGATCAATTCATTGGCTGACTTTGTACGTACAAAATTACCGCAATGAATACGCAGTGCTGTATCTCTATAATGTGGGTGCTTGTTATAGATAAAATCATGGATTAACGCTGTCTAATAACGATAAACCCAGCGGCTATAAAAGCTGTACCCTCGTCGCTCGTTGTCAGAGATTGTGTGGTTGTCTAAATAGGTCTTTAGGCGTTTTTCTAAGTCGACGTTATTGGGGTT
>Ga0193959_1000484_pt1 | contig 15920 bp, 10 predicted proteins | sample FB_2_MG_FD_140333 | JGI IMG/M metagenome (GOLD analysis project Ga0193959, IMG submission 140333) | Microbial mat bacterial communities from the Broadkill River, Lewes, Delaware, United States - FB_2_MG | ecosystem: Environmental > Aquatic > Freshwater > River > Microbial mats | place: USA... | reverse complement strand
GGGTAGAGTTCTGGATGCGGCGGTTGATGTTCTCGGTGATGACGATGCCGTCATCGACCAGAATGCCGATGGAGAAGATCAGCGCGAACAGGGAGACCCGGTTCAGGGTAAAGCCCCAGGCCCAGGAGAACACCAGCGTCAGTAGCAGGGTGACCAGCACGGCCACGCCGACAATGGTCGCCTGACGCCAGCCCATGGCGGCCAGCACCAGCAGCACCACGCAGACGGTGGCCGAGATCAGGTCGGTGATCAGCTTTTTCGCCTTTGCTGATGCAGTCTCGCCGTAGTTGCGGGTGATCACCAGCTCCACGCCTTCCGGCAGGGCGCGGTTGCGCAGCAGTTCCAGCCGTTCCTCGATGGCGGTGGTGATATTGATCGCGTTCTCTCCCGGCTGCTTGGCGATCGCCAGAGTAACCGCCGGGTAGATCTGGCCCACTTCACCTGAGCGATGACCGTCCTTGCCGGGTCCAAAACCCAGCATGACGCTCTGGTCCGGTACCGTGTCGCCGCGGCTGATCTGGGCAATATCGCGCATGAAAACCGCGGCGCCGTTGTGCATGCCGACCACCAGATTGCGCACCTGATCGACCTGTTCCAGCAGCTGGCCCACTTGCACCGGTACCGACAGGCCTTCTTGTGTCGTGCGCAGGCCCTGAGAGCTGGCGTTGGCCGCCTGCAGCGCCATTGCAATGTCGTCCAGCGTCAGGCCGTAGCCGGCCAGCAGCGCCGGATCGAAGCGGATATCGACACGGTCCGGTACGCCGCCGACGGTGTAGATATCGCGGGTGCCGGGAATACGCTTCAGTGCCACTTCCAGCATGTGCGCCATCCGGGTCAGTTCGGTGCCGGCGTAGCGCTGCTGAGGGTCGTACAGAGTCAGCGACATGATCGGCACGTCATCGATGCTGCGCGGCTTGATTAACGGCTGGGTAGCCCCCAGATCGGCGGGTAGCCAGTCCTGGTTTGAATAGACCTGGTTGTACAGCCGTACCAGTGCCTCCTGTCGGGTAACACCGACCTTGAACTGCACCGTGATCACAGCTATGCCCTGGCGTGACACTGAATAGACGTGCTTGACCCCTTCGATCTCGCTCATCACCTGTTCCGCCGGGGTGGCGATGACGCTTTCTACTTCCGTCACGCTGGCGCCGGGCAGGGCTACGATGATATCGGCCAGGGTGACATCGATCTGCGGCTCCTCCTCCTTGGGTGTGAAGATCAGCACCAGTACGCCGAGCAGGATGGCGATCAGGGTCAGCAAGGGGGTGAGTTTCGAATCCTGGAATACGCGGGCAATCGCGCCCGAAGGTCCTACCGGTGGCAAGGGCTGGCTCACTGGATGGTCTCCTCGGTCGGATTCAGTTCTGCGGAACCGCTGAGGGCCAGCGGCCGGGCAAGGATACGCTCACCCGCCTTTAGTCCTGCAAGCACTTCGACCTGATCATCATTACGCACACCGGTACGAATCTGACGCAGGCGGGGCTGGTCCTGATCATCCAGTACGAAGACGGCACGCAGCTCACTGCGGTGCAGGATGGCATCAGCGGGAATCCACAGGGCTTCGCGTGTCTCAACCGGCACGCTAACCTTGACCAGCATGCCGGGATACAGCTGCCCATCCGGCTCGGTCAGCGGCATGCGCAGGCGGAAGGTGTGGGTGGCCGGGTCGGCATAGGGGTAAAAGGTCATTTCACCGGTTTCCAGCGCGCGGCCATCGGGCAGGGCTACAAGGGCGCGGCGCTGCTCGCGGGCCAGCCCGGCATATTGCTGCGGCAGATCCACCACCACGCGCAGGTGCTGTAGCGACAGTCCGGTTAGCAGTGGCTGACCGGGATTGACGCTCTCGCCCAGTTCCACATGGCGTTCGATCAGGATACCGCCGTAGGGTGCAGTGATGCGGGTGTAATCCAGCTGTTGCTGTGCGGCGGCCAGCGCTGCCTGCGCCTGAGCCAGCCGTGCCTGGGCGGCATTGAGCTGGTTGCGCGCCTGATCCAGTGCCTGGTTGGCCACCAGCTTACGTTCATGCAGGGACTGAGTGCGACTGAACTGCTGACGCGCATCCGTCAGGCCGGCTTGGGCTTCTGCCAGACCTGCCCGTGCCTGACTGAAACGTGCCTGCTGCTCGCTGTCATCCAGTTGCACGATCAACGCACCAGCGGGGACGGAATCGTCCACGTCGAAGGGCAGGGCGGTGACGCGGCCGCTGGTCTGGGCCGAGACGGTACTCTGCTGCACGGCTTCGATGATGCCATCCAGCTGTAAATGTTCTTCAAGTGGTTGGCGTTGAATGGTATGAATTGGGATTTCAGGAGGGTTGGCCCAAAGGAGGGTTGAGCCAAGCGCTAGCAGACAAAATGCCAAAGGACGTAACAGGCTCATGGCACCGCTCCCAGGATTCAAATTGATTCAATATTAGATTATATTCATATAAAGGGCGAGCAGGGTCAACAGGGCTTCTGCATAAGAATTGCCACTATAGTTTAGGAGATCCTTGCTCAGGGCGTGCAGGATCAGGATCAAGTGCTGTGTTGTGAAAAGATTGGCCTAAAGAAGGGGCGGGGGACTCTGGTGTTGGCTGAAATTTGGGGTTAGTCTCGCTGTTACAGTCATGAACACATGGCTGGCGTCGCTCGGACGGTTCCGGGCGCTGACGTACTATCGAGGCTAATATGACCGACAAGACCGGTGTGCAATCCGTACGCCATTTTTCCCGTATTGATCGTCTTCCCCCCTATGTTTTCAATATCACCGCTGAGTTGAAAATGGCTGCTCGCCGTCGTGGCGAGGACATTATCGATTTCAGTATGGGCAATCCGGATGGCGCGACCCCGCCCCATATCGTTGAAAAACTCTGCTCTGTTGCTCAGCGCGACGACACCCATGGCTACTCGACATCACGTGGTATTCCGCGTTTGCGACGCGCCATCTCAAGCTGGTACGAGAAACGCTATGAGGTCGAGATCGACCCGGAAGATGAAGCGATCGTAACCATCGGTTCCAAGGAAGGTCTGGCACACCTGATGCTGGCAACCCTGGACCACGGCGACACCGTACTGGTGCCCAACCCCAGCTACCCGATCCACATTTACGGTGCCGTGATTGCAGGGGCTCAGGTCCGTTCCGTGCCACTGGTTCCGGGCGTGGACTTCTTTGTTGAGTTGGAGCGGGCGATCCGCGAATCCATTCCCAAGCCGAAGATGATCATTCTGGGCTTCCCGTCCAACCCGACGGCTCAGTGTGTTGAGCTGGACTTCTTCGAGCGTGTAGTGGCACTGGCCAAACAGCATGACATTATCGTGGTGCACGATCTCGCGTACGCGGACATCGTTTACGATGGCTGGAAAGCACCTTCCATTATGCAGGTCCCCGGTGCCAAGGACGTGGCGGTAGAGTTTTTCACCCTGTCCAAGAGCTACAATATGGCGGGCTGGCGTATCGGTTTCATGGTCGGTAACAAGGAGCTGGTGCACGCGCTGGCACGTATCAAGAGCTACCATGACTACGGTACCTTCACGCCACTTCAGGTCGCTGCGATTGCTGCACTGGAAGGCGACCAGCAGTGTGTGCTCGATATTGCCGAGCAGTACCGTCAGCGCCGCAATGTGTTGGTCAAAGGCCTGCATGAAGCTGGTTGGATGGTCGATAATCCCAAGGCCTCCATGTATGTCTGGGCGAAAATACCGGATGAATACGCCGATATGGGCTCGCTGGAGTTTTCCAAGAAGCTGCTGTCAGATGCCAAGGTTTGTGTATCACCGGGTATCGGCTTTGGTGACTACGGCGACGGTTATGTGCGTTTTGCGCTGATCGAAAACAAGGATCGTATTCGTCAGGCTGTCCGGGGCGTCAAGTCGATGTTCCGCAAGGATGGGTTGTTGCAGCGAGATACCTGAGCCGGGCGCTGAATACCTGCACGAGCCAGCTTTTGGCTGGCTCTTTTGAGATATACAGTCAACTTTGTATCAGCTTCCTGTAAGAGTCCTCAAGTCGCGCTGAGGGAGCCTCTTCGCCCAGAATGCGGCAGGCTTCACCGTAGCGCTTATAGGCAGCCTTGACGCGATCTGGGCGTCCCTGTTGCTGATAACACGTCATCAGTGCGATGTGGTAATCCTCTTCGAGTACATCCAGCTCTATTGCCTGCTCAAGATATGAAGCTGCAACTTCTGCCTGGCCTTTTTCCAGAAAGTAATGGGCTATATTCCACAGCAGGTTCTTGTGACGCTTTCTGACCCGTTCTTTGGTTAAAAACGTCCAGGGCTCATTCCTGTCTTCATCTAAAAACGGTGTTTGATAAAGCGTGGCCAGACTTTGGGCCGCCTTTATGTTGCCATGATGAATATGGCGAGGACTATTCAATACGGATAAGGCATCGACCCAGCATTTATCTGAAAGGGACAGGGTGTTGTTATGGGTAATAATATAATGATCGCCTCCCAGGCTTTTTCTAAGGCGATAGAGAGTCGTTTTCAAGGATTTGTATGCAGCATCACCATCGGAGTCCTGCCAAAGGGTGTCACAAATGGAATCTATAGGAACATCATATCCACCGTGTGCGATAATACATTTAATTAAGGCTAGAGGCTTTTGTTGTAAATCAATTTTTCTATCAGATTCTGACGTTGCACTGATAACCTCAAAGGGTTTTAGGGTAAAAATCCTGATGCTGCAAGGCCACAAGTGTTTTAAATAACTATTGTCTTCCGGTACTAACGCATGTTCTTCGATTATTTTACGTGCATACTCAGGTTCAATGTTTTGGAGAAGAGCAAGTTCACATAGTTTTGTAAATATTTTTCTACCTACAAGAGGAATAAATACGAAATTCTGCCGATGTGCCAACGAAAATGCATTTTTAAGTTTCTCTGCACCCAATATCCCTTCTTTGTGCTCCAGCCAGGCTTCAACACACAGAGATTGATACTCAAGATACAAAGACCCCAGCCAGTCAGATGAGCATGAATTGTAGATAATATCCTTACAGGAATCATGGTCTTCATTCTCAAGATATGAGAGCGATAAAATAATACTGGACCAGTGTGTAGGGTAGGAAGCTCCCGCTTCGCTGTACATGTTTCTAGCCTTCAGCAAGTCATGAATGGCTTGATGAAAGTCCTCTTTATACAATGCATGAAGGCCCGAGAGCGTCAGGATGTCTGCTCGTCTCACCGGAGGCAGTATGGTATATAAATTAAGTAGCTCCTTGATCTGATCATGCGCTGATTCAAATCGGTTATCCCGCAGCAGGGAAAGCACCAGGATGTAGCGAAACCAGAATTCATACAGGCGGATACCATTTTTAGATCCTTCTTCAATGCTTGCTCTGCAAATATCTTCGGCTTCTTTTCCATTTGCACACACATAACCGTAGTGAAATGCATAAATCAATTGGGTTTGCAATTTTAATAAAGGTATGGATGAAAGCTTTTGGCGTATGGGGGCCAGAATCTCCATCAAATGGTAGGTGCTTCTGTCTTCACCAGCAAACCGGTAGTAAATCATCATGTTGTTGCAGTTCTTCAGCAAGGCGACGGGGTCACTGCAATTTTCCAGGGCTGAGGCTGCATAGCGCCTCCAGCGGTCTTGAAGCGGATGTTTCAATGTCTGGAAAGAGGTAGAAAACAACACTGTACTGGCAATGCTTTCAGCAACGGGCTGGAGGTCAGTTGGACTGCTTTCCAGTAGGTTCTCAAGCTCATAGAGACAGTCTTCCAGTAAATGGTAGTCCTTACCTGAAATAGCCAGGGCCTCAAGGTAGGAGCCATAAGACTGTAAAGCCATCTTATGGTTGTTATCCGCAATATAGCCATTTTTTGCTTTCAGCAACATGGAGCAGGACTTTTCTGTCGATGAAACCAGGAGGCTTTTTCCGTATATATAAAGAAGATCCAAGTCGCTGTTCTGAAAATCTTCAGGAATAAGCTCAAACCATGTGCTCAGCTGCTGTATACGTCCTTGAGAGATAAGCTCTTCTGATTTTTGCTTTATAAGTGTAAGAGCTTCCTCAAAAATATTTATTTTAAGATACAAATCGATTGCTTCTTCATATGCACCCATGCGGGCCAGAAGGTCTGCAGATTTTTTTGAAATGTATATGAAATATTCAGGGTCAGCATTTTTCTTAAAGCAATTATTCAAGTATTGCCTGAATAATGGGTGATAGCTGAATGTTTTTTCCTTTCCTGAGTGTGTCTCAATAAATAGATTTGAATCGATTAGAAAGCTAATTACGGTCTCGCTGTCAGACGCTCCGGTTAGTTCGCGTGCCATGTCCGAAGTGAAATAGGGCATTAAAGATGTCTTTAAAATAAAGTCTTTTTTTCCTTCGCTGAGGCTCTGCATGATTTCATGTGCAAAAAAATCGAAGGAGCCCTGATGTAGAAAGCGGTGGCTCATTTCATATTTTGGAATTGCAGGTGTAGATGTTTTCTGTTCTGACAGATTTGCTGTCAGCAAACGGATGCCTGCAGCCCAGCCTTCTGTAATGCTATAAATCTCAGATAAATCTTTTTCGGTTATTTCAAAACCAAGTTTATCTTTTATCAAACGATTGGTATCATCTATGTTGAATCGAATATCAGACCATTCAATGCCGTTTAATTTTCCATTTTTTTTGATGTGAATATATTCTGGAGGTATTGATTCTCGGCTTAGAACAAAAACCTGGAGTGACGGTTCTTTTACCTTGATGGCTTCACTGATAATGGCATGAGTTGGTGAACTTTTATCTATCTCATGATAGTCATCAAGGACCAATATCTTTTTATTTGCTGCATTGATGCCGGCAAGGCTTTCGAAAAAGTTAGAAGCAAACTTTACTGGGTCCAGTGAGTACTCTTGTGTAAATCTTGGCAGGTTTAAGCTTAGTTCGTGATATGCCTGTTGAACGGCAAGGATCAAGTGGTGAAAAAAAGTACCGGGGGAAGAGTCCGAGGCATCCAGTCGTAGCCAAATGTGTTCCAGTTGCCGCGTATCAACCCAGTCTGCAAGCAGTGTAGTTTTACCGGCTCCCCCTGGTGCATTGATCCAAACCAGAGGCTGCGTTGAGGCATCGAGATACTTGAGCAAGTGCTCGCGGCGGATGGTGCCCGATAGTGTGGGAGCTGTCAGCTTGCTACTGACTTTAGGAATAACCTGCATACAACCCTCATTGGTTCGTCCAGGCACATCTGGGTGGTGTCAGGCGGCGATTACAAACATCAATGATCAGGAAAAATAAACTTGCCGAATCTTGAATTGCTCATGCTTCCTGCGGACAACTCAGAGCCATGGGATGATAAATGCGTACCATCGTCTATGAATGATGACCAATATACAGCCGTTTCAGGAGCGGGCAAAACTTGTCGTCAAAAGGGAAACCATTGGCTGGTTGCTGAAGCATTGACAGTGGCAACATGCTTGTCACCTATAAAGTAGCAGGTATGTATCATTGATCAGGGTCATGTCCGAGATGATCGGTATGAGGGCGTGCATCATGATCTGGGGTACTTTAAGATTTTGAGCAATAGCGGTTGGGTATCAATACCTTGCCATGCCGGCCTGTCCAGAAAAGGTGTACAGGACCTGACGAAGGAAGCTATTTGAATGATGAAACCGGGCTGGCCGGTGAATAAGGACTGGCAGCGGGGGCAGAGTCGCCCCGAACAGGTCAACCTGAGGTTCTATGTAACCGCGGGCTTCATGTTGATCTATCTGGGTGTACTGGCGGGCATCATGGTGTCCAACTGGACTCAGGTGGAACGAGCGTTATATCGCTTTTTGAGCTCGGATTTTCAAATGCTCGATCCCTTGCTGGTATTGCCCGGCATGCTGTTGCTGGGCCTGCTGGGCGTACCCCGAACGATCAAGGAATATATCCGCTGGCGGCGTGATCGAGCCTTGGTGATGACTTTGGACCCGGTACCGGCGGCACTGGATGGCGAATTGGGCGGTAGCCTGATTATCCCGCTGGATCTCCCCGTCAGCGTCCCCGTAGAGGTGACCGTGAATTGCATGCGCAGGGTAGTAACACGGGGACAGAATGCCGGCACTCGAGATGAGCTGCTTTGGCAAACGCCGGCAGTGGTACGACGCATGCGTTCCATTAAGGGCACGCGTATTGAATTCAATGCCGCGTTGGCATCGCAGCAGCCAGAAACATCCTTTACCGGCAGCGAACGCAATGTCTGGTGGGCGGTACATGTAGAAGTGCCCGGTAACGCATTTGATGCGGTATTTGCAGTACCGGTGAGTGAACAGGCGACGAAGAAGCGCTCCGATATTCGTTTCAGTGATCAAGAGCGCCGCAATGCCGAACAGTCTGTACGCAGGCCGGTGACGTCCTGGCATGGGCATGCAACCCCGGATGGTCACACAATCGAGTACCCGTCGGGTCGAAGCGGCAAGGCTGCGGGCATCCTGATGTTGATCGGACTGATGTTTACCGGTGTGGTCGCGTTCATGGGCTTCAACATTTACCAGGAGCTGCATTCCGAGCGTATCAGCTACTTCTCTTTGATGGTCGAAGGCATGATCCTGCTGGGCTTTGGCCTGTTCGGTCCCGGCTTCCTGATTGCCGGGGTGTACATGCGCTTTAACCGCATGGCACTGGATATTACACCCGACGAACTGATCACGACGCGCTCCATCCTTGGTGCGTCCAGGCAACATTGTCTGAGTGTCGCTGAGGTGAATGGCATTGCCGAGCGCGTGATCGGCCGTATGGGGCAGGGTGTAGAATCAGAGCTGGAATATGCGGTTGATGCCTATACCCATGATGGTCAGCGTATCCGTCTGGGAGATGGCATTAAAGGGCAGCAGGAAGTGGAACAGTTGCTTGCATTATTGCGCCAGACTACCGGTATTGAGCATCGCCCGGATCCGTCCGAATATCGTCTGCAGCGACGTGATGCGCCCGGTTGGGTGAAATGGATGCCGATTCTGGCGCGCGTGGTGGGGACGCTGATATTTGGCTTGACGCTGGCCGCTTTTGTATTTGAGTTTATCTGACCAAAGAGGAGCGAAATTGTGCGCAATCTGGCTAAAGCCCTGTTGATGCTGGGCGTAATACTGCTACAGGGCTGCAGTGACGAACGCCTGGAGCCACTGGGTACGAATGCCGTTATTCTGGCCTTTGGCGACAGTCTGACGGTGGGCGTGGGAACGTCCGAACAGCAGAATTATCCGGCCGTGCTATCACAACTGAGCGGTCGTCAGGTTGTGGCGGCAGGTGTGTCTGGTGAGGTATCGGAGCTGGGCTTGAAACGCCTGCCGGACGAATTGAGCCGGGTCCGCCCCGATCTGCTGCTGTTGCTGCATGGGGGCAATGATATCCTGCGTAATCAATCGCCGGCGGCACTGAAAGCCAATCTGAGCGAGATGATTGAGCTGGCACAGGCGCAGGGCGTCCAGGTGGTACTGCTGGGGGTGCCGGAGAAAAAACTGTTCTCCGATGCGGCTCCTCTGTATTCGGAGTTGGCACAGCAGCATGATCTGGTCTTCATTGAAGACCTGTTGTCCGGCCTGTTGCGTGATTCGGCGATGAAGTCTGATGCGGTGCATCTGAATGCACAAGGGTATCGCGCACTGGCAGAAGAAATCTATCGTGTGCTGCAGGAGGAGGGAGCGCTTTGAGTTCGCTGCCCGAACTGTTGAACGAAGTCAGAGCCTGTCAAATCTGTGCTGATGTGCTGCCATTGGGGCCTCGACCCGTGGTGCAGGCTGATGTTGGAGCCCGCCTGCTGATTGTGGGTCAGGCGCCCGGCCTGAAAGTGCATCAAACCGGTATTCCGTTCAATGATCCCAGTGGCGACCGTCTGCGGGATTGGCTGGGCATGAGTCGAGACGAATTCTACAACCCGAAACAGGTTGCGATTCTGCCGATGGGGTTCTGCTATCCCGGTCGGGGCAAGTCCGGTGACAATCCGCCGCGCCCCGAATGCGCGCCAGCCTGGCGCGAGCGGCTGCTGGCACATCTGCCCCAACTTGAGCTGACCCTGCTGGTCGGTCGTTACGCGCAGCAGTGGCACCTTGGTGCGGATGAAACCCTGACCGAAACCGTCAAGCACTGGCGCCGGTACTGGCCCCATCAGATGCCGCTGCCGCACCCGAGCCCACGGAATAATCTGTGGCTGCGCCGCAACCCCTGGTTTGAAAATGAGCTGTTGCCGCCACTCAGGCAGCGAATCAGTGCGCTGCGTAGCCAATATTGGATGTAAATGCCTACAGGGCTTTGAGTCTTGCCGGCTGAAAGCCTAAAATTGCCGCCCTTAATTCAGGGGAGTTACATTTTGTCACAAACGCCATTCGTACCCGGACAACGTTGGATCAGTAACAGTGAGGCCGAGTTGGGTCTCGGTATCGTGGTTGAGTATGCCAACCGACGCGTCGAGATCCGCTTTCCAGCTGCGGAAGAAACCCGAACCTACGCAGCCGACAATGCACCGTTGAGTCGGGTTGCCTATGAGCCGGGCGACCGGGTCTGCAACCTGCTCGGGGACGAAATGGAGGTGGTTGAGCGCTTCGAGCATAATCAGTGCTTCATCTATCGCGGCGTGGATGCCGAGGGTGAAGAGGTGATCCTGCCGGAGCTGGAGCTGGACAGTGCCGTACATTTCAGTAAGCCACAGGAGCGACTCTTTGCCGGCCAGCTGGACCGCAATGGCCTGTTCAAGCTGCGTGTAGCCTCACTGGAGCACAAGCACCGCCTGCACAGCTCGTCTGCCTATGGTCTGCTGGGGGCTCGTGTGCAGCTGCTGCCGCACCAGTTCTACATTGCCGGCGAGCTGAGCAATCGTTTGGCGCCGCGTGCTCTGCTGGCAGACGAAGTGGGTCTGGGTAAAACCATAGAGGCGGGCCTGGTGCTGCATCAGCGCCTGATCAGTGGTCGTGCTCGACGTGCGCTGGTGGTGGTGCCCGATACACTGGTGCACCAGTGGCTGGTAGAAATGCTGCGTCGTTTCAACCTGATGTTTACTCTGCTGGATGAAGCCCGCTGTGCTGATATCGAAGCCAGCGGCCAGGATAACCCGTTTGAAAGCAGTCAGCTGGTGATCTGCCCGCTGTCACTGCTGACTCGCTCCGAAGCACGTCAGGTACAGGCCGAAGCGGCCGGTTGGGATATTCTGGTGGTGGATGAAGCCCATCATCTGGGCTGGAGCGAAGAAGCTCCCAGCCATGCCTACCTGTGCATCGAAGCGCTGGCACAGAAAACACCGGGTGTGCTGCTGCTGACTGCGACGCCGGAGCAGTTGGGGCCGGAAGGCCACTTTGCGCGCCTGCGCCTGCTGGACCCGGCGCGCTATCCGGATCTGCAGCAGTTCCTCGACGAAGAGCATGCCTATCTGCAACTGAACAGCCTGATTGAGCCGCTGCTGGGCGAGCAGGGGGCCGAGGCGTTGAACGCAGACATCAACCTGCAAACTGCACTGGCCGAGCGTCTGGGTGATGATGCCCTTGCGCGCTGGCTGAAGCTGGATGCCGATGCTCAGCCGGCCGCGCTGGACGAGCTGATCCGCCAGTTGATTGATCGGCAGGGAACGGGGCGTGTGCTGTTCCGCAATACCCGTGACACCGTGGCCGGCTTCCCGCAGCGCCAATTGCAGAAGCAGGTGCTGGATATGCCGCCGGAACTGGCGCTGTTCGACGAAGAGGTGTCCCCCGAAGCCTGGCTGCACCCGGAAAAGATCATCGGCGCGGACTGGGTTGAAGCCGATACCCGTGTGGAATGGCTGGTGGAATGGTTGAAGCAGAACCGCAATGAGAAGGTGCTGGTGATCTGCGCCCATGCTGCAACGGCGATGGCACTGGAAGATCAGCTGAATCTGCGTGAAGGGATGCGCTCAGCCGTGTTCCACGAAGGCATGAGCCTGGTGAACCGTGACCGTGCTGCCGCCTACTTCGCAGAAGAGGAGCTGGGTGCCCAGGTGCTGGTCTGCTCCGAAATCGGCAGTGAGGGGCGCAATTTCCAGTTTGCTCATCATCTGGTGCTGTTCGACCTGCCACTGACACCGGACCTGCTGGAGCAGCGTATTGGTCGTTTGGACCGCATCGGTCAGCGTGAAGATATCCAGATTCATGTGCCGGTATACGAGGGCAGCACATCGGAAGCACTGCTGCGCTGGTATGACGAAGGTCTGGATGCGTTCAGTCGCGTCTGTGCCGTGGGTGATGCGCTGTATCGCAAGTTTGCGCCGCAGTTGCTGGAATGCCTGCACAGCCCGGATGCGGTCGAGTTGCTTGAGGCCCTGATTACGGATACCCGGCAGGCGCGCGAAAACCTGGAGCTGGATCTGTCCAGAGGGCGTGACCGCCTGCTGGAGATCAGCAGCTGTCACCCGCAGCGTGCGGCACAGTTACTGGATGAAGTAGCAGACACGGAAAGCAGCGAGCAGTTGCAGGCGTTTGCGGAAAAGCTGTTCGATCGCTTTGGCGTTGATACTCAGCCTCACGGGCCTGATGGCCTGGTACTGCACCCGGGTGAGCACATGCTGTGTCAGCTGCCGGGCCTGCCGGAAGAGGGGCTGACCCTGACCTTCAACCGTGAACGTGCACTGTCCCGTGAAGATATTCAGTTCATGAGCTGGGAGCATCCGCTGCTGACGGGCACCATGGAGCTGATCAGCACCGGAGAGCTGGGCAACTGTACGGTCTGCACCCTCAAGCTGCCGCCGCTCCAGGCAGGCACTCTGCTGCTTGAGCTGGTGTACGAGCTGAACTGTGCCGCGCCGCGTTACCTGCAGCTGGAGCGTTACCTGCCGACCGGCAGTGTGCGTCAGTTGCTGGACCCTGAAGGCCGAGATCTGAGCAAGGCGCTGGGGCATGAGCCCTTGAACCAGTTGCTGAAAACGGTCAGCCGCGCGACCGGCCAGAAGATGGTCCGTCTGGCCCGGGAACAGATCAGTGAACAGCTCAAGCAGGGGCAGGCACAGGTCGAGAAGGCACTGGGGCAGTTGCGTGAGCAGGCAGCGGAGAAGCTGCTGCAGATGCGCAACGCCGAATATGAGCGCCTGACGGCACTGGCGGCCCGCAACCCGCTGGTGAAGGAAGAAGAGCTGGCAGCTTTCCGTGAAGAGACCGAACTGATGCAGGTCGCGTTGGCAGGAGCCGAATTGAGGCTGGATGCCATTCGCGTGATTCTGGTCAGCGAGTAAAACGGGATGACAGGGACTCGCCGCTGGCGTAGGCTCGGCGGTAGAGTCTCTGTAATCTGAAAGAGGGCTGTCGATGGATATCACTGCACTTGCAACCGGCATGAGCCAGTATCAAACGCAAACCGAGCACGCTGTTAAAGTCACCAGCATGGTGAAAGATCAAATGGAGCTGAACGGCGAGCTGGCGCTGCAGCTGCTTCAAAGTGTGGCACCGGTCGCGGCGCCAGACCCTTCAAGTCCGCTGGGACACAATGTCGATGTACGGGTGTAAGCACAGCTTCCACGCATTAGGCACAAAAAAGCCGGGCCCCTTGAGGGAACCCGGCTTTTGATATTCTGAAGCGCTGAACTTACTTGGCTTTTTTCAGCAGCTTTTTCAGTTTGTTCAGCTTGCCTTCGTGCTTGGCAATTTTAGCCTGGCGAGCTTTGATCAGTTTTTTTACTTCTTTGTTTTTCAGTTTCTTAGCCATGGTCTGTGTCTCCATTAGTTAGGCAGGCTATTTGGGTAGCGAACTGTGTTCGGCTACAAAGCTGCGAATGAAGCGTCGAATTTCGCGTGCTGCACTGGTATCCAATTCATCGCACAACTCAACAAACTGGTCGCGCTCTTCATTGTTGATACGAATGACAAGCTGGCTGTTCTTGGGCTTGCTTTTCTTTTTGCCGTTCATCGGAAGCCTCCGGCCACTGGAATGGCTAAAGAGTAAAGCAAAAAACAGCGCTCGCAAATGGATATCGACTGCTTATTCAATGTATATACAAAGCATACCTTAGCAGCACCCGGTACCAAGGTCAAATAAGGCCACTGGTTATTTCGGACTGAAGTGCATGGGTGGGCTGCTGACACACCTGGTCGCGTCCCTGTCGTTTGGCCTGGTAGAGCGCCTGGTCAGCTCGACGGCAGAGGGTTTTATAGCAGTCGCCGGGCTCCCAGGCGGCTACTCCGATGCTGGCCGTGCAGCGGCCAACCTGGCTGAAGCGATGACCACGAACGGCGGATAACAGAGTCTGAGCGTACTGTACGGCATCTTCCAACCGGGTATCAGGGCAGATCAGCATGAACTCCTCGCCGCCCCAGCGTGCCAGAATGTCCTGCTCCCGGCTATTACCGGACAGAACGGTAGCGAAATCGGTCAGGACGGCATCACCACACTCGTGCCCGTAGCGGTCGTTTACATCCTTGAAGTGGTCAATATCCACCAGCAGCAGGCTGAAACCATACTCCAGAATCTGTTCGGCCCGTTTCAGCTGCTGTTCGAAAGCGCGTTCCAGGTAGAGTCGGTTTTTCAGGCGGGTGAGGCGGTCGGTGGTTGAGAGCTGCTCCAGCATGCGGTTCTTTACCTTGAGCTCCTCATGGGCTGCAAGGAGCTGATTACTGCTGTCCTGAATGCGTGCATTCAAACGTGCCAGCTTGCGGTTCCACACCAGAATCAGGGTGATCAACAGCAGAGTCGCCAGTGCAGCCTGAGTAATCAGGCGGTAATCAGGCGGTTCGGCCAGTACCGGTGCCTGCAGCCAGCGGTTGCCGATTGTTTCGTACTGTTCTGTGCTGATTGACTGGATTGCCTTGTTGATGATTTGCAGCAGAATCTGGTTGCCGCTCCGGGTAGCCAGCACGGCTGGATAGTCCGGGACCAGTTCACCGGATATCTTGATGTCAGCCCTGTGCTCGGTGACGATGGCGCGGCTGATAGTGGGCAGCGTGCCGATCAAGCCAAAGACGTGGCCATCCGCAACCGCACCCATGGCTCTGCTGAAATCGGGATACAGGCGGATACGCAGCTCGGGATGATGCTGCTCCAGATAGACTTGCACATGACTGCCTTCCACCACGGCCAGCGTGCGCGTGCTCAGCTGAGAAAAATTGCGCACGTACACTTCATCCAGTCCGGTGGCGATGACCAGGGCGCCTTCCAGCAACGGCTGGCTCAGACTGATGGCTTCATCCACCAGGCGGGGTGGGGCTCTGGAGATCAGGTCACAGTCACCCTGCTTAAGCCGTTGCAACCCTTCCCGGAAATGATCCACGGGGATCAGCTTGACACTCAGCCCTGCGTTGTGGCGCATCACGTCCAGCAGGTCTGCAAACGCGCCGATATGCTCGTTTCCAGAGGTGAGCTGCTCATAGGGCAGCCGCTGACGTACGCTGCAGATGCGTACGGCTGCACGCGACTCCAGCCAGGCCAGCTCACGACCGGTCAGATGGATGTAGTTGCTCTTGTGGGTACTGCTTTCGGTCCACGCATGCTGTAGCTGGCGCTTTTCCTGCTCACTCAGACTGTCCATCGCCTTCTGTAGAATCTGGCGCAGCAGTGGTTTATCGATATTGATGGCCAAACGCAGCGACAGGGGCTCTGCCGCGATCAGCTCGTGGGGAATGGATCCTGTCACGCCCGGCACGGCATATTTCTGCAGCAGGTGTTCGGCCACGCTCATGATTTCGATGGTCGCATCGGCGGTTCCGGTGCTGACCTGCATCAGTGCTTCCAGACTGTCCCGGGCCGGCTGGATCTTAAAGCCGCCGTGTCGGCCCAGTTGTTCATAGGTGTAGAAGCCTTCCGGCAAGGCCAGGGTGCTGGCCTGCAGGGCTTTCGGTGAGTTAATGCCGGGGGAGCCCTGACGCCGGTAAATACCCTGGGCCAGGCGCAGATAGGGAGTGGTGAACAGCATGTAGTTGGCACGTTCGCGGCTGAAAACGATATTGGTCATCACATCCAGCTGCCCTGTGCGCATCATGCCAAGATAATCGTTCCAGCTGTGACCGTTGACGAATTCCACTTCCAGCCCGGCCCG
>Ga0193959_1000483_pt1 | contig 15928 bp, 14 predicted proteins | sample FB_2_MG_FD_140333 | JGI IMG/M metagenome (GOLD analysis project Ga0193959, IMG submission 140333) | Microbial mat bacterial communities from the Broadkill River, Lewes, Delaware, United States - FB_2_MG | ecosystem: Environmental > Aquatic > Freshwater > River > Microbial mats | place: USA... | reverse complement strand
TAGCACAACAGTTAAATGTAGTAAAGAAAAATTTTGATGTAAATTCACCAAGTTCAAATAGATTAAAATCAAAGTTAGTATTACTTGAAAATAGAATTAAAGAAAGAATCAAAGTTACAAACAATTCTATAATGTTAGAAGACTTTTTTGATGAGAACTCTTTATCAAATGAAGAGCAAACACTATTCTTAGCACTGCTAAAAGAAGAGTATTCAGGTGGAGATGGTTCAATGAGAGATATGAATGCTCTAATTGAATTAATTTCTTCAGATGATTATGAAAAAATTAAATATAGATCTTTACTAGAAGAGAGCTCAAATTTAGTATCAAAATGTTTAGTTGATTATGATGAAGTATTAACTCCCTTTGGTGGAATAAACAGAAACTTCTATATTCCAGATGAAGTTTTATATAAAATCTCTCACCCAACAAAGAAAAAAACTAGAGGTGCAAAAATCAAGTTAAACTCTGTAATTAAAGAGCAAGATACTTTTGAACTTATAAATACTAGTAAGTCTTTAGATGATGTTGTTTTAAATGATAAAACAAGAGAGACTCTAAATTCTTTATTGCAGCAAGTAGATAAAAATGTTGTTAACAGATTAAAGTTATGGGGAATAAAAGATAAGAAAAAAGGTATTGAAGCTAAGATTATCTTCTATGGTGTTGCTGGAACTGGTAAAACTTTAACAGCTTTAGCGATGGCTAAATCTCTAAAAAAAGAAGTACTTAGTTTTGATTGTTCAAAAATTCTTTCTATGTATGTAGGTGAGAGTGAAAAAAATGTTCGAAGTATTTTTGATAAGTATTATGAACTTCGAGAGCAAACAAAATCAGAACCGATTTTATTATTAAATGAAGCAGATCAGTTTTTAAGTTCAAGAACTTCTGGTGGTGGAAGTGGAAGTGATAAAATGCACAATCAAATGCAAAATATTTTCTTAGAACAAATTGAAAGATTTGATGGGATTTTAGTGGCAACTACAAACTTACTTGAAAATCTTGATACGGCATTTTCAAGAAGATTTAACTATAAAATTGAGTTTGTAAAACCCAACGAAAAACAAAGATTAGAATTATGGGAAAAACTACTTCCTTCAAATCTTCCACTTGAAGAAGGTTTTGATATGAGTAAACTTGCTAAGTTTGACTTAACAGGTGGACAAATTGAATTAGTGATTAAAAATGCTGCATATAAAATAGCAGTTAGTGATGAGCCTTTATTTACTTATGATGATTTCAAAGAACAAATCACAAAAGAACAAAAAGGTCAATTTGATTCTGAAACTAAAGTAGGTTTTTTCTAATATAAATCCCCACTTGGGGATTTAAAATTTATTTGTAGAAGTCTCTTCTACTAAATTACTAGACATAGATGCCGTTTGTGTGGCAATTTCTTTTGTTTTTAATGCAATAGATGCATTTTCTTGTGTAGCTTGATCTAAAGATGAAATAGCTGAGTTTATTTGTTCAACCCCTTGCATTTGTTCTTGAGAAGTTGTTGTTATATCTGCAATGATTTGAGAGGTGTGTTGAATATTTGTATTTAATTTTTCATAACCACTATACATTTGAGTTGAAATATCTTCCCCTTCTTTAGCCTTAACTGTTGCACTTTCAACTAAGTCTTTTATCTCTTTTGCTGCTTCTGCTGATCTTGAAGCTAAGTTTCTAACTTCTCCTGCAACAACAGCAAACCCTTTTCCTGACTCACCAGCAGTTGCTGCTTCAACTGCTGCATTTAGAGATAAGATATTTGTTTGGAAAGCAATTTGATCAATTACAGATATGGCTTCATTTATTGATGTAACTTCTTGATTTATATTTTTCATTGAAGTACTAGTTCTTTTTGATAACTCTTGTCCTTCATTTACTGCACTTGTAAGCTCTCTTGCATTTGAAGATAGATTTGAAACTCTACTTGTATTTTCTCTCATAGTTTGAGTTATCTCTTCAAGTGAAGCTGCCGTTTCTTCAAGTGAAGCTGCTTGATTATTCGATGAACTTGATAGTTTTTCTACATTATCGTTTAATGTTTGAGAATTTGAGTATAAAGTTTGACCATTAGATAGGTTTGAGCTTAGTAGCTTAGAAATTTCTGTACCTAAGTTATTTACTCCATTTGTTAGTTCTTTAAACTCACCAATACAATCAGTTGTAACTCTTTTAGTAAAATCTTTTTCTTGGAAGTGTTTTAATACTTCTAAGTCTTTTGCAATAAGATTAGCTAGGTTTTCTATCATAAGATTTAATGCTTTTGTTAATTGATTTATAATCTCATCATTTGTTCTAGCTTCAATCTGTTTTGATAAATCACCTTTTGCAACATTATCAACTACTTCTGAAACATTTTTTAATACAAGTGAGTCTTGTTTCATATTGGATTTAATTTTTTCAATATTCTCGTTTAGCTCTTGTGTTAAAACACCAATTTCATCTTTTGTTGTAACTTGAATAATTTGTGCATCATTTGTTTGTTTATTCATAAAGTTAAGAAAATTAAGTAGTCCATCTTTAAATGTAAGAAGAGGATTGATAATTGAAATAGTTGAAATATAAGGAACTATAAGTAATAAGGCTATTAACATTATTACTGTAAACCCTACAAGAGTATAAACTAATGAGTTATAACTCTCATTTGTTTTTTGCTCAATTTTTGCAATCTTTTCATCTATATCATCAACATATATACCAGTTACAAGTGTCCAGTTTAATTTTGGAATGTATTTTGAAAATGCAATCTTTTTGATTAGTTTATCTGAGTTTGGTTTCTTGTAATAATACTCGATAAACTTATTATCATCCTTACCTGAGTCAATTAAAGCTTTTCTAAATGCATAACCTTTAATATCTGGTTTATTTATATCAGTTTTTTTACCATTTAGCTTTGCTTTTGTTCCATGAAAGGCAAAATGATAGCTAGAATTTATTTTTTCATATGCGAAAAAATACCCACTACCATTTAAAAATCTAGCCTGTGATAGCAACTGTTTTGCTTGTCTTTTTATCACATTAATATCAGACTCATTTGCTATTATACCGTCAATAATAGTCGCTGCTGTAAGTATTTCATTTTTAAGAAGTTCTTCTTTTTCATGTAAGATTACAGTCTCAAAGTTACTTAACATCTCTTTAGAATTGTTACTCATTAAGTTAATGGTAATAATACTAATAATTATTACAGTAATAAGAACTGGTAAAATAGTTAGAGATAATAGCTTGGATTTTATACTATTTATAATCATAGAATATGCCTTTATGTGTTATTTACAAGAATTTGGTTGGCAATTCTGTCATAAAAATAATTAAAATAACATAATAATGAGAAAATTTATCAGTACTTTACTTAGTGTTTCTTTTTGTACCAGTTTGTAAGTCTTCCTTAGAAAAACATTAAATTATAAGCTTACTTTTAAAAGGTTAGATTATTATTTGCAATAATTATTATAAGTGGCTATTTATTACAGATTAGATACTATATTTAATAAGTATGAAGAACACTTTTTTGAGTTTTAAAAGGATTGAAAATATGACACATATGGAATTTGCCCATCCGTATTTTGGTGCATTTGTTATGTTTGTAGTTACCTTTACTGCATTTACCGCTACAGTATGGTTATCACGGTATGTAAGCCGTAAAATAGCAAGACTGGATACTGAGAAATTAAAGACAACATTATACGAATGTGGACCTGAGGTTACAAAACAGCCTAATACAATATCAACACAGTTTTATCTAATAGCTTTACTTTTTATTCTTTTTGATGTTGAGATTATATTTATGTTCCCTTGGGCGATTAACTTTAAGCTTCTAGGATGGTTTGGATTTGTAGAAATGTTACTTTTCATCACACTATTAGCAATTGGATTTTTATATGCATGGAAGAAAGGAGCCCTTGAATGGCACAGCATAAAGTAAACTACCTGCAAGACGGTGGTGCTCCTATTAAACTAACTACAATAGATAAGTTAGTTAATTTTGGTAGGTCAAACTCTCTTTGGCCTATGACGTACGGGTTAGCCTGTTGCGCCATCGAGATGATGGCTACTGGAGCATCTCGATACGATTTTGATAGATTCGGTACAATTTTTAGAGCATCACCTAGACAATCTGATGTTTTAATCATAGCAGGAACTCTGACTAAAAAACACGCAGAGTTTATGAGAAGATTATATGATCAAATGCCTGACCCTAAATGGGTTATTTCAATGGGATCATGTGCTAATACTGGTGGTATGTTTAATACTTATGCAACTGTTCAAGGTGCTGATAGAATTATCCCTGTTGATATTTATCTTCCAGGATGTGCTCCTAGACCAGAAACTCTTCAATATGCTTTAATGACTTTACAAAAAAAGATTAGAAAAGAATCTATTTTTAGAGCACATAAGAAGAAGAGGTTAGTGTAATGAGACAATATAAATCAAAAACTGATGTACAAAGAAAATCGTACTTTTCAGATAGATTCTTTGTAAGCCCAAATGTTTCAAGAGAAGATATTACTAAAGATGAAATCTTTAATGCTGACTTTGAAAAATTTAGCCAAGCTATTAATGTTGAAGATGCATATGTTGAACATACACACTTAGTAATTCATATTAACAAAAATGCTTTACTTGCTGCTATGAAACTTCTAAAAGAAGAACTAGAATATGATATGTTAATTGAACTTTCTGCAATTGACTATTTGGCAAAAAGAGATGGTTATGAATTATTCTATGAAATGCTTTCATTATCAAAACATAAAAGACTTAGAATCAAGTGCTTCTTACAAAAAGATGAAACTGTTGAGTCTTTAACTTCATTATTTAACTCAGCAAATTGGTCTGAGAGAGAAATGTATGATATGTTAGGTGTTAAAGTAGTAAATCACCCTAATATGAAAAGAATTATTATGCCAGATGATTGGTATGATCACCCACTTAGAAAAACTTATCCTCTTCAAGGAGATGAAGCTGCTTCATGGTATGAAGTTGACAAAATCTTTGGAAAAGAAGCTAGAGATATTATTGGACCTGAACAAAGAGACCCAGCTGCTATTGATAGATATGATACAACTAGATTTGCAAGACTTGGGCATGAAGTTCCTTATGAAACAGATATTTCTGAATTTGAACCTGAAACTGCTATTTCTTATCAAGAAGAAGATATTAGTGGAATTATGAAAAAATTAAAACCTGAAGAATCAGTTGTTTTAAAAAGAAGAAGGTAGAGTAAAATGCAACAACCTAATAGATTAAAACCTTTTTTTGAAAATATTCACTTTGAGCGTGAAGACAATACAATGATGGTGAACTTTGGACCACAACATCCATCTGCTCACGGTCAGCTAAGACTTGTATTAGAACTTCAAGGGGAAGAAGTAGTTAAATCTCGACCAATGATTGGATACCTTCACAGAGGTATGGAAAAAATGGCTGAGAATATGATTTATAATGAATTCTTACCTACAACAGATAGAATGGATTATATTGCTGCTACTTCAAACAACTATGGATATGCTTTAGCTGTTGAAAAACTTCTAGGAATTGAAGCTCCAAGAAGAGCTGAAGTTATTAGAACAATGCTTTTAGAATTAAACAGAATTACTTCTCACCTTTTCTGGCTAGCAACTCACGCACTTGACGTTGGTGCTATGTCTATGTTCTTATACTGTTTTAGAGAAAGAGAATACGCAATGGACTTAATTGAAGACTATTGTGGAGCTAGACTTACTCACTCAGCAATTAGAATTGGTGGGGTTCCTTTAGACTTACCATCAAACTGGACTGAAGATTGTATTTCTTTCTTAGCTATTTTAGAAGAAGAGTTAGAGAAATATGAAGGCTTATTAACAGAAAATAGAATCTGGAAAATGAGACTTGAAAATGTAGGAATTATTACACAAGATATGGCTAAGTCTTGGGGATGTTCAGGTATTGCTTTAAGAGGTTCTGGAATTAAATGGGACTTAAGAAAAGAGATGCCTTATGGAATCTATGACGAGTTAGATTTTGATGTACCTGTTTCTTATACAAATGATTCTTATGGAAGATATAAAATTTGTATTGCAGAAATGAGAGAATCTGCTAAAATTATTAAACAATTAGTACCTATGTATGAGAAAAGTGATTCTGCTCTTATGGCACATGCTCCAAATTATATTTCAGCTCCAAAAGAGCAGATCATGACTCAAAACTACTCTTTAATGCAACACTTTGTTCTTGTAACTCAAGGTATGAGACCACCTAAGGGTGAAGTATATGTAGCAACTGAATCACCAAAAGGTGAGTTAGGTTACTTTATTGTAAGTGATGGAAGTCCTTATGCATATAGAATGAAGATTAGAACTCCAAGTTTCCAACATACAGCTATTTTAGAAGAGTTATTAGTTGGATTACAGTTAGCGGATGTTGTTACTATTATTGGTAACTTAAATATCGTATTCGGTGAAATTGATAGATAAGGGAAGTTATGAAGAGATTTGATTTAAGACCACTAAAAAATGACTTCTATGACAGAATGTTAGAACTTATGGATAAACAAATTGCCAATGGTGAAACTGCAATCATTATGTTTGAAATTGGTGATTTTGAAAATGTTCAAAAGTCTGCAGATGTTATTTATGAAGCAGGTTATACTTTAATGAATTCTATCAAATTCAATGAAGTAGACTGGACTCTTGTAGTTAAGAAGATAAAACCAGAGCCAAGAGAAGTAGAAGAAGAAACTGCTGAGGAAGCAAAATAATGAATAAAAAAGAAATTATTTCTAAAAGTGATTTCATTATTTCTTTTGGAACAATGTTAGCAGATAATAAAGAAGATGTGAGAGATTCAATTATCGAATCAATTGCTAAAACAAATGCTCAGTTTGTATATATGCACCCAATTGATAATATTGATTTAAAACTTTACTACACACAATTTATTAAATATGAAGTAGGAAGTGAAGAAGGTATTTGTGCCTTATTCCTTGATACTTTTGTTAAAACTTCAGATGAAGCAACTCAAAAATATATTGATGATTTAGACTTAGGTTACATTTCAGCTGAGAGTTCTGCTGGAGAAGAAGAGTTTGAAGAAGCTTTAGAAAATTCAAAAGATAAACAATTTAAAACATTAGTAATTGGTGATGATTTAATTGAACATTCAAGAGTTGAGAATATTGTTAGATTTATTGCATTAGTAAAAAAATATACTGATTTTAATGTAATTGTTTTAAATGACGAATTTGAAAAAAAGATTGCTTCTTGTGAAGATTTACAATTAGAAGAAATTCAAGACTTAAAATCATTTAATGGAACACTTCTTTATAGATTAGTTGAAGAAGAAAACTCTAATGAATTAGTATCTAGTGTAACTTTTGCAAATATTGCTAAAGTTAAAAATGATGATGAGATCTATATTAACTTCAATAATCAAAAAATCAAAAAAACTTTAAGAGTTGATGATAAGTTAAATGGAACAATTGCAATTGCAAAAGTTTCAAATACTTCTGATTCTGTATTTGATGGATATAGATATAAACAAGTAAAAATTGAAAAGGTTGATGCATAATGAGTGATATGATTACATTAACAATTGATGGTAAGAGTATTGAAGCTAAAGCTGATGAATCAATCCTAAACATTGCAAGAGCAAATGATATATTTGTTCCAGCAGTATGTTACCTTACAAGATGTTCTCCAACACTAGCATGTAGATTGTGTTTAGTGGAAGCAGATGGTAAACAAGTTTATGGATGTAATACTAAAGTAAAAGCTGGAATGGAAGTTTCTACAGAAACAGAAAATATTGCAAAAGAGCGACGTGCAATTATGGAAGTTTACGATGTAAACCATCCATTACAATGTGGTGTTTGTGATCAAAGTGGAGAGTGTGAATTACAAAACTACTCTTTATATATGAAAGTTGATAATCAATCATATTCTATTAGAGATGTGAATAGACCAACTCAACACTGGGGAGTTATGAACTATGACCCAGCACTTTGTATTGTTTGTGAAAGATGTGTAACTGTATGTAAAGATATGGTTGGATCAAATGCACTATCTACTGTAAAAAGAGGTGCTGAAGCAATTGAAAAGACATTTAAAGCAGAGATGCCTAAAGATGCTTATGCAATGTGGAACAAACTAAACAAATCTTTAATTGGTTATGATGCAGATGCATGTACTAACTGTGGTGAGTGTATCTCAGCATGTCCAGTTGGTGCTTTAGTTTCTCATGATTTCCAATACACATCAAATGCTTGGGAATTAAAGAAAATTCCAGCAGCAAATCCACACTCTTCTGATTGTGCATATATGTATTACGAAATCAAACAAGAATCTATAGATAATCATCTTCAAAAAAGAATTTATAGAGTTACAAATGAACCTCACTTCTCAACTGTAAATGGTGCAGGAAGATTTGCTTATGACTTTGAAAACAAAGTTGAAAGTAAAAATGAAGCAGCATTTGAAGAAGCTGTAAGAGCATTTGAAAAAGCAGATACTATTAAATTCAATTCATTTATTACAAATGAAGAAGCACATATTTTACAAAAACTAGCTAAAAATAGAAATGCAAGATTAGTAAATGAAGATGCAAGAAGATATCAAGAATTCTTAAAGAATTACTCTTTAACTTCTGGAAAATCTTTATACTCTTCAACTCTTACAGATGTACATGATGCTAACTTTGTTATCTCTGTTGGATCTTATTTAAAATCTGATTTACCAAATGCAAGATATGCATTAAATAACTCAGTTATTATGAATAAAGGTGCAGCACTTTACTTCCATCCAGTATCAGACCCAGTAATGGAAAAGATTGGTAAAAAAGGTAAAACTACAGACTTTATTTATCATGCACCAATGGCTGAAGAGGCTATTTTATACTTTATTCTTTACAAGTTTGGAAAAGATTTACCAGCTTCAGTTGCTGATTATATTGCTTCTAAAACAGAAACTAGAACTAAAACAGTTACAGAAACTATTAAAGAAAAAGTTGTTGAAATCGTAAAAGATGAAGAAACAGGTGAAGAAAAAGAAGTTTCTAAAATGGTTCCTAAAAAAGTTTCAAAAGAAGTTGAATTTGAATACAACACTTTATTAGAAGAGTTTGGGAAAGATGAAGCTTTCTTAGAATTAATTGATTCAATGTTAGCTAAAAAAGATACTTTCTCATTAATGGTTGGTGAAGATTTAATCACTCATCCAAATGCAGATGTATTAGCTAAGCTTTGTGGAATTATTGATAGATGTACAGCATTTAATGTTGTTATTATTCCTACTTCTACAAATACTTTAGGTGTTGCTCAAATTTGTGAATTATCTAAAGAGGAAGAAGGTTTTGTAGTTGGTTACAATGAAAAAGCTGACTTCCAATTATCTGCTTTAGGTGATGGAGATTTAGATGTTCCAGCACTTAACCAACAAGAAGGTACTTTTGTAAATATTGATAAAAAAGTAATTCCAACAAATGCAGCTTTAGCATTTAATGGATATACATTAAATGAAATTGCAAATGCAGTTTTAAAAGAAGATGTTGAATATACAATTGATTACACAAAAGAATTACCTCTTGCTTCTGGATTTAAAGCTTTAGATTTTGACTCATTACCAAATGAATTTGGAAATGATAGAGTTGAATATAGAGGTTATGATTTAAGTTCAAGTGAAGTAGAAGTAAGTGACGAAGTTTCAGCTTCAGAAGTTTCTAAATTAGAACTTAGTGAAAATGAAACTATCATTTACGAAGCTAATCCAATTAATCAATTTAATGAATTCACAGCAATTGCTCATGAATTTAAAGACAAGTTACAATCAGGTGTTTTCTTCTCAAAATCAGCTTTTGAGAAATTAGAATTAAATGAAGGTGACAAAGTAAAAGTTACTGCAAATGGAAATGAGTTAGAGTTAAATGCTTATACTGATATTCAAATTGCTGGTGATATTGCTTATGTTTCTACATTTGATAAAGATTCAGCTTCAAAAGCACTATTTAATACTTACAGATATAACAAAGCTGTAGTAGCAAAGGTTTAGTATGGACGGAATTATAATTGAAACAATAATCAAAGTTGTAGTTGTACTTACAGTATTCTCTGCTCTTGCAGGATTTACAACTTATATTGAAAGAAAAGTATTAGCATTTATGCAAAGAAGATTAGGACCTACAAATGTTGGTCCTTATGGTCTTTTACAAATTGCAGCAGATGGTATTAAGCTATTTACAAAAGAGGATTTTATCCCTGCAAATGCAAATAAACCAATCTTTATGATTGCTCCTATTATTACAGCTGCAACTGCATTTATTTCAATGAGTGCAATACCTTTCTTACCAGAATTTGAAATGTTTGGTTATACAGTAAGACCAATTATCTCTGATATTAATGTTGGGGTTTTATTTGTATTATCTGTTGGTGGAATTGGACTTTATGGGCCATTATTAGCGGGTATGAGTTCTGCAAATAAATGGTCATTATTAGGTGGAGCAAGAACTGCTATTCAACTACTTTCTTATGAAGTTGTATCAGGTCTTTCTTTACTTGCACCACTTATGATGGTAGGTTCATTATCATTAATTGATATTAATAACTACCAAGCAGGTGGAGTATCTGATTGGATTGTATGGTCTCAACCATTAGCATTTGTTTTATTTGTAATTGCTGGTTTTGCTGAAACAAATAGAACACCATTTGATTTACTTGAGCATGAAGCTGAATTAGTTGCAGGTTATGCAACTGAGTATTCAGGTATGAGATGGGGTATGTTCTTTATTGGTGAATATGCAGCACTATTTACAATTGCATTCTTAACGGCACTTATTTTCTTAGGTGGATTTAATGATATGTGGTTTATTCCTGGTGGACTTGCAATCATCTTAAAAGTTATGGCTTTAATTTTCTTCTTCTTATGGACAAGAGCAGCATGGCCTCACGTTAGACCTGACCAATTAATGTGGTTATGTTGGAAAATCTTAATGCCACTAGCAGTACTAAATATTTTAGTTACTGGTTTAGTGATGATGATATAAAGGGTAATTATGAGTTTTAAAGAATTCAAAAACAGAAATATTTCTGAAGATTATGTAACTGTTCAAGAAGATAATTATCCTAAAACTTCTTGGGAGACATTTAAACAAATCGCGTCAAGATCTGTAAAAGGTGAGCTTTTCACAGGTCTAAAAATTACATTTAAGATGATGACTGGAGCACTTTTCAAAGGTGAAATGGCAACAGTTCAATATCCTAAAGAAAAATTACCAATAGGTCCTAGATATAGAGCAGTACATAAACTACTTGTTTTATTAGAATCAGGAAGTGAAAGATGTATTGGTTGTGGATTATGTGAAAAGATTTGTATTGCTAACTGTATTAGAATGGAAACTAAAATAGATGAAGATTCTAGAAAAGCAGTAAGTGAATATACAATTAATATGGGTAGATGTATTTTCTGTGGTTATTGTGCAGAAGTTTGTCCAGAATTAGCAATTGTACATGGTGGAAGATATGAAAATGCTTCTGAGCAAAGAGCTCACTTCTCATTAAAAGAAGATATTTTAACGCCGTTTGATCAGTTAAACCAACAAACAGAATTTGCTGGTTTTGGTTCAGTATCACCAGATGCTGATGAAAAAATTAAAAAAACACCACTGTCGTACTAAGGAGAGTTTTGATGTTTGAAATGGTAGCCTTTATTCTGTTTTCAGTACTAACAATAACTATGTTTAGTATTACAGTACTTACAAATAATGCTTTATATGCCCTAAGTTCTATGGCAGCAGGAATGATTTTTATTTCTGCTTTCTTCTTTTTATTAGACGCAGACTTCTTAGGTGCAGTGCAAATTGTAGTTTATACTGGTGCAATTATGTCTTTATATGCCTTTGGTATGATGTTCTTTGATTCATTGTCAACGGTAAATGAAAAGATAAAAAATCCTAGATTAGTATTTTTACTATCTGGAATGATTGCATTAGTTGTTGTTGTTATTTTTATCTCTCCAGTAATAGGTGAGAATGTAACTGCTAATTATCCTGTAAACCCATCATATGGAAACTCTGTAGATGTAGGTTTAGTTCTATTTACTAAGTACTTAGTTCCATTTGAAGTTGCTGCAATTATGTTACTTGTTGCAATGATTGGTGGAATTGTTTTAGCAGGAAAGAAAATGAACGAATCTTATTCTGAAATGAAAGAAGAAGAAATTGATGCAAAACTTGAGCTTGATGCTTTAGAAAAGGATGTTAAATGACACTTAATGCCTATTTAATATTATCAACACTTTTATTTTGTATTGGACTAATTGGGGTTATGAGAAGAAAAAATGTACTTATGCTTTTCTTCTCTACTGAGATTATGTTAAATGCTGTAAATATTGGTTTTGCTGCAATTTCTAAATTTCACGGTGACTTATCTGGTCAAATGTTTGCATTCTTTATTATTGCAGTTGCTGCTGCTGAAGTTGCTATTGGACTTGGATTATTAATTCTTTGGTACAAAAGAACTGGTTCAATTAACTTAGATGATATTCAAGGGATGAAAGGATGATAATGGAAAAATATATATACATTGCACTTTTTGCTCCCCTAGTTGGATCATTAGTTGCTGCATTATTCTCTATGCAACCAAAAACAGTATTTACAGGATGGTTTACATCTTTTATGTTAGCTGTTTCAATGTTTGCTTCACTGAATTTATTACATTTTGTTTATACAACAGACACAGTTTTACATACAAAACTATTTGATTGGATTGTAATTGGGTCTTTAGATATTCCATTTGGATTTGTAGTTGATCAAGTTTCAGTTGTAATGATGTCAGTTGTAACTGTAGTATCTACTATGGTTCATATTCATTCAATTGGATATATGGAACATGATAAAGGTTTTAATAGATACTTCTCTTACCTTTCAGCGTTCGTATTCTCAATGCTTGTACTTGTAATGTCTGATAACTTCGCCGTATTATTTATCGGTTGGGAAGGTGTTGGAGTTTGTTCATGGTTATTAATTGGATTCTGGTATCACAAAGATTCAGCATCATGGGCTGCAAACGAAGCATTTATTATGAATAGAGTTGGGGATTTAGGTCTTTTACTTGGAATGTTCTTATTATACTGGAACTTAGGTACTTTACAATACAACGAAGTATTTGCAACTATTGGTACATTAGATAACTCACTACTTGTTTGGATTGGTGGATTGTTATTCTTAGGTGCTATGGGTAAATCAGCTCAATTCCCATTACATACATGGCTTGCTGATGCGATGGAAGGTCCTACACCTGTTTCTGCATTAATTCACGCAGCAACAATGGTAACAGCTGGGGTTTATTTAGTTGTGAGATCAAATGAATTATATACATTAGTTCCAGAAGTAGGATATGCAATTGCAGCGCTTGGTGCATTTGTAGCAATTTTTGCAGCAACTATGGCTTTAGTAAATAATGATATGAAAAGAATTATTGCATACTCAACATTATCTCAATTAGGATATATGTTCGTAGCAGCTGGTCTTGGTGCTTACTGGGTGGCATTATTCCACTTAGCAACTCACGCCTTCTTTAAATCAGTACTGTTCTTAGGTGCTGGTAATGTTATGCATGCTATGAATGATGAATTAGATATTAGAAAGATGGGTGGTTTACATAATAAGATGAAAGCAACTTCAATTATTATGCTAATAGCTTCATTAGCCTTAGCAGGGATCTTCCCATTAGCTGGTTTCTTCTCAAAAGATAAAATCTTAGAATCAGCATTTAATGCTGATGCTTACATATTATGGGGAGTATTATGGGTAACTGCTGGTTTAACTGCATTCTACTCATTTAGACTTGTATTTAAAATCTTCTTTGGGAAACAAAATTATTCTGATGCTGATTTCCATCCTCATGAAGCAAAAAGCTTTGTAATTGCTGCAATGATTCCTTTAGCGATTCTTGCAGTTATTGCTGGATGGTTTGAGCATTCATTTATTGACTTTGTAACAAAAACTTTACCAACATGGGAAGCTTCAAATACTGCAAGCTCAACAATCTGGATACTAATTTTAGTAACAACAGCTGTTGCAGTTGGTGGTATTGCTCTTGCTTACGTTAAGTATTACAAGGGTGATGGATTTAGTAAAGAGTGGGAAAATAATGCAATTTATAAATTACTTATAAATCAATATTATATTCCAGCATTCTATGACAAATTTATTTCAAAACCATACTATGCAATATCAGTATGGATATTCAAAATGATTGAAGTGAAAATTATTGATAATGCAATTGATGGAATTGCACATATTATTTTCAATGCAGGTGCAAAAGTAAGACCTATTCAATCAGGTAATTTATCAACATCTTTAAGATTAATGGTAGGCGGACTAATTATGGGTCTAGTTTTCGCATTAGTTTTAGCGGTACTATAAGGGGTTATGTAAATGGAAAATATTTTATCAATGCTGATATTCTTCCCAGCAGCGGCAGCTACTGTAGGATTTTTAATTCATAAAGATTCAATGAGACAGTTTGGTGTTGTTGTTACTGTGGTTGAATTTGTATTAGCATTATTATTATGGTACCACTTTGATACAAACGATGCTGGAATGCAGTTTATTACAACTCTTCCTTTAATTCCTACTATGGGGATTAATTATATAGCTGGTGTTGATGGTGTATCTTTATTCTTAATTGTTATGATTACGTTTATGACTATGATTGCAGTTCTTGGATTAACTGAGAAAAAGAATGTTAAAAACTTAATTATTACGATGTTATATTTAGAAATGACAATGGTAGGAGTATTTGTTGCTCTTGATGTTATCATGTTCTATATCTTCTGGGAATTAACTCTTATTCCAATGTTCTATATTATTGGATTCTGGGGTGCAGAAAGAAGATTCTACGCGGCAATTAAGTTCTTCTTATATACATTTATTGGGTCATTAATCATGCTTGTTGGTATGTTATACTTTGGATTCATTTATCACGAAATGACTGGAACATGGAGTTTTAGTTTACTTGATTGGTATAAAGAACCACTACCATTTAACACTCAACTTTGGCTATTTATTGCGTTCTTCTTCGGATTTGCAGTAAAAGTTCCAATGATTCCATTCCATACATGGCTTCCATTAGCTCATGGACAAGCTCCAACAATTGGATCTATTATCCTAGCAGCAGTATTATTAAAAATGGAAACATATGGATTTATTAGATTCTCTCTTCCTTTATTCCCAGATGCAAGTGTTTACTTCATGTGGTTTATGGCGGGACTTGGAATCATAGCTATTATCTATACAGCAATGTTAGCTTATGCGCAAGAAGATATGAAGCAAATGATTGCTTACTCTTCAGTTTCTCATATGGGTGTAATTATTCTTGGAGTATTTGCATTAAATATTGAAGGAATTGCAGGAGCTGTTTACTTGATGATTGGTCATGGTATTGTCTCAGGGGCTCTGTTTATGAGTGTTGGGGTTTTATATGATCGAAGAAAAACTAAGATGATTAGTGAATTTGGTGGATTAGCACATAATATGCCAATGTTCGCACTTGTTTATGCAATTGTACTTATGGCATCTATTGGATTACCATTAACAATTGGATTTATCGGTGAGTTCTTATCATTATTAGGATTCTTTAAAGCATCTCCAATCTTAGCATTTATAGCTTCACTTACTATTGTGTTAAGTGCAATTTATATGCTTGCTATGTATAAAAGAACTTTCTTTGGTAACTTAACAAATCCAAAGAATAAAGATTTAAAAGATATTTTTGGTAGAGAATTAGCTGCTTTAAGTGCATTAGTTGTTTTAATTATTGCTTTAGGTATTTACCCAAAAGTAATTTTAGATCCATTAAATAATACGGTTTCAAAATTAACTAATACAATGCAATTAAAAGCAGTAAAACAAGAAACAAAAGATAGATTAAAAGCTTTAAATTCAATAGGGGAGGTTAAGTAATGCC
>Ga0193959_1000481_pt1 | contig 15936 bp, 15 predicted proteins | sample FB_2_MG_FD_140333 | JGI IMG/M metagenome (GOLD analysis project Ga0193959, IMG submission 140333) | Microbial mat bacterial communities from the Broadkill River, Lewes, Delaware, United States - FB_2_MG | ecosystem: Environmental > Aquatic > Freshwater > River > Microbial mats | place: USA... | reverse complement strand
TATCCGGTCAATCAACCTTCAATCAGCATTGAAACCTAGTGAAACAAATACTAATTCACTAGAAGCTATTATTATCGATGAGAGTTTCCTAAAATCAAATGAAAAAAGATCAAAAGAGATTCTTTCGTATTTAAATGAAAGTTTAGGTTTCCAAATCATATGTGCAATGCCTACAAAAAATGTAGGAACATTCTATGAGATTGACTCTTCAAACTATCACTTTGTACAGTTCCCTCTAGGAGTACATTCAAATGGCGAGTTAGATTATCAAACATTTGTTGAGTTTAAAAGTAGAAACAATAAAGAGATTAAAAAACTATATGAAGACGAAGAACAAAATCTTTTTGATGAAGTAACAAGAGAAGCAAATGAGGTTTATGATCAATAAACCTATTTGTTTTGCTCAAAAGTAAACCTAGCTCCATTATCTGTATTTTCAACTTTTAAAAGGCCATTGTATTTAAGTGCGATTTGATTACTTAAATACAATCCTATTCCACTTCCTTTTTGGTTTTCTTTACTACTTACATTTGCTTTAAATATTTCGTCTATTATATTTTCAGGAATGCCACCTGCATTATCTATTATCTCTATAGTATTTTTATTGTCATTGCTTAATATATTTATATCTATAACTCTTTTGTTTGAAGGGATATTTTTCTCATTAAAAGCATCTTTTGAATTGTTTATTAAGTTTAAAATAAGATGTTTAAACTCATTTTCAATTCCTTTTATTGAAAAGTTATTGATTTCATTTATATTGATTTTTATATTATTTATTATCAATTCATCTTTTACTAATAATAGTACTTTTTCACACATAAGTTTTATATCAAAATCTTCTTCTTGTTTTTTGGGTCTAAAAAATGTTCTAAATTCACTTAGAGTACTTAACATATGATTTATATTTAAAGATATTTTTTCTTTAAATGAATCCATTTGATTTTGATCTAGTTTTTTATTTTCAAACACTTGACATAAAATATCAATACGAAGATTTATAAGATTTATTGGTTGCTGCCATTGGTGAGCAATTGCGTCTATCATCTCACCCATTGATGCTAGTTTTACTTGTTGCATTAGTATTTTTTCTTTTTCTCTATTTTTTTCTAACTCAATTTCTACTTGGGATTGTAAATCTTTATTTAGTTTTGTAAGACGTAAATGTGTAGTTATTCTAGCAAGAAGCTCTTGAGGATAAAATGGCTTAGTAATATAATCAACCCCGCCATTTTCAAAAGCTTTTAATATATTTTGCTTATCATCAAGTGCTGTTACATAAATCACTGGAATACTTGTTTGCATTTTTTGTACTGTTTCAAAGCCATCCATTTGAGGCATATTTATATCCATCAAAATCAAATCTATATCTTGTGTTTTTAAGATATCTATTGCTTTAAATCCATTTGTTGCAAAAACTATAGATATATAATCAATATCTTTTAAGGTATCAGCTATAAATCTAATATTTGTAGTATTATCATCTACTATTAAAACTTTTTGTTTAATCATTATCTGTCTCTTTTAAAAATATTGAGAAATCTTCAATTAGATTCTCGATTGTATTTATATCAAAATCATCAATTGCATGATTTAAAGATTTTGTATACTCTTGTATACTTGTTTGTTCATTTTCAATTGCAAAAGTATTTAAAGTATTAGAAAACTCTAAAATATCCTCAAAAGAACAACCCTGAGAAGCTTTTACCCAAGAATTTTTTATTTTGTATTTAAAATCTCTTCTAAATATATTTATATTTCTTTTGTCTAAAGACAAGCTGTTTAGAGTATTTTCCTTTACTTTTTTTATCTGAATATTTTTATGGGGTAAAAACCTTTTCATCTCTTTTATTAAAAGCTCATAATTTATAGGTTTTGTCATATATCCATCGAATAAGCTTATAGTTTCGCCCATTTCTTTTATACGTATTGAAGTAGTAAGAGCAACAATATTTGTACTAGAATCTTTTTGTTTTATAATCTTTGTAGCTTCAATACCATCCATTACTGGCATTTTAATATCCATAAAAATCAAATCTGGTTTAGTGCTTTTTATAAAATCAACTGCTTCTTGTCCATTTATAGCTTCATAGATAATTATATTTTTATTCTCTAAAGCGGCACTAATTAGTTTTCTATTTACTTCAATATCATCTACAATTAAGATACTTGATTTTTGGAATTCTACTTCTTCATCTAAAGATATATTTTTTTGATTGTTGAATTTATTTGATACTTCTAAGTCATTTAAGATAATAGAAAAAGTTGAACCTTTGTTTTCTTCACTTTGTAGTTTTATATCTCCATTCATCATCTTAATTAGTTTTAAACAAATAGCAAGACCTAGACCTGTTCCACCATATTGTCTAGTACTTTGACCTTCTTGTTGCACAAAACTTTCAAATATTTTTGTTTGCTGTTCTTTAGGTATTCCAATACCTGTGTCTTTTATATCTATTTGTAAATTAATTTTATTTTCATATTGTTTTAGACTTTTTATATTGATTTCGATGAAACCTTTATGAGTAAATTTAAGTGCATTTCCTACTATATTAAAAAGAATTTGTCTTAGTCTTATTTCATCTATTTTTATAGCTTCTGGAAGGGTTTCATCCATATTTATTACTAAAGACAAGTCTTTTTCTTTTATTTTTTGTTCAAACATAGTCTTTATGTCATTTATAATTGATACTAAAGATACTTCTTCATATTGTATTTCTATTTTTCCCGCTTCTATTTTTGAAATATCTAAAATATCATTGATAATAGAAAGTAAGGTGTTTCCACCTAATGTTATTGATTCTAAATAGTTTTTTTGTTTACTGCTAACATCTGTTTTATTTAAAAGTTCAGAAAAACCAATAATTGCATTTAATGGAGTTCTTATCTCATGGGACATATTTGCTATAAATTCACTTTTTATTTTATTTGCACTCTCTGAGTCTTGTTTTGCTAGGCTTAGCTCTTCATAATCTTTTTGTAGTTTATTTGTAAAAATATTAAATTGTTCTACTAATTCTCCTAATTCATCATTACTATTTTTTTTCAATCTTTTTGAAAAATCTGGATTCCCTTCTGCTATATTTTTTACAGAAGATAAAAGCTCTTTTAATGACTTTTTAGTAGAAATTGATAATAAAATAGTAAGAGTTAATATAAGAACTAATGAAATTAAACCTACAGTAATACCCGTATAGAATAGTTTTGATGCTTGTTCATTTGTTGTGTAAATAGTAAGATCAAACTTTTTCTTTTGTAAATCTTGGAAGTTTTTAAACTTTGCTTTTAATTCTTTTAGATTTTCTCTCATTTCATTTGTTAATATCTCTATTTCATCCCAATTAGAATTGTCTTCAATCATATGCATTGATAGTTTGTAAGTGGTATTAAAATATTTTAAAAAACTCACTTTTAAATCATCAATATTTTGTTTATCTAAGTTAAACTCTAAAAGTTTATTTAGATTATCAAGAAGGTTTTTTTCATACTCTTTAGAATTTTTTAGCCATGATTTCTCTTTTGCCTCAACAGAATCAGCAAAAGATCTTATAATATTTTCTAAAAGAATGATATTTTCATTTGCAATATTTAAAACTGGAAAATGAACTTGATGTATTAAATTAATTTGTTTCTCATTTTCTATTTGTTTAATATAGATATTAAAAATATATAAGGCAAATAATATCACAGCAATTAATGGTGGAATTAACATCTTTTTTAAAATTGAAAGTCTAAAAAACACTATTTTATCTCCATTATAATTTTTGTTGTTTCATTTACATGCTCAATAGGAATGTAAGATATGGCATTTGGATTAGCTTTTATAAAATCTATAAGCATAGGAATAGAATTGACTTTTTTAGGTGGCATTGCAAGACCTGTAAAGATCATTTTTAGCCAATATTTTTTTAATTGTTTCAGGTTTTTATTGGATATTTTTTTGTAAAAAATTGATTGATATTTTTCATTATTCAATTCAATGGTAATAGATTTCTGCCCATTTGGAAAGCTTTTTGTTTTTGATAAAAATATCCGAGATAACTCTTTTTCTGAGATAGTATTAATATTTGATTTTTGTGAAACTATTACAGCTAAAGTATTAGCGTAAAGGTTTAAGGATAAGAAAATAGTTATAAGAACTTTAAAATACAAAATTCATTGTTCCCATAAATATATTATCAGATCCTTCAAATTTTCTTAGATTATTGATTTTACTTTTTGAATCTTCATGTGTATAGCTAAATTTTAAAGCTATATTATCACTTAATTCATATCTTAATCCCAAAGAAAACCTCTCTTTATAAGCTTTCCCCGCCTCTGTAATTATATCTGCTTCTTTTCTTTTAAGATAAGCTATCTCTTTTGAATATAAAAAATATGGAGTAATATCTTTATAGTTGTATTCAATGGAACTGTAATAGTTTAAATCTTCTGTAAATATATTTGATAAATTTGTTTTAATAAGACCTGATTTTAAAGTAAATTCATCTAAATATATTTCAGATTCAATTGCAATCATATTAAGGTCTACACTTTGATTAATCTTTTGCAAGGACTTATTTAAAAAAGGAAGCCGATGTAGGTATAAGTTAGCATTAGCTTGAATATATCCTATATTTAATAAAAATGATTCATGATAAGTTTTTAAAGTAAGTCCTACAAGAGAGTCAATATTTCCTTCTATTGATCCTTCATTACTTCCAAGTTGCGTAGAAGACTCACCTAAAGATAATTGTGCTAAGAAATCAAAATCTTTATATGAGAATTTCTTTAGGATTTCAGCTCCATTAAAATCAGCTGCTCCAAAAACTCCATATGATCTCAAGGGTGCATTTGTCCAAGTATATGTATACTCTATATCTCCTGTTTGTGATGCTTTAAATACAGGAAATTGAAAAGCTCCTATTCTAAAAGTAATATCATTTTCAAAATCATAATCTAAATATAACCATTTTAATTCAGTATCATAATCTTCTAATGAGTTTGAAGGTTTTCCTTTACTATTTTTACCTTCTTTAATATGTATTTGACTAGTTATTGAAATATTATCATTAACTTTATATCTTCCTTGAAATCCACCAGATAATCTTAACTCATCATAATTTCTTTCCCCATGGATTGTATTTATATTTCCATAGGCATCAAATCTAAAAGAATCTGTAATTTGTGCGGCGTTTAAAAGTGTAAAATTTATTATTAGAAAAGTTAAGAGTTTAAGAATAAGTTTCAATTTTTACCTACTATATTATGAATAATGAAATAGTATCTAAACACTTTAAACGAAAAGTAACAAATTGTATAAAATCAATTGTTAAGATATTTAAAGTATTCATTTCTAGGTATTTCTACTGCACCTAAACTTTCTAAGTGGTCATTATGAACTTGGCAATCAATTAGGTTTATGCCATTTTGTTTAGCTTGTTTACACAAGTGATAAAAGGCTACTTTTGAAGCATCGCTTACTTTTGCGAACATACTCTCACCACAAAAAACATCACCAATCATAACTCCATAAAGTCCACCAACTAGTTTATCTTCTAAATAACACTCTATTGAAAAAGCATATCCTAAATGGTAAAGGTTTGTGTATGCTTGAATAAATTCTTCACTTATCCAAGTTTCATCTTCATGTTTTCTTTTTATGTTTGAACAGTTTTTCATAACTTCTTCAAAGTTTTCATTTGACTTTATTATAAAACCTTTGTTTTTAATAGATTTTTTAAAACTCTTTGATACTTTGATATTATCTGGGTCTAAAACCATTCTTTTATTTGGACTATACCAATGTATATGATTATATTCATCTATAAACCAGGGGAAAATACCATTTGAATAGGCATTTATAAGTCTTTGTGGGTGAAAATCTCCACCAACTGCTACTAAGTCATCATTCATCATTTCCAAAGTTGGAAAATCAAAATTATCTTCATCTAAAAGGTATATTTTGTGTTCTTTATCTATTAATTCCATATGGATGAAATATTATCTCAACTTTACTAAAAGAAAAGTAGAAAGACTACTTTTCTTTTTCTTTATTTTAAAAAACTTCGCTTAAAAAAGTTTGATACTTTTGATGGGTCCCAAGATAAAATCAATGCATTTAAATCTAGGTTTCCGTAATTATCAAGTTCTTTTATGATTTCTACTCCTCCAAATTTATCATATAATTTAAAGTGCTCTTTTTTTATACCTACATAAGTTATATCAATGTCATTGTTTACAAATACTATATACATTGCTTTAAAGAGATTCTTAAACTCTAGTCCTAAACCTTTTGAATTGTTTTTAACCATAAGTCTTGATAGTTCTCCAATTTGATTAAACTCTTTTCTTTGGGAATCAAAAGAATATTTTTCTTCACTAGGGAGTTTGTTTTTTGAATCAAAAATAAGTCTTATTGTTCCTGATACTTGCCCATTGTTTTTGCAAAATGCAACAGCTGATGTCTCTTCATACAAATCAAAGTTTAATCCTTCAATTGTGTCAGGAAATTCATTTTGATAATTTATATCTGTATAAACAGTACTTCTTAATTTAAATACTTGGATTAACTCTTCTGCATTTGATATTAAGAAAACATTCTTTTGTGATTTATCCCAGTTAAGACTTTTGTTAAATTCTATGCTTTTGTCTATGCATTCCTCTAAAAAGGCTCTTTTCTGGAAAAACTCTATGGCTTTTTCTTGCTCTAATCTATAGCTTTTTGGCATTAGATTTAACTGTTTTGATAGATTTGTTTGAATTAGTTCTTTTAGAACTTTTTGTGAGTTGTATTTATTTAAATACATTGTTATTTTCTCCTATTTATGAAAATAGGATAAAACTAACTAAGATGTGTCACAGTCTGCGTCACAGATCATATATACAAGTAAAGAATAGTAAAATATGTAAAAAATACGTAATAATTTACAGAATTATAATAAAATAGGGAATTTAATAAGGAAAAAGGGGGATTGTTTTGCTTGGTTATAAGTTTTTAAGTAACTTACAACCAAAAGAAGGGATTGTTTCAATAAGTTCGCATTCTAGTTTAGCTCTTAGTCGATAAATTAAAGTACGAAGAGCGCTTTGGGAGACGGGCTCATTTGGCCAGATATTAAACTCTAACTCATCAAATGGAACTATATATCCTTTTGCTTGAATTAGAACATTAAGTAATATTTGCTCTTTTGAACTAAGTTTTATAGGTTCATCTTCATAAAAAAGATGATTGTTTTTTAAGTCGAATTTATAATTTGAACCCAAATCTACAACCACATCTTTTAATTGACTTGCTTTTATTTTATGAATAGCAAGTTTTATACTAGCTTTTAAATCTTCTCTTTTAAAAGGTTTTACTAAGTAAGCAACAGGGTTTACTTCAAAAATCTTTTCCATTGTAATATCATCTGAAAATGCAGTTAAAAATATAACAGGTATTGGAAAAAGTTCATGGATGTCTTTCATAGTTTCAATACCATTTTTACTTTTCTCACCTAAATTTACATCCATTAATATAAGGTGAGGAGTATTTTGATTAACACTTTGCATTGCTTCTTCATAGTTTGTTGCTGTGTTTGTAACTTGGCAATCAATTTTTTCTAAGTTTCTTTTTATTTCTAGAGCAACTATTGATTCATCTTCAACAATTAGAATTTTAATTTTCTTCATGGTTTCTCCACATAATATTTACTTTTACACCTTGGTTAGATTGGATTAATATTTTCCCTTTTAGTTGTTGTTTAACTAAAGTATCAACTAAAATTAAACCAAGAGAAGAACTTGATCTCTCACCTTTATACCCAATACCATCATCTTGAATTTCTAAGATATATGTATTATCAACTTTGTCTAAGGTGATATTGATATTTCCTTTTCCTTCTGGAAATGCATATTTAAATGAGTTTGTAATAAGTTCGTTTAAAATTAAACCACAATATACAGCTTGTTGTATCTCTAGGTCTGTTTTAATATTGTATATAATATTAATGTCATTTGTATAGCTGAAGTTAATTTCTTTTACTAATAAATCAAAATATTCATAAGCATTTACATTAGATATTTTATCTTCTTCTTTATATAAAAGTTCATGTAGATGACTCATTGCACTAATTCTATTTTGAATAGTAAGAATAACATTTTGTAGTTTTTCATCCTCAATATCATCATTTTGAAGACGAATTAGAGAGAGAATAGTTTGCATATTGTTCTTAACTCTATGGTTTAACTCTTTTAAAAGTAAACCTTTTTCTTTTAATGCTATTTCTAAATCTGCTGTTTTTTCTTTTACTTTTATTTCAAGTCTTTGTTTTTCATTTTCTTGTTGTGTAAGTAGTTTTTTATGTACTTCTTCTTTTTCATATTGCAAATAATTAATTTTATCAGCTAATGCAATTGAGAAAATAACAGCTTCTAGAACAAAAGAGATTTCTACTAAATAAGGGTAGTATGAATAAGTATTAAGTAAACCAACACTAGAAAAATACATAAGTAAACTTCCTATTAAAATTACAATCCAACCAAATAAAATAAAATATGATTGCCTATTTCTTTTATAGGCACTATATATTGTTACAATAATTAAAAATAGTAAGAATAACATTGTAAAGATATTTCTATAAGTATTTAGACTGTCAGTACTTAAAAATATGATTAAATACACTGGAACTAAGATTAGAAATGTATTTAATATCTTATTGAAAATAGGGTACTGTTTTATTTGAATAAAATTTTTAGAGAATAAAGCAAGACCAAGTACTGGTATTAGTGTAAATACGGAAGCTACTTTTAATATATAACTTATGCCTTTTTCATCTAAAATATAAACACTTATAATTCCAGTATAAAGTGTATGGTGAATTACAATTCCTAATAAATACAGTACATAAAATAAATAAGCTATATCCTTTGTAAAGAAATAGATAAATAGATTATAAAAAGCTAGAATCATCATAGCTCCAAAGAATAAACCTAGTATTAATTGATGTTTGAATTCATTTTGATAGAATTCATCTTCTGCCCATAAATTTAGTTTTATAATTAGAGTTGTTACATATGAAGAGGCTTTTATATAAAAAGTTTTACTTTCATTTGCTTTTAGTTCAATTTTAAAAATAGGATTTATGGTTTTTCTATCTTTACTAATTGTTAAGAATCCATCTTCAAATTGAGTATTGTCTTTTATATTATAAAAGTTTACATTTGTTGTTAAAGCACTGTCATATTCTATGATTTTATGTATTGATTTATTTGTTGTATTTTTTATAGTAAATTTAATCCATACATTAAAATTTGGTGAATATCCATATGATAAAAGAACTTTATCATTTTGTTTAAATTCTAATTTTTTAACTTCATTAAGGGTTAAATTTTTAGAATTGTCTATATAAATTGAACTATTTGCTAATAAGTCATCGAAGGTTTGAGTACTCTTTATTTCTGTTGTATCTGCATAAGAGAGTGTCACAAAAAAGAATATAAATATAATCTTGAAAAAATACATTTTGTATTAAAGCCTACTTTTTTATTTGTATTATACTGCAGAAAAATTATTTATTGCCTGAAAAATAACCATAAAAGCACACTTTCTTTAAAAACTGTGACGCAAACTGTGACGCAGATGAGTTATAATAACTTGTAATTTTTACAAAATGAAGCACTTTGTAAAATGTATAAATAGTGTCACTAGTATAATTAAATAGAATATTGGCTGAGTTTTATTTAAATTTTAAAAAGAAAAGAGTTATGAAAACAATTTCAAAAGAAAACAAATTACAAAAGTTTCATATCTTTAATATGATTAACAATTATAATCAGGGAAATACTTGTAAATCTAAAAAAAAGATATTAAATGAAATAGATAGTATAGATGGTGTTGATGTAAAACTACTTCTTAAAACTATTAATAAAAGAATAGAGAGTCTTTACAATAGGGATCACATAATTGGGCATCCTTATTTTATGAGTTTAGTAAATAAAAGTGGAAATGAAGCAAAAATAGAGCTTGATAATATATTCAAAAATAGAATTATTCCTTTATTACAAAAATACTTTAATAATGACTGGGAAAAAATTAGAGTTATTTTAGGTGAGAACCATAAAAAAGGAAAAGATAAAAAATATCAGTTTTTAAAAGAAAAGAAAAACTCATATGAGATTAATGAAAAAGCTTTTGATTGTATTGATAGTTATAAAAAAATATATGAATAAAAAGATAAAGACTTAAAGCCTTTATCTTAAGTTTATTGGATATTTATCCAAAGAGGATTAGCATATAGATTGTTTTGGCTATCTCTTTTTGTATGAATATACCAATCTGCATATTCAGCTCCATTACTTTCTACCCATGCATCATAGTAAGTGTACACATCTGAAATATTTTTTCTTTCAGTTGGGTATGCAAATGATGTGGGTATTAAAAGTGCCCAAGGTTTATCTTCACTAGTTTTATATGTAATATTACTAGCTAAATCTGAGGCATCGTGTTTAGTGTTAAATAAACTAGTATCAACTAAAGAAGTTGGTAAATAGTTTGGTAAATGAACTTCGTTATAAGATAAAACTCCATTATTTACAATTAAAAATGGATTATATGGAGGACTTGTAAGTTCAACTGCTTCTGTAAAAACTATAGTCCCTGTTATTTGTGGGTTTGAAACTCTTACTCTATTTTCACAAACATTTATAAATCTATTATAAGGATCATTACAAGAAGATTTATCATAATCTGCTTGTGCAAATTCTATATAATTATCCATTTTCTTAAACTCTCTTACTGCATCTGTAAAGAATCTTATAAGTGTAGTATCATTATCTTGACTTAATACACTTGAATAAACTTCTTCTCCATTTATATAAAATTGTGAGCTTTCTATATTTGATATGTCTGAATTAATTTGAATAGCAAAACCATTTTTATATGCTGCACCATTTGCTTTTAATTCAGATGTAAATTGTACTTCTTTTACTTTATTAGCACTATTACTAATCTCTTTGATTTGAAGTTCAATACTCATATCATTCATATCATAATCACCTTCTTTAGGCCACATGTCTTCAAAAAGTAAAGTTGCATTATCAGATTCATTTGGATAATACGTAGTATATGCTCTATCTGGATCATCATCAAATTCATCAAAGGCATCACTTACTCCATCATTATCAGAATCAGCTTCAACTGGAGCCATAGTAAACTCCCCATTGTCAGAGCTTAAAGCACTCATAGGATTTGTTGAAAAAGAAAATAGGGCGTCATTGTAATCATGATCACAACTTGCATATGTTCTTAAAATATCTTCAAAGCCCATTAGTAAAATATTTCCAGCTCCTACATTATTCCAAAGTAAAGCTACATGTTTATGATCAGGAACTGTTTTTGTAGAGTTTTCATCATATTCTAAATTTAATGAAGATTTTGTAGAAAATATCCACTCAGTATCTCTTACACCATTACCTTTCCATCCATTTGAAACTAAGAAGAATATAACTTTTGTACCTGCTGATAATTCTCCTAAAGATACTGTTTGTCCATATGTTAACTCTCCACCACTTCCACTTAACGAAGCATTTGGAAAAATAATCACTCCATTTTCTTTTAATTCATCCCTTGATGTAGGGGTAGTTCTTCCTGTATCACCATCATATGTGTAATACCCTAGAGTATTTCTATACCCAGCACCTTCTGAATAAAATGTAACAAATGCATCAGCATCTTCTGCAATTAATATTTCAGGTTCGTCCACTGGAAAATACTCAGGGTGGGCTAAATCAGATTTCACACCTTCTGGTAATGCATATAAAAATGCATTTAAAATATTACTGTCAATTGTAAAATCAGGAGTAGATAAATCTTTATTTTTTATTCCTGCCCCAGAGTAACTTTTATTTGAATATTTTTCAAATAAATAATTCCAATTAGGATCATCCTTAGAGGGATCAAAATCCTGGGAAAATAAAGTACTTGCTAATAATAAAGTACATAGTAATAACTTTTTCATGACTAGATCTCCTCTTCATTTAATGTTAAATATACATGATTGTTTTGAATTGGAACTTCCATATTTATATTATAAAAAGGAATTACTAACCAAATAGAAGTAATATGATTTCCTAGAGTATAAGTAAGGTTAAGCTCACCATTTATGTTAAATACTGTTGATATAATTTTATTTTTATATGTTTCTAAATCACCAACAGGCGTTGAGACAATTTCTACATCTTCATACAATAAAACTTGTTTGTTAGATAATGATTCTTTTGAAGAAATGAATATTTTAACATCTCTTTGATTTTCATATGAAAATCCTGTAGTTTCATTTTCTTCTTCTATATTAGAAGATTCTATATCTATAGAAACAACTTTTTGAATTACATTTTCTTCAATTGGAGTTACTTCTTCTTCAATAGGCAATTCTTCTTCTTTAGGAAGTTCTTCTACTACCTTCTCATTAGGAGATAAGTCATTAATTACAAGTTCTTCTTTAATTGGATCTACTTCATCAAGTACTATCTCTTCTTTTTCAATAGGCAATTCTTCTTTAGGAAGTTCTTCTACTACCTTCTCATCAGGAGATAAGTCATTAATTACAACTACTTCTCTGATTATTTCCTCAATTGGCTTAATAATTGGAATAATCTCAGGAATAATCTCAACAACTTTATCATCAGATTTTTCCTCTTCATCTGTAATGATAACTTCTTTAATTATTGGATCATTTTTTTGAATTACAATATCAAATCTACTTTCTAAAACTTCTTCGTAGTGTTTAAGTGCGGATTCTTTAGAGACTAATTGTTTATTAATAAGAGTGATAACTTCTTGTATTTCATCTGTATGTGTTTCATCTTTTGAAAAATCAAGAACACATTCTTTAAAGGCTTTTCTGGTTTTCTCTTCAATTGAAATATTGTTATTGGGATTATCATCGTTGTCAATAGTTTGTAAAAACTGGATTAGTTTTATAACTTTTTCATTTGAAGTATTATCTCTTTGGACACCAATTAAATCTGCAGGAAGGACATTATTATCATTATTTATGTCTTCACCATTGATTTTTCCAAGTAAGATGCCTCCAAGCTTAAATATAACAATACAAGAATTATTATAATTAAACTCACCATTCTTACCAGTAATTCCACTTAAACTCCCACATTCATATTCAACTCCACTTACTGCAGAGTCAATAAAATATCCAACTTTATTAGTGTTGATATTATTTGAGTTTTCATTCGTTGAACTACTAGAACCACAACCACTTATAATGATTGATATGATTGCAAGTAATATTATTTGATACATTTAAAACTCCTTTAGATGGTATCAAAGGAATTATAAAATGTCAGATTGCAGAAAGAGTGCAGTTTTATTTAATAGTTGTTATATATCTTCTTTTTTACTTACCGTCCATCCCTCATATTTTGGAAGAGTATTTATATCATCAATCTCTTTTTGAGTTAAGTCTAAGTATTTCATCATTTTTCCATCCCAGATAATACAGGGAAAAGTTTCTTCTTTTTTAAATAAACTTTTTAACTTCGCTATCATAAAAAACCTTCTTATATATTATATAAATATGATTTTATAAAAAAAGATATAAAACAAAAATTAACATGAAAATATAACTTTTAAATACCTTGAAATTTTATATTCAATTTAAGCAACTTTTAATTTAAAAAGATGTTATAATAGTGGTAACCAAACAATATGGAGGTGTTAATGACGAAGGTTTATCATTTTTAGTATTGTAAAGAAATAATAAAATTATAGTTCACTATATAGTGATAGAATAAGCGAATGATTTGCTTATTATTTTATGAAGAAATCGGAAAGAAGTTTGAAATTTCTTTCCTTTTTTTATGCCTAATTTTTAGTTAAATTTATCAAAAATTCTTTTTTCTAATTCTTCAATAGTTTCAATAGCATCTTTATCATGATCAGAAAAACCCCAATTTACAAGCACTGAATCAACTCCCGCTTTTGTCGCAGCTATAATATCTTTATGTGAATCTCCAATTAATTGAGCATTTTCTTTTTTAATATTATGTTCTTCTAGAATTTTATAAACCATCTCTGGATGTGGTTTTGGGTTTACAACACTATCATAACCATAAATAGAAGAAAAGTTTTTTTCTAAACCAACATGATTTAGCATTTTTCTTGCAAAATCAGAATTTGCATTGGTAGCCACTGCTAAAGTAAAGTCATTTTTTAAATCATCTACTAATTTTGAGATTCCATCATAAACTTCTAAATCTAAAAGACAGTTTTTATTGTAATATTCCTCAAATAATACAGTTTGTTGATCTGTGAACTCTTTAGTTCCATAAAAAAACTCTGCTGCATTAATTTTTGGGTCATTTACTTTTTCTAAGATATAGTTTTTCTCTAATCTTTCAAAGCCTAAATTTTCTCGTACATAGTTTATAGTATTTGTGATTGCAATAGAACTATCTATTAAAGTTCCATCCATATCGAACATAATTAATTGCATTAATAATAATCCTAATATATATTTTAAGTTGGCGTATTATATGATTAAATCTATAAAGGAAGGTTAAAGGTATGAAAAAGAGTATTTTATTAGTAATTTTAATATTTTCAACTAATGTATTTGCTTCAAATTATGATGCAGGAATCACAACTTATAAAAAATCATGTAAAAAATGTCATGGTTCACCTTATTATGCTTCTCAACAATTAGATGAAGATGTTTGGCTTGAATATTTTGAGAACGATGATGAAAAACTTTTAAAGGCACATGCTAAAGATACCTTGGCTTTATCAAAAATAAATGCTTCATATTATAAAAATAGAAGGGAATCATTAGTAGAATTCTTAAGTGAAAATGCAAAAGACTCAGGTGTAGTACCACCTTGTACAAGCCATACTTGCGGGATTGTTAAACCAAAAAGTATAAAAAAGTAACAAATAGGACAAAAAGTATCTTAATTTAACAATTAATTAACAAACCCTTAGTTATAATTCTTATGATATAGGGTATTTGTGTTAAATCCTCCTACTACTTATATTTATATATTAGTATCCTATTGATTAAAATAAATTTGAATGATAAGCTTCGTAATTCTAGATTACGAAGCTTTTTTTTTGTATATTTATAAATTATTGATAATTAAAACAAATCTTTATTTATAAGTGTATATAATACCTTCTTCGGAGTACACTTATATGGAAACAATTAGTATCGTTACTATTATTGCAATTGCTTTTTTAGGATCTTTTGGTCACTGTGTTGGCATGTGTGGTGGTATAGTTATGGCATACTCAAGCACAAAAGTTAAAAATGGTTGGTCAAAAAAACTACAAGCACTTGTACATCTTTTTTATTCACTTGGTAGAATTACAACTTATGTAATTTATGGTGCAATATTTGGATTTATAGGTTCTGTTGTTACCTTTTCTCATACAACAAGTGGACTTTTACTTATAGTAACTGGAACAATGATGGTTTTAGTTGGACTATCTTTAATGGGGAAAATTAGATTTCTTACTATTTTAGAGCATTCCTGTTCTAAGTCAACTCTTTATCAAAAAACTTTCAAAAAGCTTTTATCTTCAAATTCTATTATGAGTTTTTATTTACTTGGGGCTTTAAATGGTCTTTTACCATGTGGTTTTGTGTATGCATTTGCCATTATGGCAGCAGGAACTGGAAGTGCTTTATGGGGTGCTACAGTAATGTTGATTTTTGGTCTTAGTACTTTACCTGCACTTTTTTCTCTTGGTTTCTTTATTGGATTATTTAAACAATCAGACTTAAGAGATTTATTTATTAAATTAGCTTCAATTCTTGTAATTGTTTTTGGAATTTATATGTCATATCTTGGATATGAGTATATGAATGACTCATCTAAAGCACTTTTAGGTTCACATTTCTAAAAATTTGAGAACTTTTACCTTTTTTTATATATAATTCGGCACTTTAAGAGTGAAATTTTTAT
>Ga0193959_1000476_pt1 | contig 16027 bp, 16 predicted proteins | sample FB_2_MG_FD_140333 | JGI IMG/M metagenome (GOLD analysis project Ga0193959, IMG submission 140333) | Microbial mat bacterial communities from the Broadkill River, Lewes, Delaware, United States - FB_2_MG | ecosystem: Environmental > Aquatic > Freshwater > River > Microbial mats | place: USA... | reverse complement strand
GGATACCGTCTCTTTTTGATGTTTTTCTACCAGCCCTTGACGATACCAGTGTCAAGGCTGAGTATAGAACATTTCTCGGGATGGCTGGTTTGATGCAAGTAGTCAACGATTCGACAAGTTTACATCGGTGTGGTTTTGAGGGGCTGGAATTCATGAAAAAGGCTGGCCAAGAGCTCGAGCGGATCATTCGCAATGGTGATGACCCGCAATCTCTTCTTTTATCTTTGGATGTGGAATTTCAAAAGATGAATTTAACAATGGGCGGCGTCGCTGATTTACTTGGTATTGGTCTCGGATACGCCAATTTTAAGATCTTAAATAGTCATTTTTGTGGCAGTGTTCACTTAAATGAAAAAGATATTCCCTTGTGTTATCCCTCGGCCCATTTGACAGCATGAGCCCTCCATAATAACAACAATTGTTCAGGGATTGTCGTTCAATAAATGTTAACGTGCACATCATTATAATTCATATGATACAATGTCTGTGTTTTTTGTGATGAATTTGGAGGATTAGGATGGACCTGGTAACGCTTTATCTCTGTGGTTCTGTTGCTGTTGTTCTTTATGCTTTGTTCTGGACGTTTGTCCTTGATAAAAACAGACCTGTGTCGACTAAGGAGCTCTTCCTCAAGTTTTTGGCACGGTTGGTCTTTCTTCTGTTTATTTTCTCCGTCTTAATCGGTTTTTCCTATTTTGCATTAGGTGTGTTTCGTGGATCACCCGAAGGTTGATTCTTTGTTTGTGATAAAAGGCTGAAAAGCATAAGGCCCGCATAATATGCGGGCCTTCTTTATTTTTATATGTTCCCTGTGTACGGGAATGACCGCAATCTTAACGATCCCGGCGTTATGGAATACCTACTCAGTTGCGATGTCTCGTCTTCGATAGGCAATCCTCCTTTCTTTCTTTCATTATAACCCTCTTTTTGATGAGCGCAAATGCTGACAGATATTTTTGTCGAAACAGGCTTACAACGTCGTCATGATCAGGTAGTATGATTTATCTTCTGATATGAGTGGAGTGTTTATGGAATATCTTCTTATCTGGGTTGTTTTTCCTTGTGCAGCTTATTCTCTGGCAGAAGGGAAGGGGTATCGTAAGAAAAAATGGTTCTTAATCGGTTTATTGATTGGGCCTGTGGCATTATTGATCATGGCTTTTCTGCCATCCACTTCTGAGTCGAAGGGTGGTTATCGGTAACAGCTATGAATTGGAGTCTGAGGTGAAAAGGCGGGCTATAAAGCTGACTATCATGATTGCTATTGGAGTCAGTGCTGGAGCGATTATCGGGTATATTGGTCAATGTGCTGGAAGTACCTGAGGAGCAACTTCAAATCCCTGGTCAGGGGCTTTTCTTGGTTTTATTGTTGGCGTTGTCTTAGGACTTCTTCCCAATGACGAAGATTGATTTTAAGGAATGGCTGAACAATCATTATTTTCTGGTAGGCTTTTATAGACGAAATTTCGTAATCACTTAATGTTGGGGAGGCGTTCATGACAGAAAAAAATAACAAAAACAAAGATCATGACGAAGTCAACCTTTATGAGCAATTCATTGCGAGAACGGAAGAACTGATCAGGAATGGACGAAAAAATCTTGATGAAGCGATCAGTAAAGCAGGGGAAGACCTCTCTTCAGTTGGGACTTTTACACGCGAACAGTCTGAAAAAATTGCCGAATTCGTTAAGAAAGATATCGAACATGCCGTCGATAGTGCTGGCAAAGCAAAAGAGAGTATGAAGGAAGCTGTCGACCCCAAGCGTGTTGCGGTAGGTGCTCAGAGTGTATTTTCCAAGATCCTTTCAATGACAGCTGAGACTCTCAACGATTGGGCTCAAAAATCTGAAAAACAGTTGGAGTTCAAAACGGGTGAGATTACCAGTCCTGGAACCCTGACGTGCAGGAATTGTGCTGAACAGCTACACATGAAGAAAACAGCTCGAATCCCACCTTGTCCAAAGTGTCATAAAACAGATTTCCGTAAATCTTATTGAGATACTTAAGGATGGCTTTTTGTCACAAAGATCCACTTCTGGAAGTTAAAAAACTTCACTTGTTTGGTGCGTCTGTTTTCTATATATTTCTGATCATATCATGCAATATAAGGAGAGGCAGATGAGTATATTTGAGCGTTTTTTTAAGAAGGAACGACAAAAGTTGGTTGTTGATGAGCCACCCTCTGAGTTGCCGGCGAGAAATGATCACTGTTGGTGCGGGAGTGAACTGAAGTACAAAAAGTGTCATATGGAGCAGGATAAGATCTATCTGGCACAAAAACAGAAAGAGTCATCCCAAAAATCTTGTAGTCCAGTTTTTGGTTGAATGCCTAAGCGTTAGAAGCTCCGTCGGAGCTTGGAATTATTAATTTCAGATGGGGGCAAGGTCTTTTGTCCCCATCCTGTTTGTTAAGTGGGAATCATGTCTTTAACCTTGCCTGTTGTCGCTCTTATTGTTGGATTAATAATTTTGGTCTGGAGTGCTGATAGATTTGTCGATGGTGCCGCTGCAACAGCGCATCATGCCGGAATGCCCACACTATTAATTGGTATGGTCGTTATCGGTTTTGGCACATCTGCTCCTGAAATGGTTGTTTCGGCCATTTCTTCAGCCCAGGGAAACCCAGGGCTCGCTCTAGGGAATGCCTTCGGTTCTAATATCTCGAATATTGCTCTTATCCTCGGAGTGACAGCTTTAATATGTCCCATTAAGATTAAGTCTGGTGTCTTACGCAAAGAGCTGCCTGTTTTAATGGCCGTAACCTTATTAGCAGCTGGTTTATTGTTTGATCTTAGATTGAGTCGTTTTGACGCCTGGATTCTTTTGGCTGTATTTGCGCTTATTATGGGATGGTGGATCTGGCTGGGATTACGGTCACGTCATGACAGCTTGGAAGCGGATCTCGATGTTGAGCTTGTCGTTGATCCTATGGCGTTAAAGCCAGCATTAATCTGGTTGACCGTTGGAATGATTTTCCTGGTCATCAGTTCACGCATATTGGTTTGGGGGGCTGTCGAAATTGCCCGTGCATTTGGCGTCAGTGATCTGATTATCGGTTTGACTGTTGTGGCCATCGGAACATCTTTGCCAGAGTTGGCATCTGCGATTGCCGCAACACGTAAGGGGGAGCACGATCTTGCTTTAGGGAATGTGATCGGCTCAAACCTGTTTAATACTCTTGCAGTTGTTGGTATTGCCGGATCAATTCATCCATTGCAGGTTGGCCCTGAAATCCTCTATCGCGATTGTTTGTTGATGGGACTTTTAACCTTTGCTCTCTTTTTTGTCGGGTTTGGTGTCGCAGGGCAAAGACGGATCAATCGGGTTGAAGGGTTTGTCCTCTTGCTTATCTATCTTGGATATACTGGTTATCTTGCCTCTAAAGTTCTTGGTTTCATTTAAAGATTCCATCCATCATTAATTTATTTGAAATTCTCTTCCGGAGCAGATGATCTCTTGTTCAGGTAAATATCACCAAGAGGGTTGACATTTGCATCTGGATGAACGATATTCTGTAGATATGAACATAAACAGAACGATTGACGATATAGACCATAAAATTCTGACTATCCTTCAGGAGAAGGCTAGAATTCCTAATGCTGAAGTTGCCCGTCAAGTTGGTATGGCACCATCTGCCGTCCTTGAACGAATTCGTAAGCTGGAAGAGCAGGGGATTATCGAGGGCTATGAAGTTCGATTAAACCCCTTGTCTTTTAATCAAGGCCTGACAGCTTTTGTTCAATTGACCGCAAGACCATCTGTCTTGTCTCAATTACACGAGGAGTTGATGGGGGTAACAGGCGTTCAGGATATTCATCAGGTTGCAGGTGAAGATGGTTATCTGGTAAAGCTGAGAGTTGCCGATAACACTGAGTTGGGACGGATTATTGCTGAGGAGCTATCATCGATTGATGGCATTCAGCAGACTCGAACCTGTATTGTCTTGAATACAATAAAAGAAACGAGAAAGATTGATCTGGATCGAGTGTGATGTCAACATTCATCCCGGTCTCCAATTGTCAGATATATTCATAAATAACGAAGGAGATTTTAACCATGCCAATGACAGAGAGTTTCAAGGAACGTCTATTCCCCATTGCTGAGCAGCTTGTAGAACATTTCGGAACACCATTTCATATTTATGATGAAGTTGGCATTCGTAAAACTGGAGAAGATCTGAAGAAGGCTTTTTCGGGAATCGAGGGGTTCCGTGAATATTATGCTGTCAAAGCGTTGCCGAATCCCAAAATTCTTGAACTCATGCGTGATATGGACTTCGGTTTTGATTGTAGCTCCATTGCTGAGTTGATTTTAAGTCGTCAGGTTGGTGGACGTGGTGATGATATTATGTTCACGTCTAACAATACGGACCTGATCGAATTCAATGCCGCTGCCTCGGAAGGTGGCTGTGTCTTGAATCTTGATGATATCTCCTTGATTGAAAAAGTTCCTGAATTTCCTGAGTTGATTTGTTTCCGTTATAATCCTGGTCCCCGTCGGACTGGTAATGTCATCATCGGTAATCCGGTTGAAGCCAAGTATGGTGTTAGTCATGATCAGGTGGTTGAAGCATATCGTCTCGCTCAAAAACGTGGAGCAAAGAGATTTGGTCTTCATACCATGGTTGCATCAAATGAGCTCGACTACACTTATATGGTTGAGACGGCACGTATGGTTCTGGATATCGTCGCGTTGGTTGAAGCTGAACTGGACATCAAGTTCGAGTTTGTTAATATCGGCGGTGGCTTTGGAATCCCTTATAAACCTGAGCAGGATGCTCTTGATGTTGAAACGATGGCCACAGAGATTACTGAACTTTTCGCGGCGTTCCGGGCAAAGCACGGGTATGCACCGCGCATGTATATGGAAAGTGGTCGTTATATGACAGGGCCTCATGGATGCTTGATCACATCTGCAATCAACAGCAAAGATACTTATCGGAAATATGTCGGTGTTGACGCTTGTATGTCATCGCTCATGCGTCCTGCGCTTTATGAGGCTTATCACCATATAGACGTTGTCGGCAAGGAAGGTGAACCACAGGATCATGTTTATGATGTTGTCGGGTCCCTGTGTGAAAACAATGATAAGTTTGCTGTCCAGCGAGAGTTGCCAAAAATTGAAGATGGTGACATTATTGCTATTCATGACACGGGTGCGCATGGCCATGCGATGGGATTTCAATATAATGCTCGCTTGCGCCCTAAGGAATTGCTCTTACGTGCTGATGGTTCAGTTGAGCTGATCCGCCGTGAAGAATCAATTGACGATTACTTTGCGACACTGAACTTTTCAGAAAATAGTTTCCAACCCACAAAATAACAGGTTGATATCACTCATATGGTGAGTACTGAAACATCTGAATTACTGCCACCGTTGATCATAGAAACTATGGTCAACGGTGGTGCAGGGCTTGCTCGTCATGACGGACGAGTGATTTTCATTCCACATTCAGCGGTTGGCGATAAAGTTATCTGCCGTACAACCAAAAATAAAAAACATTTTTCCGAAGCTGAGGTGGTTGAACTCGTAGAAGGGGGCCCACAGCGAAGAAATCCACCATGCCCGGTAGCGGGTTTGTGCGGTGGTTGCCAGTGGCAGCATCTAACGTACGAAGCCCAGCGCTATTGGAAAGAAAAGTTATTCAGCGATACGCTGGTGCATCAGTGCAGTGTCAGTTCTGAAAAAATCCTGCCTATTGTGTCTGAAGGCGATGAATGGTTTTACCGAAGTCGTGTTCAGCTTAAATGCCAGAATACAAAAGCTGGTTTCATCCTTGGTTTTTATCGATCTAAAAGTCGTACTGTTGTTTCAACAGATCAGTGCTATATCATTGCGCCGCCATTAAATCAGCTCTTAAAACAATTACAAAACCTATTTAATGGCTCTGTCTTTGCCGATCTCATCCCACAAATTGATTTAGCAATAGATGATCGTCGTCGTTGTGCGGTGACGGTCCACTATCGGGGCAGGAATAGATCGGAGTTGGTTGTTTTTTTGAAACAATCTGATCTGGATGCAGATCTGTTGGTTCAAACGGTGACCAAAAGAAAACTGGAAAACATCAAGGGGAGCGGTGTTTTGCAGATCGATGTCTCAGAGCCGACTATTCATTTAAACTATGCTGTTGGCAGTTTTTCTCAAATTAATTTAGAGCAAAATCGTAAGCTGGTAGAGACGGTTGTCGATCTGGCGCAACTGACACCAGAAATGCGAATCATTGATCTCTATTGTGGTATGGGGAACTTTTCATTGCCACTGGCGCAAGCTGGTGCAAAAGTAACCGGTATTGAAGAGTCTTTATCCTCCATTAAACGTGCCATCAGAAATGCCGATCTTAATAAGATAGAACGGGCTGATTTTATTTGTGGTTGCGCAAAGCAAGAATTCAATAAGATTGCAGATCGGGATGCTATTGATTTGTTGCTTCTGGATCCTCCTAGAAGCGGTGCCATTGATGTTATGACGACGATCATTGAAAGTCCGCCAGCACGGATAATCTATATATCATGTGACCCTCAAACATTGGCACGTGACTTGAAACTTCTTCTCCATGGCACCTATCGTTTGATTTCGAGTCAGCCTTTTGACCTGTTCCCACAGACACATCACTGCGAAAGTGTTACACTTTTAGAGCGGATTTAAGCATTCGTCGAATTGCAGTGCATATTTATTGGGCACAGGAGCTGGCCTGCTGCCCGTTTATTGTGCACTTATTTTTCATATGCGTTGTGTTTGTAAATTATGTTTTGCAAGCAAGTCTATCTATCTGAGAAATAACAACTTTATTTTTTTTGTTTTGGCAGATCGCTATTGGCATTACCTTTGCTATGTTGTTGATGAGATTAGCAGAGGTGATAAACCATCATTTTTGTATTAAAGGAGAAATTTCGATGCGTAAAGTGGAAGCAATCATCAAGCCCTTTAAATTGGATGAAGTTAAAGAGGCTCTTAACGAAATTGGTATCCAGGGGATTACAGTCAGTGAAGTTAAAGGCTTCGGACGTCAAAAAGGGCACACCGAACTTTATCGTGGCGCAGAATATGTTGTCGATTTTATTCCTAAAATCAAGATGGAAATTATAGTCGCTGATGACCAGGTCGCTCAGGTTGTCGATGTGATTGAAGAGGCTGCTAAGACGGGCCGCATTGGCGATGGGAAAATATTCGTAACGCCAATCGATGAAGTTGTGCGTATCCGCACAGGAGAACGTGGTGAGGATGCACTTTAGGCTTTAACATATCTATCTGAACATTAAAGGAGATGAGTACGATGACACCAGTTGAAGTAGTAGCTTTTGCAGAAGAACATAATTGCCAGATGGTTGATTTTAAATTTCTTGATTTTGTCGGTATCTGGCAGCATTTCAGTTCACCGATCAGCGCATTTGATGAAGATACCTTCGAGGAGGGTATTGGCTTTGATGGATCATCCATTCGTGGTTGGCAGCCCATACATAATTCCGATATGCTGCTGATTCCCGATCCCACAACAGCTAAAATTGACCCTTTCATCGAAGTGACAACCTTGAGCTTAATCTGTGACATTATGGATCCGATTACTCGTGAAGGTTATACACGCGATCCTCGTTTTATCGCTAAAAAAGCAGAAGCTTTTCTGACCTCAACGGGTATCGCAGATACGGCATATTTTGGACCTGAGCCAGAATTCTTTATCTTTGATGATGTTCGTTATTCTTCAAGTGCGAACGAGTCATTCTATTCTGTCGATTCTATCGAAGGAACATGGAATACCGGTCGTGAAGAATTTCCAAACCTCGGTTACAAACCACGCCACAAAGAAGGCTATTTCCCCTGTGCTCCGACCGATTCTCATGTCGATTTGCGAAATGAGATGGTTCAGGTGCTGCAGAGTGTTGGTATCGAAATTGAGGTCGTTCACCATGAGGTATCGACTGGCGGTCAAAACGAAATTGGCATGCGTTTCAATTCATTGCTGAACATGGGCGACAATCTTAAATGGTTCAAGTATATTATTAAGAATGTCGCATTCCGTAACGGAAAAACCGTGACTTTTATGCCCAAGCCAATCTTTAACGATAATGGTTCTGGTATGCACTGCCACCAATCTCTCTGGAAAGATGGTAAAAACTTATTTGCCGGGGATGGTTATGGTGGATTGTCAAAAACAGCCATGTACTATATTGGTGGAATCATGAAACATGCCAAAGCTTTGTGTGCATTTACGAATCCATCAACGAATTCTTACAAGCGCCTTGTTCCAGGATTTGAAGCACCTGTGAACTTAGCCTATTCAAACCGTAACCGCTCTGCATCTTTGCGTATTCCTGTTACAAACAATGAAAATGGTAAGCGTGTTGAATACAGAACACCGGATGCTTCTTCTAACGGTTACCTTGCTTTCGCTGCTCAGATGATGGCCGGTCTTGACGGCATTGAAAACAAAATTGATCCAGGTCAGCCGCTTGATAAAGATATCTATGGTTTGTCACCAGAGGAATTGAAAGATATCCCGAGCGTTGCATCTTCTCTTGATGATGCTCTGCATAACCTTGAGAAAGATCACGAGTTCCTTCTGAAAGGTGATGTCTTCACGAAGGATGTCATTGATATGTGGATCAGTTACAAGCGTGAGGCAGAAGTGGAACCGGTTCAGATGCGCCCATGCCCAGAAGAATTTGCACTTTATTTCGATTGCTAATCTTCTCTAAGGCAACAAAAAAACCTCCGGCATTTGCCGGAGGTTTTTTTGTTTGTGAAAAAGCGTTGTTCAATACGATTAAGCAGCGGACTCATTTTTGATAAAATGCACATCTTGCTGAGGGTAGGGGATGGAGATACCTTCTGCATCAAAGCGTAATTTAATCGTCTCTTGAAGATCGAAAAAGACTGGCCAATAGTCACCACTCTTAACCCATGGGCGAACAGCAAAATTGACACTACTATCACCTAGTTCCAGAACACCAATGGTCACTGCAGGATCCTTGAGAATCCGTTCATCGCTGTTAATCACATCTTCTAGCACTGCACGCACTTTTTTAAGGTCATCCTCATAACCAACACCAATAACCAGATCTACTCGACGTGTTTCTTTTGCTGAGAAATTGGTTATTGTCGTGCCGACAATCTGTCCGTTGGGAACTGTAATCTCTTTATTGTCACCAGAGCGCATTTTTGTACTGAAAATTTGAATTTCTTCAATAATTCCAGTAACCCCACCAGCTTCGACAAAATCACCGACTTTGAATGGTCGGAAGAGGATCAGCATCACTCCTGATGCAAAGTTACCAAGTGTTCCTTGCAGGGAAAGGCCGATAGCCAAACCCGCGGCAGCAATAATAGCGGCAAATGAGGTTGTCTCAATGCCTAGTTTACCAAGTGCGGCAAGAATGACAAAGATCATCAATGCAACATAGATGATACTCTTTGCAAACTTAATTAGAGTTTCATCGACTTTACTTCGAACCATCATCTTTGCGACAACATTGCAAATGATCCGCGCAACGATACGACCAATTACAAAGATGATGATTGCCCAGACGAGTGGCAACGCATAGTCTTGAATAAGTTGAATAAGGTTCTCTGTTGAAATGTTCCCCATCCTGTTTCCTCCTGTGATTTGTGAAAGTGTTTATTGTTTTTAGATGGAAGCAATTCTCTAATGAGTACTCTATCAGCTGTCTTGAGTATTGCAACCTAAATATAACTCTATAAGTATACTATTGAATGAAGTGAAGACTCAGTCATAAATATTGAAGTCATTGATTTTATGGATAAATTAAGATGATTAAGCCGAATAGTGACGTGTGATATAACCAACTGGGTATTGGCTCTACCCAGTTGGTCATCATAAAATTATTATGTTTTCAATCGATTAGAAATATGGTGACATCGATATGCAGTGTTGATGTTAGATTGCATTCTTTGAAACGAAAGATTTGATCATATCGGTCTCTGCTTCAATGACTGAGAGTTTTTTCTCACGCGTTTCTAGGTCTGAAAATGCCGGGGGTATTTCGGGATCAGAGCCGATGGCCTGATTGACCGCATCACCAAACTTCGCGGGGTGAGCTGTTGCCAGGCAAACAAGTGGTAGGTTCTTGTTTCTGACTCGTGACCCGACAGCAACACCGACCGCTGTGTGTGGGTCAAGTGTATATCCTGTCTTTACATGAAATTGACGGATTGTCTCAATGGTTTCATCATCGTCAATGGATGCCGCTGCAAACTCGCTATGGACTGTATTGATTTGCTCTTCAGAAAACTCCATTTTTTTGTTCTTACTGAATTGATCCATTGCAGTAACAACCTGATCAGCTTGTTGGTCCAGCAGGTAATAGAGATAGCGTTCAAAATTACTAGCAACCTGTATATCCATAGAAGGGGATAGTGAGTGATGAACATCAGCTGATGAATAGTCCCCTTTGGTCACAAAGCGGCTGAGAATATTATTGCTATTTGTTGCCAGGATTAAGCGACTGATAGGAAGTCCCATCTTTTTGGCAATATAACCAGCGAAAATATCGCCAAAGTTACCTGTTGGAACAGAAACTTCAAATTGATCTGCTGAGGTTTCTTTGCTGACCTGGAACCAGGCATAAAAGTAATAGACAACCTGAGCGAGTACGCGTGCCCAGTTGATTGAATTAACAGCGCCCAGCGCATGCTTTTCTTTAAATTCCAGGTCTCCAAAAATCTCTTTTACAATCGATTGCGCATCGTCAAATGTTCCTTCGACCGCAAGATTAAAGACATTGTCATCAGTCACTGTTGTCATTTGGAGTTCTTGAACAGGAGAAACTCTTCCCTTGGGGTGGAGAATGAAAATGTTGATATTTTTCTTTCCACGCACACCATAGATAGCAGCGCTGCCAGTGTCTCCGCTCGTTGCACCGATGATGTTCATGTGCCGTCCTGATTTTACCAGGAAATACTCAAACAGGTTGCCGAGTAATTGCAATGCAATATCCTTGAACGCCAGAGTAGGGCCATGAAAAAGTTCGAGAATATACAGATCACCTTGCTTTGTTACGGGCGTAACGTCTTTATGTTCAAAGCTGCTATATGAGCGCTTAATCAGATCTTTAAGGTCTTCAGATGGGATGTCTGTTGCAAATTTAGAGATAATGGCATAGGCCAGATCAGGATACGAGAGGTTGGCTAGCTGACCAAGATCATCTTGTGATAATAGGGGAATCTGTTCTGGAACCAATAAGCCTCCGTCATCGGCAAGGCCCATCATTACAGCTTCACTAAAACTCAGTCCATTAACCTGTCCTCGGGTACTACAGTATTTCATCACGTCAATCTCTCTTTTGAATCTTGTGTGGGTTTTATAATGGCGACGCATATTAGCAATAAAACAGGAGGAAGGGAAGTTGATCAGATAAAAAAGCGGAAGCTACGTTGTAGCTTCCGCTGGTGTTGTTAATATTTGCTGTGTTTTTAGATATTATTGGTTTTGAGCATCAACAACTGCGACAGCAGCCATGTTAACAACATCTGCCACGTCATCACCACGTTGTAGGACGTGAACCGGCTTCTTCATGCCCATCAAAATTGGTCCGACAGCCTCTGCGCCGCCGAGTTTATTAAGCAATTTATAGCTGATATTCCCTGATTGCAAGTCTGGGAAAATGAAAACATTTGCATCACCTTTCAACATTGAGAAAGAATATTGCGCTTCCGTCAATTCGGGATCAAGAGCAACGTTAGCCTGGATTTCGCCATCCACAATCAAGTTTGGAGCCTGTTGTTTGACAAGAGAAGTCGCTTTCTTCACTTTTTGGGCTGATGGATGATTTGTACTACCAAAGTTAGAGAAAGACAACATGGCGACCTTTGGCTCAATGTTGAAGCGTCGAACATCTTCAGCAGCGAGAATAGCCGTTTCAGCTAATTCTTCAGCAGTTGGATCAATGTCAACAGTTGCATCAGCAATAAAAACAGCTTTCTTTTTGAAAACCATCATATACATGCCATGAACTTTGGATAGATTGTCCTGCTTTCCAATTATTTCCAGGGCCGGTTTAATGGTCTCCGGGTAATGGTGGTTAATTCCAGAAAGCATCGCGTCGGCATCGCCTTCTTGGACCATCATGGCACCCAGGTAGTTAGGGTTTGCAGTCAATTTGCGTTTAGCGCCAGCATAGGTAACACCTTTACGTTGCCGCAGCTCAAACATCTTATTGATATAGTGTTCTCTGTTTTCGCAGGTCACCGGATCGATAATTTCAACATCACCCAGATCAATGTTGAGTTCAGCTATCTTGCGTTTAACTTCTTTCTTATCTCCAAGCAAGATTGGTGTTGCAATCTTTTCATTGATGAGTATTTGTGCTGCACGCAGGATTTTTTCTTCTTCACCTTCAGGGAAAACAATACGTTTTGGGTTTGCCTTCGCCTTATTGATAAGGGTACGCATAATCTCCTTGGAATGACTCTGAAGAGCTTCGAGAGATTCACGGTACTTGTCCATGTCTTCGATCGGCTGACGAGCAACTCCTGAATCCATCGCTGCTTGAGCAACAGCAGGTGCAACATGGAGAAGAACTCGAGGATCAAATGGTTTCGGAATAACATACTCGCGTCCGAATTTGATATTTTCACCGCTATAAGCTTTGCGCACTGAATCAGGAACATCAAGCTTGGCAAGGTCAGCTAGAGCCTTAACGCAAGCGAGCTTCATCTCATCATTGATAGCGCTGGCATGGGTATCCAGTGCCCCGCGGAAAAGGAATGGGAAGCAAAGAACATTGTTCACCTGGTTTTCGTAATCGGAGCGTCCTGTACCAATGATGACGTCACCACGAACAGATTTAGCCTCTGGTGGTGTTATTTCCGGATCAGGATTGGCCATAGCGAAAACGATGGGATCTTTTGCCATTGATTTAAGCATGTCTGTCGTCAGGGCTCCTTTGGCTGAGACACCAAAGAAAATGTCTGCATCCACCATTGCATCTGCCAGTGTTCTTGCCTCTGTGTCAGCAGCCAGGCGCTCTTTATACTCGTTCATGCCTTCCTTGCGGCCTTTGTAAATGACTCCTTTTGTGTCACAGAGGATGACGTTGTTTTTTTCGATTCCCATTGTAATTGCTAAGTTTGCACAGGCAATGCCAGCCGCTCCTGCTCCATTAACAACAATTTTAGCCTTGCCAACATCTTTACCAACAATTTCAAGGGCATTCAGCATGCCTGCGGCAGATATAATAGCTGTTCCATGCTGATCATCATGGAAAACAGGGATATCCATGATCTCATTGAGCTTTTCCTCAATATAGAAACACTCTGGTCCCTTGATATCCTCGAGGTTGATGCCACCAAATGTTGGTTCCAGTAACTTGACTGTTCTGATGAGTTCGTCTGAATCTTTTGTATTCAGTTCAATATCAAAGACATCAACGTCTGCAAAGCTCTTGAAAAGGACGCCTTTTCCTTCCATAACCGGCTTTCCTGCTAAAGCGCCGATATCGCCCAGGCCGAGCACTGCGGTACCATTAGAAACAACAGCGACAAGGTTTCCTTTCGCGGTGTACTTATACGCATCATTAGGTGACTTTTCAATTTCGAGACAAGGCTCAGCGACACCGGGACTGTAGGCAAGTGAAAGTTCATGGCTGGTCGAACAAGGTTTTGTTGTGATGACCTCAATTTTTCCTTTTCGACCTGAACTATGGTAATCGAGAGCTTCTTGACGTGTCGACATGGAATGTGTCCTCCTCTAAGGAAATGTCAGAATAAAAGATGATTTGATTTCTGACGTATATCATAAATCTTTAAATATCGGCAGGTTGTGATTCAAAATATTAGCTAAGTAATTATAATTACGCTAACGGAATGTCAAGGTAAAACAGACGGTTTACAATCATAGCAATGCTGATGCCATGTTTTAATAATTAAAAATTGAACTGTGATAATAATAAGTTAGATGTATCCCTGAGCTATATGATATTAAATGCGTTTCAAAATGAGCGGATTTTGGTAGTAGATGGTCAATATTGGCCATTTATGTTTTTAACTAAAGGATTTACAGTGAAGATTGGAGTTTTATCTGATACACATATCTCATCTCTTGAAAATGGATATGAGTTGTCAGCTCGACTATTAGCGGGCCCTTTTTATGATGTTGAGATGATCTTACATGCTGGAGATCATGTTATTCCTGATCTAGATAGCTGTTTTAATGGTCTTCCATACTATGGCGTCTGCGGTAATATGGATATGTCGAGTTCATTTTTGCCTCAAAAGCGATTGATCGATGTATGTGGCTTTACTATTGGTATGACTCATGGTTGGGGGGCGCCGATAGGGATTGAAAAGCGTGTTGCTGACTATTTCAAAAAGGATGATGTTGATGTCATTGTCTTTGGTCATAGCCATCGACCTGTGTGTTTGCAGTTTGATTCTGTACTGATGCTCAATCCAGGGAGTGCAACGGACCGTCGTTCAGCACCATTTCATAGTGTTGCAATTTTAAATATAGAGACGGATGTCGCTGCTGAAATTATCTCAATTGATTGAGTCTCTCATGGCGACACTGTTTATATCGACTGGAAGGTTTTTTTGATGACTGATCTGTTTACTCGCGGTGGTCCACTGATGTATCCAATCTTACTTTGCTCAATCATAGGTTGGGCTATTTTTATGGAGCGCATCATCGCTTTTGTCAGAGTTCGGCATTCACTGTTTTCATTGAAAAAATCAGTGATGTCTTTGCTTGGCCAGGGCTGTGTTCAAGATGCGGCAAATCTGTGTAGCGAAGGCAGGATGCCACTGGCTAAAATCCTAACAGTGGTTTTGAAAAACTGCGGTCGTAAACGCAGTTACCTCAAAGATATAGCGGAAGAAGTTGGAGAGCGAGAGGCCGTTGCTCTGCAGCGTTACCTTGGGTTGCTTGGGACAATCGCAAATATCACGCCATTGCTTGGACTTCTAGGCACTGTTCTTGGCATGATCAAGGCCTTCAACGTGATTGCAACTGAAGGAATGGGGACGCCGGCGTCTCTTGGAGGTGGTATTTCCGAAGCCTTGATAACGACAGCAGCCGGGCTGACCGTTTCTGTGCCGATGATTCTCTTACATCGTTATTTAACCAGTCGCTCTGATCGGTTGGTATTGGAGCTAGAGGAAGCAACGATGCAGATTGTCGATCTGGTTGAGGAGTAGCAGTAGTGGGATTTCGTCGTCGCATACCTGAATCACCGCGGGTTGATCTTACTCCGATGATCGATGTCGTTTTTCTATTGCTGATATTTTTTATGATATCAACGACATTTATCGAACGTCCAGGATTGACCATAGATCTGCCGGAAAGTGGTGCTGAAAAAATCGAACAAGGCCAAAAGGAAGTCCAGGTTTATCTTGCTGCCAATGGAGACATATTTTTGCAACGAGAGCTGACAAGTTTAACCGAACTACTCAATACTCTTCAAAATTATGGCCCAGCCAAAGCCAAGCAGATGACATTTTTACTGATGGCAGATAAGAAGGCGTTACACGGGCGTGTTGTTGAGTTGATGGATGCAGCAAAGCTTGCTGGCTTTGGTCAATTGGCAATCGCTACTGACAAAAAGAGTAAGTAGTAAAGAACAAATCGCTCTTAATGCGAGTCTAGTTTGATTGCGAGTCGTTGCTCTGATTGCGAAAGCGTTGTGGAATGCGACCTTTTTCAATGTCACAATTCTCTCGACCAGGACAGACATCAACAGCACAAGGCTCAATGTGAATGATGACGTTTGCGCCTGGGATTTCGCGTTCAATTTTTTTTTCCAGACTATCAGTCATTTTGTGAGCTTCGGCAACTGTCATGTCTTTACATACCTCTAAATGAAAATCCATGATCTTCATCGAACCGGCACGTCTTGTTCTGAGGCCATGATATCCAGCCAAGGGGCCATCATGTGAACTGATGACTTCGTGTATCTGCATTTGGATTTCGTCTGGAAGCTCTTGGTCAAGAATCTCTGTCATACTGCGCTTGATCAACTGGAGAGCTTCATGGAGAATGTATGATGCGACAAGGATAGACAGGGCTGAATCCAGCCAG
>Ga0193959_1000471_pt1 | contig 16106 bp, 19 predicted proteins | sample FB_2_MG_FD_140333 | JGI IMG/M metagenome (GOLD analysis project Ga0193959, IMG submission 140333) | Microbial mat bacterial communities from the Broadkill River, Lewes, Delaware, United States - FB_2_MG | ecosystem: Environmental > Aquatic > Freshwater > River > Microbial mats | place: USA... | reverse complement strand
TGAGTGGTGTCACAGCAATGATGTTTGGGTTATTGAGGATGATTACGATAGTGAGTTTCGCTACCACACGCGGCCAGTTGATGCTTTGCAGTCGCTTGATCGTCATGGCCGTGTTATTTATATTGGCACCTTGTCAAAGGTACTCTGCCCGTCGCTGCGTATTGCCTATGGTATTTTTCCTTCCCAATGGGTGAGTCGTGTCGTGCGAGCATTATGGCAAGCTTGCCGTCACAGTGCTTGGCTGGAGCAATATATGTTGGCAGAGTTGATCGATAGCGGGAACTTTGCAAGCCATATTCGCAGACAGCGTAGGCTATATGCCGCCAATCGGGAATGTTTGGTAATGGCTTTACGTGAAACGTTTGGCGATGCGATCTGTATACAGGGTGACAAAGCAGGGTTACATGTTTTGGTGTGGCTGCGCTATTGGTCTTATGAGCAACAGCACGATATTATATCCTCACTTGCCATCCAGGGTGTGCAGGTCTACCCCATTGACCATCTTTATTCAACACCAAAGCCAATACTCGGGTTGCTGCTGGGTTATGCAACCCTGACACATCGACAAATTCAATGGGGCGTGAGGCACTTGGGCCGTGTACTGGGCGACACGGAGCGCACCAGAACGTGCTAAGAGGTGTTAGATACTTAGGTGTTAGATAACCATGATACCGTCGGCTTCAATTCGAGCCCCTTTGGGTAGCTCATTTACGCCAATAGCCGCCCTTGCTGGGTAAGGCTGTTCAAAGTATTCTGCCATAACCTCATTCACAACGGCAAAGTCACTGAGGTCTGTTAAAAAGATATTGAGCTTGACGATATTTTGTAAATCACCGTCAGCAGCAAGACAAACAGCTTTGAGGTTTTTAAATACCTGATGCGCCTGTGCTGCAAAATCACCTTCAACCATTGCCATGGATTCAGCAACCAACGGAATTTGGCCAGACAAGTAAACAGTGTTATTGACTTTAACCGCCTGAGAATAAGTGCCGATAGCTTTAGGGGCGTGGTCTGTATGGATAATCGCTTTGTTGGTCATAATACATTCGCTAAATTAACAAAAATAAAGCGAGAGTGTAGAGGAAAGTCCCCATGGATAAAAGCCTTTTTGTGCGATAATCTTACAATAGCGTACATGTAGATTTTTATTGATATTCACGACAAATCAGCTCAATATTGTCGATAGACAACCGATCTTTTGTCAATCCACATATGAATTCACCGTTGTGTTGCCCGTAGTGCTTACATTGTTTGCATACGCCGAATCCTTCGCGTCCACTACGATATTGATATGCCAGCAATAGCGCTTTTAGTTGTTCCAACAGCGCCTGTTGGTGAGCTGCCGGTATTGTTTCCAAGGCTTGGGTAAAGCTTTCAGGGGGAATGCTCTGATTAATATAGCGCTTTCCTTGTGCTGTTAATGCCAGATGCACGATACGCCTATCGTCACTATCCGTGGTCTTACTGATCAAGTCTTTGTTTTCCAACACCTTTAGCGTCTGCGATACAGTTCCTTTTGTCAGCCCTAAAAATTCTGCCACTGCCAGTGGTGTATCTGAATACTGATTACAAATAGATAAATAGTACAGGGCATCGTGCTGCACAGGCGCTAGCCCAAACGCTTGTCCCACCCTTCTTGCCTCACCGCGCAGTAAATTGGATACACGCTCTAATATTGTAAAGAGATCATTTGTCATAGTTGTATGGTATCGACTCAAAACAAACTTGACAACCAGAGAGTCGTTCTCTTATGATTAATTGGTATCGAGTCGATACCAATTAATCATATTTATAGGAGACAGTTATGAAAAATGTTGTTTTTTACCATGCGGGTTGTTCGGTTTGTGTCGATGCAGAGCAAAAAATGTTAGATCTGTTGGACAAGAAAGCGGTCAATTTGGAGGTAGTGCATTTTGGCGAGGCTAAAGAGCGTATTGCTGAAGCTGAAAAGGCCGGTGTTAAATCAGTGCCTGCCTTATGTGTTGATGATGCTGTATTACACCTAAACTTCGGTGCCAGTATGGATGATGTGAAACAATCACTGGGTGTTGATGCCTAAGGAGCTGACAGGATGACTATATCCTTTAAGCCCTTAGGGCTTGCGCTTGTAGTTGCTATGAGCGTAAGTGCCTGTGCCCACCAACAAAGTGGTGGGCACAAAGGGCATATAATTGCAGAGCCTTCGCCAAAAGCGCTGGCAGAGTTTGATGTACTCCATGTCAAAGTAGTGACAAAGGGAAGCCATTTAGTCTTTCAGCAAGCCGTACGTGCAAATGCCGGTGCGCGTATACCTAGCGCCATTGGTCGTTTAGCCGGTTCAGAGGTGTATAGCTATGTGTGGCCCACTCAGCTAAATAGCGCCAGTGTGGGTTTTGAAGCTGATGCGGGTGTATTGGCTTTGGCGTTGACAAACCACCCTGACTTTGATGATACGCCGCTGTACGATGAAAATGGCGATGGGGATAAAACCAATGATGGTAATCAGTGGCATAGCCACTGGGTCGTATTGGTTCCTGATGATAGTTGTGGCAAAGGGGCTTTGAAAGTGAAAGATATTCCTGATGGCACCACACCTCAAATGCCTGCTACTTGGCCCGGCTTGCCTTTGTTTATTGATAGCCCGGGTTATCAATTTAGTTTTGATCAAACAGAAGTGTTGGTTAACGTACCGCTAAAGGATCTTGGGTTTCCTGCGGCCTTTCAGTTCGATGGTGTGACGGCAGGGTTAAGGATCAACCAGCAGGTTCATGCGCCATTACTCTGTGTTGCAGATGTGTTTGATGTCGCGTCAGGTAATTTAAGTTTGCCGGGTATGAGCCAATAAATGTAACAGCAACTCGCATATAAGTGGGTTGCTATTATCAATAACCACAGGAGATAAAGCGGATGAAGGTTCACGTATATGATACTCATGTGAAAACAATGACAGGAAATTATTATCATTTTGATGTGCTAGTAGACGATGCACATAAACAGCAGGTACTTACATTTGCAAAACAGTACTTACAATCCATTGGTGTAGAGAGTGCCAATGTGCGTTCGCAGCGTTGTAATTTTTGTCACAGTGAAACTGGGCGCGAAGAGGTACAGGAATGTATTGTGAATACGGGTTATTATATCGTTCCTATGCAGGGTTGCCCAGTAATAGAGCCGAGTTGAATAATGGCTAAAATTATCGACTGTGCACTTCACGATTATATTGAGGTCGCGTGTATTTATGGCTACCGGGTTAGTGTCACACTAACCTCTGGTAGCGTCTATGTAGGCAAACCATTAACAACAGTAACCGAGCCTGGGCCTCGAGAGTTCTTACATTTTCAACAAGAAGGTGAACCAATAGTTGAGCAGAAAATACCGTTGGATGAATTGCATACAATGACAGCGCTAAACCCCGGTGCTTTATTTGATACCATTACATTCTAGCAGGTCTATTTTTGGCAGTGTGTACAATAAACCGTAGCGCGCTGTGCTTGGCGGATTTCTTTCAGCGGTTTTTGGCAGAGTACGCAGGGTTTACCCCCTCGCCCGTATACATTGAGCTGTTGTACGAAATAACCTGGTTTTCCATCGCCCCCGACAAAATCTCGCAATGTTGTCCCGCCTTGTTTTATCGAGCGAGCTAGAACTGTCTTAATTTCATCAACGAGGCATTCACTTTGTTTTTTAGTCAGTGTACTGGCAGCTTTGGTTGGGCGAATTGCTGCGCTAAATAACGATTCATTTGCGTAGATATTGCCAACTCCCACAACCACTTTACTATCCATGATAAAGGTTTTGATATCTTTCTGACGCTTGCGACTTTTAGAAAATAAGTAGTCTGCATTGAAATCATCTGATAGCGGTTCTGGACCTAAGTGTGCAATAAGTTTGTGTTCTAGTGGCGCTTGTGTGGTCCATAAAATGGCACCGAAACGCCTTGGGTCGTGGTAGCGCAATACACAACCTGCAAAGCAGATATCAACATGATCATGTTTTTGTGGTTGTTCTTGTGTGTTGGTGATAACCCGTAAGCTGCCCGACATTCCTAAATGGATAATCATATGGCCGTTTGAAAATTCAAACAGCAGGTATTTGCCACGCCTTGTGATGTTCTTTAGGGTTTTGCGTTGTATCGCGCTAGCAAGTTCGGTTGGTATTGGCCAGCGTAACTGTGCTTGTCGCACAATGACATTGCTGACCCTTCGGCCCTCGACGTGGGGGGCAATACCCCGGCGGGTGGTTTCGACTTCGGGTAGTTCAGGCATAAGAACCCCTGCGGCGGTGTATCAGGCATAAAAAACCCGGCTAAAGCCGGGTTTCTAAATCATGGAAGGGCAATCAATTACTTGATTTTGCCTTCTACGTACTCAACATGTTGTCGTACAACAGGATCGTACTTTTTGATCTTCATTTTTTCAGGCATGGTACGCTTGTTTTTAGTGGTCGTATAAAAATGACCTGTACCGGCTGATGAATTTAAACGAATTTTATCGCGCATAGGGATTTATCCTTGTAGTAGGGCTCAATTACACTTTTTCGCCGCGTGCGCGTAGATCTGCCAGTACCTTGTCGATACCGAGCTTATCAATAATGCGCATGCCTTTCGTCGAGATACGAAGTCTGACAAAACGCTTTTCAGACTCCACCCAAAAGCGATGGTGGTGTAAATTAGGCAAAAAACGACGTTTTGTGTGGTTTTTTGCGTGAGAAACATTGTTACCAGTGATAGGGCGCTTACCAGTAACTTGACATACTTTAGACATTTTTTTGCCTCGTTAAAAATTCTGTAGTCTGCTTAGCCAATGAACACATGCATCAGAAGCAGCTCGTTTGCCTATAGTTATCGTAACTGAGCCACCCCATCTTATTGAATATAATCAATGATGAGCCTGGCTGAAAGCTTCTCGGTACTTGTGAGCGAGAGGCTAGGTCGAGCTGATTACTGTTGCCAAAAAGTCGAATTTCGCGACCGTTTGAGAACGAGACAGAAACCTGTCCAAGAGCCAGTTACAAAGAGCCGCGTTTTATACCAGAATCATGGTCCCAGATCAACTATTTAGGATGGTTTAGCTCAAAAAAAGCCATTTTTGTGTCATTTTTGAGCATGGAAACTTATAAAACTCCAATGCCTTATTGGTTGATCCAGCCTCGCTCTGCAAACGACACAATATGCCCATCGCCAATAACCAAGTGATCAATAACGCGAATATCGACCAGTCCTAAGGCCTTGGTGAGAATGTCTGTGACATGTCGGTCTGACTGGCTGGGTTCAGCAATCCCTGATGGGTGATTGTGGGCCAGAATAACCGCTGAGGCATTATGCGCAAGCGCTTGGCGCAGTATTTCCCTTGGGTGGATATTAGCGCTGTCTATTGTGCCAAAGAATAGCTCTTCGTAGGTGATCAGGCGGTGTTGTGAATCGAGAAATAATACGGCAAAGACTTCTCTCATCCGGTGTCTGAGGTGACTGGTGAGAAATTGGCGTACCTCTCTGGGGCTGTTAAGGCTGCTGCCATAGCGCAGGGATTCACTCAAGTGGCGCCGTGACATTTCCATCACCGATTGCAATTGCGTATACTTAGCATCGCCCAAGCCCTGACAGCGGCAAAAATCTTCTTTGCTGGCTTCAAGTAATGGCCTTAGGCCATTAAAATGGACGAGTAGCTCACGCGCTAGATCAACTGCTGATTTTCCACGGTAGCCGGTGCGTAAAAAAATAGCGAGCAGTTCCGCATCGGAAAGTGCCTGAGGACCTTTTTCGATGAGTTTTTCACGGGGTCTTTCTGAACTTGGCCAGTCGCAAATTGCCATATTACTCTCCTTGTTATGTAAGTGATTATTCCTTTGTCCTGTGGATGGCCTGAGGCTTAAGTGTTATCTTAACGCGGGCTTGCCTAAGCACAAGGGCTTTATGCAAAAATAGTTGAAAATTTATGAGTGTTGTTCCCAATTTAACCAATCGACAAATCCTTCTTGGTGTTACTGGCGGTATCGCCGCTTACAAAAGTGCAGAGCTTATTCGCCGCCTTCAAGACTACGGCGCTGATGTGCGTGTTGTTATGACCCGTGCAGCCCAAGAGTTTATTACACCGCTAACGCTGCAAGCTTTATCGGGTAACCCCGTTCATACTGATTTATTAGATCCCGCCGCAGAAGCTGCGATGGGGCATATCGAATTAGCCCGGTGGGCAGACTTACTGTTGATCGCACCGGCCAGCGCTGACTGTATAGCCCGGCTAACGCAGGGGCAAGGTGATGATTTACTGACAACAGTCTGCTTGGCAAGCCGTTGTCCACTAGCGATTGCGCCGGCAATGAACCAGGCGATGTGGCATCACCAGGCAACGCAGCAAAATCTAGAAACGCTGAAGCAACGCGGTATTCATCAATTTGGCCCAGGTGCCGGAGGCCAAGCGTGTGGCGATGTCGGTTTGGGTCGTATGTCTGAACCCGAGGCATTAGCAAAAGAGGTAAGCCAGTTATTTAGTCATAACGCCTTAGCGGGCACTCATGTCGTGATTACCGCTGGTCCAACGCGCGAAGCGATTGATCCGGTGCGTTATATTACTAACCATAGTTCAGGTAAAATGGGCTATGCCCTAGCGCGTGCTGCGGTTGATGCTGGCGCCAAAACTACACTGATCAGCGGCCCGACATCACTGGCGAAGCCTGCACATGTCAATGTGATTGATGTGGTATCTGCGAAAGATATGTACGACGCTTCAATGGCATTGCTGCCAAGTTGTGATATTTTTATTGCCTCAGCGGCCGTGGCAGATTTTCGCCCTGTAGCTATTGCCTCAGAGAAAATCAAAAAGACCGGTGAGGATACAATGACCATTGAGATGGTTAAAAACCCTGATATCGTCAATGAGGTATCTCACGCCTCAGATCGCCCGTTTACTGTGGGTTTTGCGGCTGAAACACAACAGGTTGTCAGCTATGCAAAAGACAAACTTATACGTAAAAAGCTAGACTTGATTATTGCCAATGATGTTTCCGATCAGAGCATTGGCTTTAATAGTGATAACAACGCGGTCACATTAATTAATACCACTACAGAGCATGTGCTACCCCAAGCAAGCAAATCACAGTTAGCTGATGATATTATTAACTATATTGCTCAGATGACAGCAACAAATAAAAAATAAGCTGGTTCGGAATATCGACATCATGAAAAAAGAAAGGCCTGCTAAGAAATTGACATTACCGCCGAGTCTTATGCGGTTAATCGGTATAGAAATTATCGCCGCTGTATTACTGATCGCTATTAGCTATGGTGTTTGGCACACTGTTATTGTGTCACAAGAGGAAGACAACTTAAGGACACTTTCTAAGCAGCAGTCTTCGTTGCAGTTAAAGGCAATCGCTGATTTCTTTGCTGAAGTCGTTAAACCTTTAGATCGCTATAGCCATCGAATGGAGCTCAGTAATGCATTATTTGTTGGTGATATCGAGGTCATTTCTCAATTACAGATTTCTCTTAAGCAAGAAATAGCCGATGCATTATCGGTTCAGTTTTATGGTATCAATCAGGCGCAGGAGCAATATGAACAAGGTGCCTCGATTAGTTTCGTCGTGCTGGATATGATCAATCAAGTTGAAAAAGAGCAGACGGTCTTCCCTGAAATTGTGAAGTACCAGATTGATGATCAATGGGCCATGAATATGGCGTTGCCTGTTTATCGGCAAGTGCATGTCGATAATGCAGAGCGAGAATTAGTGGGGACTATTTTTATAGTGCTAGCTATCGACCGGCTAAACGAGGCGCTAGCAAAATTAAATCCAATGTTGGGTGAAACCCAGCTGCAGCAACAGATTGGGCGGTCGCGTAAGATTTCCTTTTTGTCGCTAGGGCAAAAAGGCGCTTATCAAACAACGACTGCGAGTGTGGATAACACCCATTGGAGCTTACATTATACACCCTCAGACTTACTGTTTCGTCAGGCTCAAGGCCCTCGTCTGTGGGTAATTATGGGGTTGATCGTTGGGGGTGTTTTACTCTTTGTGCTGGGTTGGTTTGTTGCCAATGTCATTAATCGAAAACTCGACGTCACTTATATATCAAACAGTATGCTCATGCGCTCGCTAAAGGCGGCTAAAGAAGAAGATGAATTGGCGAATCCAGAATATCATCAAGAAGATATTTTTGATGTTGAAGTCAGCGATGAGGATACCTCTTTGGTAACCGGTGAAACATCAAGTGACAACGGCAATGAAGATTATAATGATGAGCGCACATCTACTCAGGTCACTGTGCCCGACGGTATTTTTCGAGCCTACGACATCAGGGGCATTGTCGGTGAACAATTAACGGTCGAATTGGCACAGACTATTGGCCAGGCCATTGCCAGTGAAGTTCTCGATCAGGATGAAAAAGCGATTATAGTCGCTCGCGATGGTCGTACGCACTCGGTAGAGCTTTGTAACGCACTTATCGATGGTATTTTAAGCACAGGTTGTGATGTGGTTGATATTGGTTTAGTGCCAACGCCATTGATGAATTTCGCAACCTTTACCTACGAGGGTACTAACAGTGGTGTTATTGTAACGGCCAGCCATAACCCCAAAGACTACAACGGCTTTAAATTTGTGGTCAATGGTCGAACATTAGTGGATAAGGATATCCAGTCATTAAAAACCAGTATTATTGGTGGTAATTTTCATGTTGGCCAAGGCCAGCTGCGACAGCACAAAGTTGTGCAATCCTATATCGACCATATCTTTTCAGATGTTGCGCTTGCTGGGAGTATCCACATTGTCATTGATGCAGCTAATGGTGTTGCCGGTGAAGTAGCGCCGCAGTTATTTGAAGAGCTGGGGTGTGAGGTAACATCGTTATACTGCGACATTGATGGCGAATTTCCCAATCATGACCCGGACCCCTCAGTTGAGGAAAATTTACAACCATTAATTAATAAGGTGAAAGAAGTCGATGCCGACCTTGGTATCGCCCTCGATGGTGATGGCGACCGTTTAGTTGTCGTGACACCTACCGGCGATATTATTTGGCCGGATCGTTTATTGATGTTGTTCGCGAAAGATGTTGTTTCACGCAACCCTGGTTGTGATGTTCTGTATGATGTTAAATCTACTCGACAATTGAGCCAAGTAATTACCAGCTATGGCGGGCGACCAGTGATTTGGAAGACTGGCCACTCCCATATGAAGACTAAAATGCAAGAGACCGGCGCTCTTTTAGCCGGCGAATTGTCGGGGCATATATTCTTTAAAGAGCGTTGGTTCGGGTTTGATGATGGGCTCTATGCGGCTGCCCGGTTGCTAGAGATTATTACATTGAGAGATCAAGATATTGACAGTGCCTTTGCCAGTTTTCCCAGTCTTCCATGCACGCCAGAGATTAAACTACCGGTTGCTGATGAGCGCAAATTTAAAATTGTTGATAGCCTTATTAATGAAGGTGACTTTGCCTCAGGAAAGCAAACGACCATCGACGGCATTCGCGTTGATTTTTCTAAAGGCTGGGGGCTTGTTCGGGCATCGAATACCTCGCCTGCGATAACGTTACGTTTTGAAGCTGAAACAGAAAAGGGTGTTGAGCAGCTTAAAGATTTGTTTAAGCGCGAATTAAAAAAAATAGATGCAACCTTGCCGCTTGATTTTTAATGACTTTCATTAATGACGTCTCTATTTGACGACTACACTAATTGTCCCACAAGGATTTACAATGACTTTAACACGCAATACGGCAATGAATGTTGCACAGGTATTAACAGAAGCCCTCCCCTATATTCAACGCTTTACGAATAAGACCGTTGTGGTTAAATTTGGTGGCAATGCCATGGTAGGCGAAGAGCTACAAAGCAGCTTTGCGCGCGATATTGTGTTGATGAAACTGGTTGGTATTAATCCTGTTGTTGTGCATGGCGGTGGCCCTCAAATTGGTGAGCTATTAGATAAGTTAAATATTCAATCACAATTTGTGGATGGCCTTCGAGTGACTGATAGCGCTACGATGGATGTCGTTGAAATGGTGCTAGGTGCCTCAGTGAATAAACATATTGTTAATTTAATCAATAGTCACGGTGGTCAAGCAATTGGTATTACAGGGAAAGACGGGCAGTTAATTAAAGCCAAAAAATTGGCGGTTTCTCCAAAATCACCAGGTATGTCAGCACCAGAAATCATTGATATCGGCCATGTTGGCGAAGTTGAGTCTATCAATACCAGTGTGATTGATCTGCTGACGAATGGCGATTTTATTCCTGTTATCGCGCCGATTGGTGTGGGGGCCGATGGTGAATCTTATAATATTAATGCTGATCTTGTGGCAGGTAAAATTGCCGAGGTTTTGCAGGCGGAAAAATTAATTTTGTTGACTAATGTAGCAGGTTTGCAAAGTAAAGAGGGTGAGGTGCTAACGGGTTTGAATACACAGCAGGTCGATAAGCTGATTGCTGATGGGACCATCTATGGTGGTATGTTGCCCAAAATTCGCTGTGCTTTAGATGCTGTTAAAGGCGGGGCTAATAGTGCGCATATTATTGATGGCCGTGTTGCCAATGCGGTGTTGCTAGAAATTTTTACAGATGTTGGTGTAGGCACACTAATTACTAATCAGTAATGTTTTTGGTTGTATAGTGCTCTATCCTTTGCTAGCAGGAGTGCCCTTTTATTATCGAATGCACATTAAAAGGTCACTCTTAAGGCAGCAGTACACGTTAATTAGTATAAAATTGAAAAATTCACCCGCTATATATTGATGCTGAGGGCGTATACCGTTAGGATAGATCCCCCATTGTTTTGAACGTACTGGTGACATATGTTTCGGGTGTCATTCATTTTTACACGGGTTGGTATTGCCCCTGCAATACATTGTGCACACGATAAACTATCTAGGCTAATGAACGTGGATTTGCTAATAACAATAAAAATTAACCTTTCTTCAAATGATTGATGTTGACTAACCCATGAGCAAATCTACCCAGAAACTATCCCGCCGCCAGCAAATACTAGAAAGTTTAGCGCATATGCTAGAAGCATCTCCTGGCGCTCGTATAACAACTGCGGCATTAGCAAAGAAAGTGGGTGTGTCTGAGGCGGCTCTGTATCGGCACTTTCCTAGTAAGTCAAAAATGTTTGAAGGCTTGATTGAGTTTATTGAAGATACTATCTTCTCGCGGACTCATCTGATTATCTCTGACACTCATGGTGCATCAGCACAGTGTGAAAAAATTCTATTGTTACTACTCACCTTTACAGAGCGTAATCCTGGTATTACTCGCATAATGACAGGTGACGCACTGGCCGGCGAGACAGACCGCTTGCGCCAGCGTGTGATGCAATTCTTTGACCGCCTAGAAACGCAAATAAAACAATTGTTACGCGAGGCAGAGATTAAAGAAGGGCTAAGGACTAAGTTGCCGGTTGCTGTTGCCGCTAATTTATTGCTAGCCAATGCCGAAGGGCGTATTGCACAATATGTACGCAGTGAGTTTAAGCGCCCTCCCACTGCCAATTGGGATGAACAGTGGCAAGTAATGACCTCGAGCTTTTTTCTGGAACCTATCGTTAGTAAATAGCCCTTGCTTATGCTTTACTGTGCGGGCTTGTGTTCGATAATACAGTCAGTAATAGGCGTCCATTTATCCTGTAGGCATTGAAAAAACGCTTTATTTTCATCATTGGCCGACGTGCATTGCGAAAGTGTCAGCAGGCGTTCAATGCGTCTAATCTCCGGTAGACTCTGCTGGTAATCTATCTTGCTAATCTGGCCTGAACGCAAATTGCGTCGGGCGGCTTCTCGCATGCTATCAATCCATTCCCTGCCGTTGGCTATAGCGGTATTACAATAGGCATTTTGCCCTGGTGAGCCGTTGGGTGAGGACACATCCTGTTTAATAATCCTGAAGCGAGCGATATCTTGGTCAAACTTCAAACCTTCATCTACAATATCTTGCTTTCGGGTGATTAGTTGCGCCTCAATGGTTTTTAATTCTTCTTGAAGGTCGAAGATGACCTTGAGTAGCGCAGGGGGGACTTGTTTTCCTTGCCTTTCACTGTCTGCAGCCTTGGCTTGTTGTTTGTCGATTTCGTTGTTAAGGCCGCTAATGTTACTTTGCAATATAGCAATGCTGGATTTGATCGTTACCAGCTTACGTTTTTTTGCCGCTTCAATATCGCGTGGTGTACTGTAGCGTCGTAGTAGGCGTTTATCCCATTCCTCTAAGCGAAGTTCTTCGGCCTCCTCGGCGGCCAATTGTGCTTTTTCCTCATTGGTAGGCTCAGGCGGAACCACTTTAACAACGGTGCCATTAGGTTTGACTAATTCATAACCTTTAGATACAAACTGAGGTGGGATGCCATATGTCATCACGACAACACCTTGAGCATTTTTATAGCGATACAGTAACTTTTCTTGAGCATGGGCCTGCCATGGCATCGACAATAATAGCAATGCACCTATTATAATGTGTACTAATTGATGTTTCATCAGTGTCTGTTTCTCCAACCTGCTTCAGTGTACAGTATCGCTTATATTAGCGGCTTCCTTATTACATTTATGGCTATTATGTCGACTTTTTATACTTTTGTGCCATAGCGTGAGCGATAGCTTTTAATCGCTTGCACATGTTCTAGAGATTCGGTCTCTTCTAAGTAGTCAATAATATTATCCAGAGTAACAATACTAATCACAGGGATACCGAACTCCTTTTCTACCTGCTGAATGGCTGATAATTCACCGGTTCCCTTTTCTTGGCGATTAAGGCCAATCACGACAGCCTTAGGTTTTGCGCTGGCATTATGAATTATATCAATAACTTCTCTAATAGCGGTCCCGGCTGTGATAACATCATCAATTATAAGGATATCTCCTGAGAGTGGAGCGCCGACTAAGGTACCGCCCTCTCCGTGGTCCTTTGCTTCTTTGCGATTAAAGCAGTAGGGTATATCTCGTTTATGCTGATCTGCCAATGCGACAGCTGTCGTAGTAGCTAATGGTATCCCTTTGTATGCAGGGCCAAAGAGCACATCGAACTCAATATTTGATTCGATGATAGCTTGCGCATAGAATCGCCCCAAATTTGCAAGAGCAACACCGGTCTGGAATTTGCCGGCGTTGAAGAAATAAGGGCTGACTCGGCCCGATTTTAGCGTAAATTCACCGAAACTTAGGACATTATGAGAAATTGCCAGTTCAATGAACAGTCTTTGATAAGGTTGCATGGTAAATTCCTGTAAATCGACTACGTTTTAAAGTATTCACTATTTAATTCTGAACTAATGCTACTGTAAATCTTGATTTACAGTAGCAACTTGGCGCTATTGAGTTCGTTTTGACAAATATTTCAACTCTTTAACGCGTCTGGTTATATAATTGATAATATTTATTACTATTCAATAACAATAAGAGTTCGGTATCATACACGGTTCGTAGTTAAGGGTCTTATATGCGGATTATTAGTCTCAGTGTTGATGGCATTCATCAAGCCGCCCAAAGGGGGCTTTACGACTGGTTGGCGAGCCAGGATGCCGATATTATCTGTCTCCAGGATTTGCGTGCGCTAGAATATGAACTAGATCACGATACTTTTCATCCTGAGGGATACAACGCCTACTTCTTTGACTCCGGTGTTAAGCATTATAACGGGGTTGCTATCTATAGTCGTGTGCTGCCTAAAGCATTGATTTATGGGTTGGGATTCTCCACGGGTGTTGATATGGAGGGGCGCTACCTTCAGGTAGATTTTGACGATATCAGTATCGGTTCATTACTAGCGCCTTCTGCTACACTTGAGACCGAATCGCAAGAGGTCAAAGTACAGTTTTTTGATGACTTTCAGGCGCATTTGAGCAAAATTAGTCGCAAGCGTCGGGACTTTGTGTTTTGTGGCAACTGGGCAATGGCACCGTGCCGTGCTGACCTATCAAACCCCGATGTGCAAGAGCATCAATCTGGTTTTCTCCCTCATGAACAACAGTGGATGAATCAGCTCTTTAGGCAGCTAGGTTATGTTGATGCGTTTCGAGAGGGCAACCAAGATAAAGACGAATATAGCTGGTGGCCTGAAGGGAGTGTTGATCAAGGTGACGCGTGGCGGACTGATTTACATGTAGTCTCCGCTAATTTAAAACCGCGCGTTGAATATGCCATGGTATATAAAAAACAGCTGTTTTCATCTCACCTTCCAGTGATTGTTGATTACGACTACGAGTTAGAGGTAGACCCCGACTTTTAAAGGGCTACCTCACTTTAGGTTTAGCCTTTCAGTGCGCTCATTTGATGCTGATGCAGCGATGCAATACCCTGCTTGGCAAGGCTCAGCATAGCGGCAAACTCTGCTTCTGAGAATGGCTCGCCCTCTGCGGTGCCTTGTATTTCAATAATACCACCATCGTCAGCCATAATAATGTTCATATCAGTGTCGGCGGCAGAGTCCTCGGGATAATCCAAGTCCAATACGGGGGTGCCTTTATAGATGCCAACAGAAACAGAGGCAATCATACGCTTGAGTGGGCTTTCTTTGAGGGTTCCTTTCGCTATCAAACCGTTCAGAGCATCAGCTAATGCTACACATGCACCGGTGATCGATGCCGTGCGTGTGCCGCCATCGGCTTGTATAACATCGCAATCAATAGTGATGGTGTACTCGCCGAGCTTGTCGAGATCGACGGCGGCGCGTAGTGAGCGGCCAATAAGGCGTTGAATTTCAACAGTGCGCCCTGACTGTTTGCCTCGGGCGGCTTCGCGGTTCATTCGTGTGCCTGTTGAGCGCGGCAGCATGCCGTACTCTGCCGTGATCCAGCCTTTGCCCTCTCCACGTAAAAAACGTGGTACACCCTCTTCAATGCTGGCGGTACAGATGACTTTTGTATCGCCAAATTCAACTAAAACAGCGCCTTCAGCGTGTTTGGTAAAGTGTCGCGTGAGTTTAATGTGGCGTAAATCGCTGGCGTTTCTGCCGCTGGGACGTTCCATAATTTTTCCTGCTAGGTGCATAAGTTAATGTCGTAAATTATACCCGATACTGTCATTGCCCTGTGGTACTATTATCACTTTTATTCAATGGTTTGATTTCGCTATTAGTGGCGCTAATCATTTGATTTTATTCATGAGTTTGTTTGAGTGTTGTATGGTAAATACTACCGTCTCACCGATGAGATCAAAAAGCATGCAGAAGGCCAAATCTCTATGAAAGGACCAAACAGTATGACGGGTTTTGCCCGTCGGGAAATGCAAGCCTCTTGGGGAATGTTGAGTTGTGAGGTTCGCAGTGTTAATCATCGCTATTTAGAGATGACTATTCGCCTACCAGAAATGCTGCGTCCCTTGGAATTAAAATTACGGGAAAAACTGCGTAAATCACTGCATCGCGGTAAAGTCGAGGTGACATTACATCTCAACAAAGAGGTGCAATCACAAGATGAGCTGACGATTAACACAGCCCTTGTAAAACAACTGACACAATCCCTGGCGCAAATAAGCGCTATCGTGCCAAATAGCCTCCCGGTTGATCCTCTGGCCCTATTGCAGTGGCCGGGGGTTATAGAAAAGCGCGATGTAGACGCTGATATGCTGGCACCGTTGGTATTGGATCTGTTTGAGGATACGCTAAGTGGTTTAATTGAGCATCGTCACAGAGAAGGTAGTGAACTCGACGCGCATATTAAACAGCGGCTGCGCTCAATATCTACCGAGGCTGAGCGTATTCGCTCGCGTATGCCACAAATTCTGCTGGCACAAAAAGAAAAACTGCGCCAGAGGCTGGATGAACTTCAGCAAACTCTTGATGCCGAGCGCCTTGAACAAGAAATCACACTACTTGCCAGCAAAGCGGATATTGATGAAGAGCTAGATCGCTTAGATACCCATGTGAATGAAGTAGAGCATGTGCTGGGGCAGTCAGGTGCTATTGGGCGCCGGTTAGATTTTATGATGCAAGAGTTGAATCGTGAGGCAAATACACTATCATCAAAATCACTCACTAGCGATATAACGCAAGGTGCAGTCTCTCTTAAAGTGCTTATTGAGCAAATGCGAGAGCAAATACAAAATATTGAATAGAATAAAGTAAGGTACGCAATGAGTAGTCGTGGCACATTATTAACGGTATCAGCACCTTCTGGTGCCGGTAAAACTAGCTTGGTAAAAGCACTGGTCGAGC
>Ga0193959_1000469_pt1 | contig 16138 bp, 13 predicted proteins | sample FB_2_MG_FD_140333 | JGI IMG/M metagenome (GOLD analysis project Ga0193959, IMG submission 140333) | Microbial mat bacterial communities from the Broadkill River, Lewes, Delaware, United States - FB_2_MG | ecosystem: Environmental > Aquatic > Freshwater > River > Microbial mats | place: USA... | reverse complement strand
CATGAAAGTGGTTTAGAAATATTAAAAAATACTAGTGATATAAATTATGTTTATGCAGCTGATATTGATAAAACTGCCCTTTTAGACGTAATCAAAGATGCAAATGTTTGTATCACAAGAAGTTCAACTGATGTTGATGAAAAATTTTTAAATGCTGCACCAAATCTTAAAGCCGTAGTTCGTGCTGGGGTTGGTGTAGATAATGTTGATATAGATGGTTGTAGTAAACGTGGTGTAATAGCTATGAATGTACCAACTGCAAATACAATTGCAGCAACAGAATTAACTATGACACATTTACTTTCTTGTATGAGAAAAATGCCTTATGCTCATTCACAATTAAAAGATCAAAGAGTTTGGAAAAGAGAAGACTGGTACGGTCAAGAGCTATATGGTAAAAAGATTGGTATTATTGGATTTGGTAATATTGGACATAGAGTTGGTCTAAGATGTAAAGGCTTTGAGATGGATGTACTTGCTTACGATCCGTATATCCCATCTACAAAAGCTACTGATTTAGGTGTTAAGTACACTACAAATTTCGATGATATATTAGCGTGTGATATCATTACTATCCACACACCAAAGAATTCTGAAACATTAAATATGATTGATGAAAAAGAGATTGCAAAGATGAAAGATGGTGTTATTCTTATCAACTGTGCAAGAGGTGGTTTATATAATGAAGAGGCACTTTTTAATAATTTAAAAACTGGTAAAATTGCTATGGCTGGTATTGATGTATTTAACAAAGAGCCTGCAACAGATCATCCTTTGTTAGACTTAGACAATGTTACAGTAACTGCACATTTAGGTGCTAATACTGTTGAATCTCAGTATAAAATTGCTACTCAAGCTGCTAATAATGCTATTAAATCTGCACGAGGAATTGGTTATCCTCATGCTTTAAATTTACCAATAGATGAAAGTAAAATTCCTTCATTTGTAAAACCATATTTAGAGTTAACTCAAAAAATGGCTTTCTTAATTGCTCAAATGGATAAAAGCGAAATCAAATCTATCAAAATTGAAGCAGAAGGTGAAATTTCTAACTATTTAGACAGTTTAGAAACATTTGCAATAGTTGGTGCTTTAACACAATCACTAAGTAATGATAAAATCAATTATGTAAATGCTACTTTTGTTGCAAATGAAAAAGACATTAAAATTGATTCTTCAGTACACAAAAATAATAGTGCTTTCAAAAATCAAGTAACAGTAAAAATCACTACAAACAAGGGTGTTAACTCTACAAGTGGTACTATTTTTGAAGAAGATGTTCAAAGAATTATTACAATAAATGATTATATGATGGATATCGAACCAACAGGTAAAATGATTTTATTAACAAATTCTGATGTACCAGGTGTAATTGGTCATGTTGGAACTATTTTAGCTACTGATGGTATTAACATCTCTGATTTTAGACTAGGTAGAAGTAAAAATGGAGCTTTAGCTGTAATCATTGTTGATGAAGAGGTACAAAGTTCTACATTAGAAAAATTAGCAAATATTGAAGCTGCTAGATCAGTTTCATATGCTCAAATATAAGGATTTTTTATGGCTTTAGGAATGAGTGATTTAAAAAAAGGTTTAAAAATAGAAGTTGATGGTGTTCCATACAAAATAACAGATTATGCACACGTTAAACCTGGGAAAGGTGCTGCTTTTGTAAGATGTAAAATCAAAAACTATTTAAATGCTAAAACAATAGAAAAAACTTTTCATGCTGGTGATAAATTTGAAACTCCAGATTTACAACAAAAGACTATGCAGTTTTTATATGATGATGGTGAGATGTTACAGTTCATGGATACAGATACATATGATCAAATTGGTTTAACACATGACCAAGTTGGTGATACTGAAAAATGGATTATTGATGGTATGAATGTTGATATGATGTTTTATAAAGGTGAAGCTATTACAGTTGAGCCACCTGCTACTGTTGAAATGAAAATTGTAGAAACACCACCTAACTTCAAAGGTGATTCTCAAGGTGGTAAAAAACCTGCTACTTTAGAATGTGGTGCAGTTGTTCAAATTCCATTTCACCTAATTGAAGGTGATATCATTAAATGTGATACTAAAACTGGTGACTACTTAGAAAAAGTTAAATAAGATTTATCTAATTCTAATCAAAAGGGACTTTACGAAGTCCCTTTTTTTAATCCCAAAAAATGGAATAATATGAAAAATAAACAATTAATAATCTTCGATATGGATGGAACTTTAATTGATAGTGGTGATGTTATATCAAACACTATCAACTATGTAAGAACTAATATAGGTCTTCCTAAAATGCCCAAAAAAGAGCTATTATCCAGTATTAATAATCCAGATATAAACTCTTCAGAATTTTTTTATGGAACAAAAGCATTTACAGATGAACAAACGAAATTATTTGGCGAATACTATCATGAAAATTGTATAAAAGATATAGCTTTATATGAGGGGATAGATGAGATGTTACATGAGATAAATAAACACTTCACCTTATCAATAGCAACAAATGCATCAGTAGAGTTTGCACAAAAGATGATAAAGCATTTAAACATAGATAAACACTTTGATTTGATTATAGGGGCAAATCAAGTTGCTAAACCAAAACCACATCCTGAAATGTTATTACATACTACAGATAAATTGGCAATATCAATACAAAATTCTATTCTAATTGGAGATAGTAATAAAGATAAGAAAGCAGCCCAATCTTGTGATATGGACTACTTATTAGTTAACTGGGGATTTACTCAACATGACCATAAAGAAGTTATATCAAATGTAGTTGAGTTAAATAAAAGATTATTAGCTTTTCAATAAAAAAAGAGTTAAAATTATGATTTTAACTCTTCTTTTGCTACTACAGTTTCAATATCCATAATAACTAGCATTTGGTTATCTTCAAGTCTAACAAACCCTTTTAAGTATCTAGGTGGTATAGCAGACCCCATGTCAGATACTGGATAAAGTTGAGAAGTTTCTAATTTTTGTACATCATCTACTTTATCAACAACTAAACCTATCATTCTATTATCACCTGTAATTACGGCAATAACAGCAGTGTTTTCATCGTATTGTACTTCACCTGTACCAAATTTTACTCGAATATCTAAAATAGGTACAACTTCACCTCTTAAGTTAATAAGTCCTTTTACCCATGCACTTGTGTTTGGTAATGTTGTTATTAAATCAGGGTAAGTTAAAATTTCTCTAATTTTAGGTAACTCAACAGCATACTTCATCTCACCTAATATAAAAGTCATATACTCATCTGAGTTTGTGCTATTAAATTCTTTATTTATTCTTGCCATAATTTTCCTTTTATTTATTTGTCATAATACTATAACCCTTGTGAAATATTTATTTCACTCTAATAAATCCAAATGTTATTTTCTATATTTTATCTATTATATTCTTTGAAATAACTTTGCAATCAACCTTCATCTTTGAATTTTCCATTGTAACAACATCATTTATTTCTACTTGTTTCAAATTTATAATTTTATTGTTAGATGTAAGTTGAACGAATCCTTTTTTGTCTTTCATATTGGGATGGTTCACACTAAAATTATTTTTTAAAAATGTTAATTGATCAGTTTTTACTTTTAGATTTTGTTTAAAACTATTTTGAAACTGTTGTTTTAAAGTATTTATTTTTGATTCAATTATTTCAAATCTTTTTCTAAATGATTGTTGTTCAAAACTCTCTTTCATATGTAATAGCTTCTGTTCTTTTTGAAATAAGATAGTTTTATACTTATGATTTAAATCAGTCATTAAACTATCAGTATATTGTCTTAAATCATTAATATTTGGTGTCGATAATTCTATCGCATTAGAAGGAGTACTTGCTCTTTTATCTGCTACAAAATCTGATATAACAAAGTCATTTTCATGCCCAACAGCACTTATAATAGTTATTTGTGCATTAAAAATTGCATCTGCTACGATCTCTTCATTAAAAGCCCACAAATCCTCTGTACTTCCCCCTCCTCTACCAACAATGAGTAAGGAACTTTCTCTTTCATTTGCAGAAATACTATCAACGTATTGTATATTTCTAACAATATGCTCTTTTGCACCCTCACCTTGTACTAAAGTTGGAATTAACAACATTTCACATAAAGGATATCTCGCAGTTAATATTTTTTTCATATCTTCAATTGCTGCACCTGTATTTGATGTAATAATGTATATTTTTTTAGGATATAAAGGAAGTTCCTTTTTAAGAGAATTATCAAAATAGCCTTTTATTTGAAGTTTTGTTTTTAATTGTTCATAAGCTAAAGCCAATGCACCTATCCCACTTGGTTCAATTTTCTGACATAAAAGCTGATAATTTCCTCGTGGTGCATACACTGTTATATTTCCAGAGATAACGATTTTTGCACCCATTTCTAAGCGAAATTTTAAATAACGAGCATTGCCTTTAAACATAACACATGAAATTGTAGATCTTTCATCTTTAATACTAAAATAAATATGTCCTGAGTTATGGTACGTTAAATTTGATATCTCACCCTCAACATAAACTGTAGAAAATGTAGTTTCTAATATCCCTTTAATTTGTTCATTTAAAGAACTTACATTAATTGGTGCATTCACAAATTCTAAATCTTTCTTGCTATAAAAGTTGTACTCATATCAAGAGAGTACCCTTTTACAAAAATAGGCTCTAATCCAACCTCTTTTAACTCTTTACACATCTGTTTTGTTGTAATAAAAGCTTCGATTGATTCTGGTAAATACGTATAAGCATCTTTATTTTTTGACACTAATCCACCTATATGAGGCATAAGATTATTCATATAAAATTTAGTTAATTTTGCAGGAAAATCATTTTTATCGTTTTTTGTAAATTCTAATATTACGCAAAGACCATCTTTTTTAAGAACTCTTGCAAACTCTTTTAAACCCTCTTTTCTTTGAACAACATTTCGTATTCCATAAGAGATAGATATAATATCAGCGCTTTCATCATCTATAGGCATAGACTCTGCACCAGCTTCTACAAATTTTCTATGTGGTATTTTAGTTTTTCCAACTTCCATCATTCCTACACTAGGATCAACACCTACGATTTCATCTATTTCTATCCCATTTACAGTAGCAACATTTTCCCAATCAATCATCAAATCACCTGTTCCACATGCTACATCAACAATTTTTGAAAGCTTAGATTTACCATAAAAATTATAAGCCATATTACAAGCTTTTTTTCTCCATCTTTTATCTATACCCATACTTAAAACTCTATTTGCTATGTCATATGTTTTAGCAATTTCATTAAACATTTTTATTATTTCTTCTTGATTATCTCTATTTTGCTCTGCCAATTTCTTACCTTAAAATATATATTCTGCTACTATTAAACCTAATATAAAACCTATATTTACTCCAACTAAAATTTTCATAAAAATAAGTTTTTTATCAGTTTTTGGAATATAGTTTAGTATATTTTTTTGTTCCTCTAAACTATTTTCAAAGTTTTTTGATGCTGTATCTATTTTTTCTAATACTTGTTTTAATGTTATTTCACTTAACTCAAGACGTTCTGCTAACTCTTTAGCTTGTTTAAAACTCATATCACTCATAAATATAGTCCTATTTTTTTATCTCAATCCATCGATCTAAATCTACGAAAATGCTATTTAATGTACCTAATACATAATCTTTAGCTTCCGTTTGTAATCGTCTAAAAAAAAGATATTTTAATGCAGAGTCTCTATCACCTGCATCTTTTGCCTCTAATGCTTTAACAGCAAAGTCAGTGTTATTATGTGCCATTTCCCAAACCGTACTACCCAAATATCTACTCATTGTAATAACTTTATCATTTTTTACTGCAAAATATCTAGGATCTTTTACAAAATCTGTAATTGTTGAGTTACTTCCTAAATATCTATGTCCAAAAAAATTAATAAACTGCTCTTCTAAATAATCTTTCTCTATGCTTATTGCTCTATTTAAAGCGAAAAAAAGATTATCTGTTGAATTTCTTTCTATTTTTCTTAATTTTTTCATAGTAGCAATTGCATTTTTCCCATCAAGTTCACCATCACCCATAGGAACTATCCATTTTACATTTCCAAATGTTCCTACTTTTGCTATCTCATCTAGAACTAAAGATGATGTCTTATTTCCACCAACATCTACAATAATCTCATGGTTATCATCCATTAAAATCATCTCATCTAATTCAGTAATTCTATTTGTAGATAACATTTTTTTATTTACTATTTTAGTTGCTGTAAAACTTCTTGAATCATTGTTTTCATCATCTATTTCAATATATGTAACAGGTTTACCATGTTTTTTGTATAAATATGGAGCGATCACTTGCATGGCGACTGTTGATTTTCCAACGCCACCTTTTGTTTGAGGAATAATTATCATTTGTCTTATCCTTAATATATATTAGATTAAGTTTATCTAATTTTTGATTGTATCTTGTTTATATTACTAAATATTAGTCTTTATTAATAATTGTTTTTGATATTATCTCATCTTGGTCATCATAAACCTTTATTTTTAGAGCATCTTGTGCTTTTCCTGTTTCATCAATCTCTATAATAGCTATTTGCATGATAGATTTACAATTATTAGGGACATTAAAATGTCCACCCAATCCAGTCAAAGCTTTTTTAATAGGGATATCACTTTCCATACCTATTACGTTATCACGACATCCTGTCATCCCAATATCTGTTACATAATAAGTGCCATTTGTAATCTCTTGATCATCAGTACCCACATGTGTATGCGTACCACATATTGCACTAACTCTTCCCTTTAACATCTGCATTAAAATTCTTTTTTCTGCCGTTACTTCAGCATGAAAATCTATAAAAATATGTTGAATTCCATCATTTTCCAATTTTTCTACTATTTCTAAAATATGAATAAAAGGATTTAATACTTGAGGCATCGTATACAAACCCATCAGATTAATTACAGCCAGTTTCGTTGTACCTAACTCTATAATTTTTACACCCGAACCAGGTACACCTTGAGGATAATTATCTGGTCGTAATACTGGTTTTGTTTCAAGTAATACCATCATCTCTTTTTTTTTGTCCCAAGAGTGATTTCCACCTGTTATAATATCTATACCGCAATTAAAAAGTTCATTTGCATTTTTTACAGTTAGCCCAAAACCATGGCTTGCATTTTCACCATTGGCTATAACACAATCTACATTATATTGTAATCTTATTCTTTCTAAATTTTCTTTGATTATCTTTCTTCCTGGTCGACCTACTATATCACCGATGAAAGCAATTGTTATTTTTTTTATATTATCCTCTTTATGTTATATTTAATTCAATTCTAAATAGAGCACCATTAGGTATATTTTTTGCTACAATTGTACCATTATTTTCTTCTAGTATTTTTTTAGCAATATTTAATCCTATACCTATTCCACCGCTCTCTTTCATACTTACAAATGGTTCAAATAAATTCTCGAGAATTTTTTTATCTATCCCGCCTGCATTATCTGATATCTCTACTACAATTTTTTTATCTGTTGAAGAAATATCTATATTTAACATGCGATTTTCATACTCTTCAACTTTAATTAATTCATCTAAAGCATTTGTAATAATGATAATCCAAACTTGTTCTATTCGTTGTTTTTGTACTGAAGCATTAAATTTAAATTCATCTTTATCCATATCTATATTAAATAGTTTATTATTCACATTAATTTTAGAAATTTGTTTTGCCCTATTATTACTTACTATTAATGAAGTGATAATTGTACTATATATATTTATATTTTCTTTTGCTTCACTAGAGACCTGAGAAACCTCTTTCATAGATTCAACAATATTTGCTATTCTTTTAATGCCATCACTTATAACCTCTGTATCTTCTAATATTCTATCACGAACTTCACTTTGAGGTAAATCCTCAATATCTTCTTTAATCATCTCGAAATTACCTTTTATATAAGTAAGAGGTGTATTAATTTCATGTGTAATTCCAGCAGCCAATGCTCCTATAGAAGTTAATTTTACACTTTTTAACTGTTCTTTTTGGATTAATTCAAGTTGTTCTGTACTTTTTTCAACCTCATGTTTGATTTTTTCATTTAATGATTGGTTTAATTCTTCCAATAAAACTTTATCTGTTATATCAGTTCTAATAGCTGTATAAGATACTATTTTTCCATTTTCGTAATTTGGCTCTATATTAGCTTCTACCCAATAATAAGAACCATCTTTAGCAAGATTTTTCATCTTGCCTTCCCAACTTTTTCCCGATTTTATCGTTTCCCACAATTTTTTAAAAATAGCAGAATCCATCTCAGGGTGTCTTACTAAAGAGTGTTGTCTTCCTATTAACTCATCTTTTGAATACTGAGATATCTTACAAAATGCTTCACTGACACTAATAATTACTCCTGAGGTATCTGTAACAGAACGAATAACATACTTATCAATAAGTTTCACTAAATCGTGCATTTGATGCGTTCTTTTTTCTACCTTTTTATCCAAATGCTTATTTAACTTCACTATTTTATTTGTCATCTTTATCATTGGTCTAGAAAAAAAGTATGCTAAAATTATTGCTAAAACTATTGTTGAGATAAAAATAGTGATATATACATAATACATCTCATCATCAATTATTGATTCATAGTCTTCATATAAAGCTATTAGTAAAATATCATCTTTATTAATAGCTGAAACTTTCATAGAAACAAAATTATCTGCAGTTGTATAATGTTGTTTTAAAAACTGCATATCTTGTGTTTTAATAATATCTTCTAAATCTATTTTTGTTCCCTTAGAAGATACCCACTTTGAAGCTTCTTGTGAATCAATTAATATATTTCCTTGATTATCTACTAACAAAAATCTATGATAATCATCATTTAAAAAACCTAAAACTTCAGATAATGAAATTTTAAATTCTAAAACCCCATACCCTAAATTTATCCCTACTATCATTAATGGTTTTAAATTTGTGCTGTTTGATAAATTTTGTAAGTTTATACCCATATTTGAATGCCACAAATAGCCTATTTTTTGGGAAGCTATTTGTTCCCTATAGTCATTTTCTATTATTTTTTCTTCTATTTTTGAATTATTATAAAATTTACTTCTATCTAGATACTCTATATTTATAAACTCTTTTCCTGATTTATCAATATATCTGATTTGTGCAATATTTTTACAGCTATGGGTTATTGTTTTAAGAAGTTCTTCTATGTATTCCTTATCAGAACCTCTGATTATAAATTTTCTAAATATTTTATTTTTTGATAAAGAAAGAACGTGATCATCAATTTTACTAAACAAATCAGTAATTTGTGATTCTTTGATTCGTATAAGTTCATTCGTCGTTTCTATTTTATCTTGAATCTTAGTATTTACTGTAATTTTTGAAAATGAATATACAGTAAATAAGGCCAAAAATATGCCAAATAGTACAAAAGTAAAAAATAATTTTAAATTATATGACATATTTTATTCTTTATTTAGTTGATTTCTAAAACTTCTTTGATTTTCTTTTCAACTAATTGTAAAGAGTCAAAAGGTTTCATAAGATAGTGTGTTGCACCTTGTTTATGAGATTTCAGTACTTTATCCAATGTTGAAAAAGCTGTCATCATAATCACTTTTTGATCTGGATTTTTTTTCATTATCTCTTCAAGTGCATCTAAACCATTCATTTGTGGCATCATTATGTCTAATAATACTAAATCGTATGTAGTATCAATACTTGAAACTGCAGTCACTGGATTAGAATAAACTGATACTGTAAAATTTCCACTTCTATTTAAAAATTTTTGTATCATATTTAATATATCATTTTCATCATCAACTACTGCTATTTTATATTTTTGCTTTTCCATATTAACTCCTAATTAAATAAATCTTTTGCTGCCACTTTCATAACTATTTCATTTTTTTCTTCAAGCATTGCATCTAAAATAGTAAATACCCCTTGACTAGCATCTTCTATTAATTTAATTTTTTCTTCTATCACTGCTTTTGAACACACTACTGAGTTTCCAGCACACTCTTTAGCTAATAGATTAGCTTCTCTGTGTACTGTAGCATGTGGTTTATTTAACTGAGGATAAGACTTCGTAGAACCAAACTCTGTTTTTCCTAATCCTGTATCATACCATTTCCCTAATCTACATGCTGTGTGTTCACTTGGTTTAAATGTATTACTATCTCCAAATAATAATTGATATAAATTATTTTTATAAATTACATGGTCAAGCTTCGCTAAGTTTACAAAAATTTTATTACTAATTGATTCCACTTCAAATACACTTCTTCCTGCATTTTTTTGAAATGATTCCATTAGTTTAATCAACACACCAACTCTATCTTTAGTTTCAGTTACAACCCCTGCAACAATATCAGAGCTAGTTTTCATTCGTGCTGTTTCTTCTTGGATTGAGATAACAACATCTTTAATCTCTTTTGCAGCATCTGATGATCTTGATGCAAGATTTCGTACCTCTTGAGCAACGACAGCAAATCCTTTACCAGCTTCACCTGCAGTTGCTGCTTCAACTGCAGCATTTAATGAAAGAATATTTGTTTGAAATGCAATTTGATCAATAACAACAATAGCTTGTGCAATATCATCACTTTTTTTCACTAAATTAGTAACGATTTCATTTTCTGTAACGATTTGATTATTGAGATTTTCTGTATCGTTAACGATATTTTGAGTAAGAGTTAATCCCTCTTTGGAACCTTTTGATGTATCTTTTGACTCTTTTGCCATATTTTCAAGATCTGCTAATAAATCTTGGTACACAGTTTGTGTATTTGATAAAGATGTATTAATATTACTATTATGTTTATGGAGTAATCCATCTTCTGCATTATCATGAATTGATGTTTTTATTAATGAAACTATTGTTAAATCTTCATAGGTTTTATATGTCAATTTTGCTTCACAATCTGCTATGATAACTCTATCTTGCTTTTGTGAAATAACATTTAATACATCATTTTTATTTTCAATATGGCTATCAGCTCTATCATTAATAAAAACTAAATTATTTCCTCTATCTACAGCAATTATACCTTCAGATTCAGAAAATTTTGCAATTTTTGTTAATTGTTCATTTTCTTGTGTTAGTTTTTGAATTGTTGATTGAGAACTGTTTTGTAAATTTTGTAGTTCAGATTGATGACTTTGCTTAGACTTAGATAGTTCGTTTTCCAACTCTTCTATCTTTTGTTTTAAAAGTATACACTCTTCTTCTTTTGCCTTATTTGAAAAAAACATTTAATACCTTTTTATAAATTTCTTCTATTCTAGCAAATTAATCTTTACATAAGAATTAATTATTTATACAATAAGCACTTGAAAAAGCCCATTGAAAATTATATCCACCTAATTCACCTGTTACATCAACTATTTCTCCTATAAAATAAAGGTTTTTTTGTAACTTACTCTCAAAATTTTCACTTAGCTCTCTTGTATCAATACCACCTTTTGTTACTTCTGCTTTTGTATACCCAAAGTTTCCCGCTGGCGACATCTCATAATTATGTAAATCTATATCTAGATTTTTGATTTGTTGTTTAAAACGTTTTGGTAAATAACTCTCTTTATTGGGTAAAAAATCTATAGATATATTTCCTTTTTTCCAGTATAACGAGCTAGTTAAAATTGCTGGACCACTACACCCTTTATGGGTAAAAAGCATTTTTCCAACAACATTTTTATTGAGTACTTTTATTTTTACATCTACAGATAAGCCACTTAATTCTTTAAACCAAAACTGCTCTTTTTGAACAGTAAAACCTACAAGTGCAGGATCTAACCTATTTACAGTGTGTCCAAATTTAGTAGCAATTTTATATCCTATATCACTAGCACCAATACTCGCATATGAAAGTCCACCACTGGCTACTATGAATTTTTTTGCCTTAATTTCATCAGTATTAGTAAAGATAACAAACTCATCTTGTGCATCTTCGTAAGCTACATCTAAAACTTTAGTACCTAATCTAAACTTACAATGTTGGGTAAGTTTTGTAAACATATTAATTACATCTCTACTACTATTACAAAAATAAGTCCCTTTCACAATTTTAGGGATAAGTTTTGGTGTCACTCCATTTTCATCCAAAAACTCTAACAAATCTTTTTCATTAAACCTCATTAATGTTTGTTTGACAAATTTTTCTTCACCTAAAAAATGGTTTGAATCCATAAATTTATTTGTGATGTTACATTTACCACCACCACTTATTTTAATCTTTTCACCTATTTTTTCATTTGAATCAATAATACAAACCGATTTATCTTTAAATTTAGAAGCAGCCATAAGACCACTTGCTCCTGCTCCTAGTATCGCAATATCATAAACCACTATTTATATGCTCTTACTACGAAACCTTTTTTATTTGCTGTAGTGATTGTATAGTTTACCGTTTTGATATTTTTATAATCACCGATATACTCTCTGATCACCCATGAAGCTTCGATAACTCTTTGACGAGAAAGCCCTATTTGTGAGTATTTTGATAACTCTTTAATTTTTTTTGCACCATAAACATCTTTGAGTTTGTTGATAAATTTAAAATCTGTATTATCTACCATCCCGATAACTTCATATTTTTTTGCATTTTTATTCTCATCTATAAAGCTATGAAGTTCTTTAATACAAGAAGAAGTAATTTTGATACTTCCCTCCTCTAAATTTTTACATGTAAATGTATCATAACTTTTTGCTGATGATGAAGAGATACTCTCTTCATCATTTTCAGCTTGTACTGAAATAGGAACTGCCATAATTCTTTCAACTTCTACGATTTTTTCTACAGGTACTTTTACTATTTTCTCTACAGGAACTTTTATGATTTTTTCTACTATTTTTGGTTCTACTGAATTATTTGTTTTACTCTCTAACATTTTTATTTTTTGAGTAAGTTGATTTATTTTTGTATTATGTTGATAAAAGTCTACATACCTTCCTTGTACATAATCAGGTAACATATCAAACTCGATAGAGCTTTTTAAGATATAGTCAGATTTTAATTTTCCTTTTTTAACCATATCATTTGAGCTATAAACGTATCCTATATATCCTAATAGTATCACTATAATACCTATTAAAATATATACCATTGTGTTACTTTGTTTTGTAACTTGTTGTGTTGTTGAAGTTTCCATTTAGTTTCCTTTTTTTGTCAAATAATTCAATGTTGTGATAATTAAATCATCATCATCTCTACTTGGTGCTTTTATAGTTTCTTTTTTTTCATCATTATACACTATTGTTATGTTCATATCATAGTTACTAATTGTTTTAATTTTTTTCTCTAAGGCATTTATCTTAATAATAATCAATTCAATAAATTGTTTCGTTGGTAAATCCAGTTTACCAAACCTATCTTCCATCTCGTCTTGTATAGCAAATACTTCTTTTTTAGCTGAACACATACTTAAACGTCGATATAACTCTAATCTTACTCTATCTTCACTTATATAATCACTCGATATAAAAGCTGTGATACTGAGTTTTATATCAACACTTACTTCCTCTTCTTGTATCTCACCACTTAAAATAGCAATCGCCTCTTCTAACATCTTAAGATATAATCCATATCCTATTTGTTTAATATGCCCACTTTGTGCTTCACCTATAATATTTCCACCACCTCTTATCTCTAAATCTTGATGTGCTAAGGCTGTACCACTTCCTAGATATGAGTTTGATTCAAGTGCAATAAGTCTTCTTATCGCATCTTTTGTGATAGTTTTTTTATCTTTTACAACAAAATAACAATACCCCTCTTTGTCACTTCTTCCAACTCTTCCTCTAAGTTGATGTAAATCTGCAATACCAAACCTATCAGCACCATCTATAATGATACTGTTTGCATTTGGTAGATGAAGTCCAGACTCAACAATACTCGTTGCAAGTAATATATCTACTTCTCCATTAGCAAACATCTCTAGAGTTTCTTCACTTTGTTTTGGAGTTATTTGAGAATGCATCACTGCTATTTTTAAATTTGGCATAATTTCTAGTAAGTCTTTTTTCTTTGTTTCAATCGTAGCTATATTATTATAGATATAAAAAAGCTGTCCCCCTCGACGCTTCTCTCTTAATATAATCTCTTTTATCATTTTCTCATCATACTCTTTTACAAAACTTCTCACTCCTAGTCTTTGGGATGGAGGAGTAAGTAAACTACTCATTCCTTTGATTTTTGAAAGAGCAAGATTAAGTGTACGAGGTATCGGAGTAGCACTCATAGAAAAGATATGAACATCACTTCTTATGTCTTTTAACTTTTCTTTTTGTTTTACACCAAACTTATGTTCTTCATCGACAACTACAAGTCCTAAGTTTTTGCATTTTACATTAAGTAAAGCATGTGTACCAACAACAACATCAATAGTTCCATCTTCAAGTGATTTTTTTAAAGCATTTCTATCTTTTGTTGATGTTCTGCCATCTATTTTTGCAACTTTAAAACCAAAAGGTTCTAACCTTTTTTTGATTCCTGTAAAATGTTGCGATGATAAAAGTGTCGTAGGACAGATAAAAAGCGATTGATATCCATTGAGTACAACTGCTAGCATACCATTTAAAGCTACTTCTGTTTTACCAAAACCAACATCTCCACTTAAAAGTCTATCCATCACAAGACCAGAATTCATATCTGTTAAAAACTCTTTTACACTTCTAGTTTGATCTTTTGTATACTCAAATCCTGCATCATTTTGAAGGATTTTAATCTCCTCCTTTGAAGTATCAATATAGATACCTTTTACAAGTTCTCTTTTAGCTGCAAGCGCAATAATATCACTAGCAATTGCAAATAGTTTCTCTTTTACTTTCCCTTTGAGTTTTGCAAAACTTCCTTTACCTAGCTTATCCAAAGTAGCAGTACTTCCACTATCCGCTAAATATCTATCGATAATCCCTATATTTTCAACAGGAATTAAAAGTCTATCTTCCCCAGCATACTGTACGATTACAAAGTCTCTACATGCCCCCATAACTGTAACTGGTTCTATTCCTTTAAACTGCCCTATTCCATGAACTTCATGCACTACAAAATCATCTGTTTGTAACTCATCAAGAACTATTTTTGGTCGTTTTTTTCGTTTCTTTTTGATTTGTTTATTAAGGGAGATGATGACCTCATCATCGCTCACGAGATTTACAACTTCATCTTGAATCTTATAGTTTATATCTTTATCATTAAGGTCTAAATCATACCCTCGTATCTTTCCTTCAGTAGAAGAGATAATAGTGGCTTTTTTCCCTTCATGAAATTTTAAAAATTCTGGGATATTTGCTACATCAATTTTTTTATAAGTATCATCTTCTAAAATAGGAGATGTGCTTAAAAGCTCCTCTTTTGGTATTCTTTTCTCATCAAAAATATACGCTTCATCTATCTCATCAAGTGCTTCTTTTGTGATGCTTGTTCTGAGTTCTCTTGAGTAATAAGACGCATCATCATCTAAAAACCAAAAACCTAAAGAGTGTATATCTTTTTCAAATACATCGATGTTTGATTCTGCGATTTTTTCATTTATCAATTCTAGTTTTTGTTCATCAAAAGCTAAAAATGAGGCACTTATAGAAAACTCTTCTATCTCATCTTTTAAAGATTTTTGTGTTTCTACGTCAAACTTTCGAATGCCCTCTACTTCATCATCAAATAAAGAGATTCTATATCCAAACTCATCATTTGGTGGAAAAATATCGATAATATCACCACGAATCGATACTTCTCCTTGTTCTGTTACGATATCTACAAAATAGTATCCCCAGTTATAAAGTTTCTCTTTTAACTCACCTATATTTATAGTACTAGCAAACTCTATAGTTAAGTTATCAAAACATTCTGCTTTTGGAAGTGGATATGAGATAGTTCGTATAGGAGAGATGAGTAGTTTATTTTGTTTTCTATATTTATGAAAAGTTTCAAGCGTACTTGTCATCTCTTTTATCTCATCTGAAAATGATAGTAGATCATCTCCAAAATTCGCTCGTAAATCACTCAATACAAAAGGAACAAGCCCTAAGTAACTTGCACAATCTCGTGCAATCATCGCTTGCTTTTCATCTGCAACTATTAAAAGCTTTGTATCTTTGTTTTGTTTTATGTAGTTAAATATT
>Ga0193959_1000461_pt1 | contig 16243 bp, 10 predicted proteins | sample FB_2_MG_FD_140333 | JGI IMG/M metagenome (GOLD analysis project Ga0193959, IMG submission 140333) | Microbial mat bacterial communities from the Broadkill River, Lewes, Delaware, United States - FB_2_MG | ecosystem: Environmental > Aquatic > Freshwater > River > Microbial mats | place: USA... | reverse complement strand
GAAGGCGGCGCCGAAGCCGGCCCAGGCGTAGGACACCAGACCCAGTACGGTGCTGTCCGGGTTGAAGGCCAGGAACATGGCGATCAGGGACAGGCCGATTACGGCCAGACGGCCGACCATGACGATCTCTTTCTGCGAGGCATTCTTGCGCAGCAACTGCTTGTAGAAGTCTTCCGCGAGGGCAGACGAGGACACCAGCAGCTGGGAGTCAGCGGTACTCATGATGGCGGCCAGAATCGCCGCCAGCAGAATACCAGCCATCACCGGGTGGAAGATGGCGTTGACCAGCAGCATGAAGATGGTCTCGCCGTCACCCAGCTCTCCACCCATCTGGCTTTCCACGAACAGCATACCGGCCAGACCGACCAGCAGCGCACCGGCCATGGACAGGCCGCTCCAGCCGACGGCGATGCGACGGGCGGTCGAGATATCCTCATTGCTGCGGCAGGCAGCGAAACGCGCCAGAATGTGCGGCTGACCGAAGTAGCCCAGACCCCAAGCGGCCAGTGAGATGATGGCGATCAGACTCAGCGGTTCGCCGTTGACATCGTTGAAGATGGTCAGCAGTTCCGGGTTCTTCGCTTCGACAGCCGTCCACATGGCGCCAAAGCCGCCATCGGCCTGAATCGCGGCAATGGGCACGATCAGCAGGGCAGCGGCCATCAGCAGACCCTGTACCAGGTCAGTCCAGGACACGGCCAGGAAACCGCCAAACAGGGTGTAGGACACGATGCAGACGGTACCGACGATCAGTGCGGTGGTGTATTCAAGGCCGAACACGGTTTCAAACAGCTTGCCACCGGCCACCAGACCAGAACTGGTATAGAACAGGAAGAACAGCAGGATGAAGAAGGCCGAAATCACCTGCAGCAGGCGTGAGTGATCCTGGAAACGGTTGGCAAAATACTCCGGCAGCGTAAGGGCATCACCGGCTTCGATACTGTAGGTGCGCAGGCGCTTGGCGGTAAACATCCAGTTGGCCCAGGTACCCAGCAGCAGGCCACCGGCCAGCCAGATGGCCTCCATACCGGAGCCATAGGCATAACCCGGCAGGCCCAGCAGCAGCCAGCCACTCATGTCAGAGGCGCCGGCCGACAGTGCGGCAGGCCAGGGGCCGAGGGAGCGGCCGCCGAGGAAGTAGTCGGATGAGTTGGCGGTGCGCTGGTAGGCGATGACACCGATAGCCAGCATCATAATCAGGTAAACGACAAAGGTGCCGTACACCGCGTAGTTGTTTTCAATCATGCAGTAAGCCTCTCTGTGGCCCCCGGTCAGGGGCGTGTTATTGTGCGCCTGCCTCATGCATGAACTCAGAGAAGCTGAGGCAGGTCGACAATGAACGAGAGGGCCTTATGAGCCCCCTCTATTCACGTTACGTTAGACGGTCCGGCTACCCAGCTCAAGCAGGGTAGCGTTGCCGCCCACGGCGGTAGTGTTGATGGTACGGGTTTTTTCCGTCACCAGACGCAGCAGAAAGTCCGGGCTGGTCAGCAGCGGGCAATGCTGCAGATCAGTCTCGGCTACCAGCTGAATCAGTACGCCCTCGTGCTCGGCCAGACGGCGGTTCAACGCGATCTCCTGTTCCGGGCGGCAGCTGAGTACCACCAGACGCAGGTCGTTAAGCCCCAGTAGCTGGCCTTCCGGCGTCCCCGTATCCAGCGCCAGCATGGCGCGCGGGACACCGGCCTGGTACAGGGCTTCTACCAGCAGGGTCAGCCACTGCTCATGGCCCGGCCACTGCAGCACCGCGGCATTGCCACAGGCCAGTGTTGCCAGCAATTGGCAGGTCACCAGCGTTTCACTGCTGTCTTCAGTGCCCAGCACCAGTGCAACACCGCGCCCGGTCAGGTAAAGCTCGTTGGACTCGCCGGTCGGGCCGGGCAGTTCCAGCGTCTCTCCCAATGGGCGGGCATCATCCAGCAGCTGACGCGCCAGGCGCTCGGTCAGCGCGGCTTCGGCATGCGCTGGCAAATGCTCCAGCGCCGTTGCCAGCAGCTGGCAACGCGCCGCGAAACCACGGCGGTTCCAGGCTTCCCAGATGGAAGCAGCCTGGATGTCCTGAGTATTGGAGTGCTGCATGTTTATCCCTCCACCTTGTCAAACGTTGAAGCGATCGGCTGCAGCTGGGTGAAGCGCAGCAGATAGTGCGGACCACCCGCCTTGGGGCCGGTGCCGGACAGGCCCTGGCCACCGAACGGCTGTACCCCCACGGTCGCACCCACCTGATTACGGTTGATATAGGTGTTGCCCACGCGAGCACGGGATTCAATATGGGCGGCGGTGCCCTCGTTGCGGGTATGAATACCCAGTGTCAGGCCGTAGCCGCAGCGGTTGATCTGGTCGATCAGCTTGTCCAGGTCGTGGGCATCGTAGCGCACCAGATGCATGATCGGACCGAACTGCTCGCGGCCCAGGCGCTCGATGGAATCGATTTCAAACGCGGTCGGCGGTACAAAGGTACCCTGATCAGCCTCTGCGTGCAGCTCGGTCTGGGCCAGCAGACGGTTGCTGTTCTGCATCTGCTTGATGTACTGCAGCAGGTTCTGCTGTGCGGTCTGGTCGATCACCGGACCGACATCGGTGCTGTGCAGACAGGGGTTACCGGTCTTCAGCTCGGCCATGGCGCCCTTGAGCAGGTCGATCACGCGGTCGGCGATGTCCTTCTGTACGCAGAGAACGCGCAGGGCGGAACAGCGCTGGCCGGCGGAAGCAAAGGCCGATTGCACCGCATCCTGCACCACCTGTTCCGGCAGTGACGTGGAATCGATGATCATCGCATTCTGACCACCGGTTTCGGCGATCAGCGGCACCGGTGCACAGTCGCGTGCAGCCAGGGTACGGTTGATCAGACGTGCGGTCTCGGTGGAGCCGGTGAAGGCCACGCCGGCGATGCGCGGATCAGCCGTCAGCGGTGCGCCGACATCGGCGCCACGGCCGGGCAACAGTTGAATGGCGCTGGCGGGAACGCCGGCTTCCAGCATCAGCTCAACGGCGCGGCAGGCGATCAGACTGGTCTGTTCGGCCGGCTTGGCCACCACGGTGTTACCGGCGGCCAGTGCGGCGGTGACCTGACCAAGGAAGATCGCCAGCGGGAAGTTCCACGGGCTGATGCAGACGAACACGCCCCGCCCGTCGCGGATCATGGCGTGGCTGTTGCCGTCGGCCAGGGTGCGCTTGAGCGGGGCGCTGAACAGTTCATTGGCACGCAGGGCGTAGTAGCGGCAGAAATCGACCGCTTCGCGCACTTCATCGATGCTGTCCTGGATAGTCTTGCCGGCTTCCTGATGACAGAGCGCAGTCAGCTCTGCAAGATTGTCCTCCAGCAGATCGCCCAGACGCATCAGGGCCTGGGTACGGATACCGACGGGTGTCGAATGCCAGTCGGCGAAACCGTCATGGGCCACCTGTACCGCCTGAGCGACCAGCTCGGCATTGGCAAAGTGTACCTGGCCGGTGTGATGGCGGTGATCGTAAGGTGCCTTGACCTCGACGATCTTGTCGCTTTCAACACGCTTGCCGTTGATGATCGGGCCGCCCAGCCACTGGTGTTCCAGCCACTCGTTGACCTTGGCGCTGAACGGTGCCCATTCGCAGTGGATGTCGATGTTCGGGCCACGTGAATTGCGGCGCTGCTGGCCGTAGATGTCATGCGGCAACGGAATATGCGGGTTGTTCAGCGGGTTGCGCTTGCTCAGTGTCAGCCAGGGGTGTTCGGTCAGGTCGCTGACCGGGCAGCGGGCATCGACCAGACGATGCACGAAGGAACTGTTGGCGCCGTTCTCCAGCAGGCGGCGTACCAGATAGGGTAGCAGGTCCTTGTGGTTGCCGACCGGTGCATAAATGCGCACAGCGACACCGGCCTGCTCCAGCACGCGGTCATAGAGGGCATCGCCCATACCGTGCAGACGCTGGAATTCGAACTGGTCATGCTGCGCTTCGGTCATGATGGTAGCAACCGTATGCGCGTTGTGGCTGGCGAATTGCGGCCAGATCAATCCCTTGATGTGTGAGCTGAGCAGGAAGCGGGCACAGGCAAGGTAGGATACGTCGGTGGATTCCTTGCGGGTGTAGACCGGATAGCCATCCAGACCCTTCTGCTGGCACAACTTGATCTCGGAATCCCAGTAGGCACCTTTCACCAGGCGGATCGGGATCAGGTCGCCCTGCTGTTTGGCCAGTGCGGCCAGCCAAAGCAGTACCGGTAAAGCGCGTTTGGAGTAAGCCTGTACCACCAGACCAAAACCGCCCCAGCCCTGACAGTCCGGGTGCTGGTACAGTTTCTGGAACAGCTGCAGTGACAGCTCCAGACGGTCGGCTTCCTCGGCGTCAATGGTGATGGCCACGTCGAGTGCACGCGCCTGACGGATCAGCTTGAGTACGGTGGCGAACAGCTGCTCCATCACCTGCCTCCTGACCCGTCTCGTAGCGCGGGTGCAGGGCGGACAATTTGATGGAGACGCTCGGTCTTGGGCCTCTGGCCTTCTTGTCCTGATAGTGGCCGACAAAATCGATGGCGCGGCTGTAGTCATTCAGGTATTTGGCGGCATCGGTGCGCGTCAGGGCGGCTTCACCGAGCATGTCGAAGGAATAGGTGTAGCCCTTCTGGCGCTCTTCGCTGCCGCGTTTCATCGCCTCGTTGATATCACGGCCCAGTACGAACTGATGGCCCATGATCTTCATCGCCTGCTGCATCACCTTGCGGATCAGCGGCTCGCCCATGCGGTTGACCAGGCGGTTGATGACGCCGGACGGAGTACCGTCTTCGCGCTCATCCATGCTGACAACCTTGCCGGTCAGCAGCAGGCCCCAGGTGGAGGCGTTAACCAGCAGGGAGTCGGAACTTTTCAGGTGGCTTTTCCAGTCCGCGACGCTGAGCTTGTCGCGAATCAGGGCATCGGCAGTGTCGGCATCGGGAATACGCATCAGCGCCTCGGCCAGGCACATCAGCAGGATCCCTTCGCGGGTATCCAGGCTGTATTCCAGCAGCAGGGCGTCGATCATGTGAATGGCGCCATCATCAGCCCGGACCTGTTCGATCAGGCTGGTGGCACGGGATTCTGCCTGGCGGATCTGATCACCGGTCGGCTCGGCCAGCGCCATCAGTTCCCTGAGCCAGCGGCTCTCGTCAATGGCGTAAAGCGGGGAGATCTGCTCCCAGAGCGCCGACAGTGGCTGCTCGATCAATCCCGGATGCAGTGCATCGATCGCTTTGAACATAGACTTTTCCTCAACTCGTCCGCAAGTGTCACGCTGCCGAGTCGTGGCAGGGCGGCACTCTTGGTTTTTGCCGATTCAGAGAGCCGAATTGCCCACTGAGGCAGCATTTAATAACAGCCGTTGTGGAGCGGTCTTGTCAGTTCCTACGATCTTTTTGCGCAATCCTCCGGTGACAGCTGGCTCCATTGACGGCGAAATTGGGCCGGCGACAGGTCAAAACGCTGGCTGAAGGCCCGGGTCAGGGCGCTCTGGTTACAGAAACCGAAGCGGCTGGCCAGTTGAGCGATGGAATCAGGGGCGTGGATCAGTGCTTCACGTACGGCCTGCAGACGACGCTCGTGAACATACTGGCTGGGTGTCATATTGGTCTGCTCACGGAAGCGGGCAAAGAATTGACTGCTGCTGAGGCAGAACAGCCCGGCCAGTTCCTCCACCGTCAGGCGTCGATCCATGTGCAGGTCAACATAGTCATGCAGAATGTCCAGATTGAGCTGCCCTTGAGGGCGTGAAGGCAAGGGCTGCTCCAGCTGGCGCTGCAGGGCGCAGAGCAGAGTATTGCAGCAGGCTTCCTGCAGCAGCGTATCCTGTGGGTTGTATTGCAGTTCCCGGCTCAGTGAGCGCAGCAGCAGCTGCAGCTCGGAAGGGCACTGGAAGTAGCTGGCGCGCTGAAACAGGCGGTCAATCCGTTCCTGCTGCTGGCGATCATGGCTCTCGGTGGGCAGGTCCAGCACCAGAATGCGGTTGTCGCCCAGACCACTGAAAATATGGTCGGTGGCGCAGGGCACCAGACAGCCATGGCCGATGCGCACCTCGCGGCTGTGCCCCACCAGTTCAAAGGCGGTATCCCCTTCCAGACCGAACACCAGCTGATGGTGCTGATGATCGTGCTGATCGGCGGATGAGGGCAAGCTGAGAACTTTGGTGCTGCGCATGGGAAGGTTCTGACCGGCTTATCGTTGTTTGGGTTAACCTTAGCCCACTAATTATACAGTGCAACCCGAGGGATGTGACCCCGTGCCCGCAGATGTAGCATGAAATGGTGTTGGAAAAGTGTGGTAGATGCACAGCGAAGGGCTGTGCTCTGTGTAATGCCGGATGCAGCCATTAACGGGCATCCGGCGTTTTGTTTCAGCCTAAAAACCAATCGCCGTTATGGCTTTGGGTAAGTGTCTCAAGCCAGACGTCAGACTGTTGACGGTTTTCTGCCGATTCGGCAAAACGGAGCAATACGTCTGCATAGTCCAAGCCGTGCTGCATCTCATTGGACCAGTATTGATAGCCGGACAGGTCTGGCGCTCGATTCAATACATTTTCATACAGGCGACTTATGAACGAAGCCTGGTATTCCGGGTAGCCGCCAAACTCGGCGGAGTATAGAAACCCGTCTGCAATATCGGCCAGGGCAGTGCCATCTTCATAACGGTCTATCCAGTAGTTCAAGCCTGCCTCATCCGGGCGACGGTCGAGCCCGGCTTCGTACAGTAGCGCCAGTGCTTCAACCTGCTGCTTGCTGGCCATAAATTTCTGGCCGGGGCGCCACCATGTTCCGGGCTCGGGCTCGGGCTCGGGCTCGGGCTCGGGTTTGGGCTCAGGTTTGGGCTCGGGTTTGGGCTCAGGTTCGGGGAGTGTGGCTGCAACAGCAGGAACGTAATTGGCAATCCAATCAATGTAGTGGGACAGGTTTTGTGCATGGCCGATTTCACCACGACTACCGTTAATCTCCATGTCGCCGGAGTATTCGGTAATATGCGAAATAATACCCGTCAGCTTGCTGTTGTAAAAAACGGCACCGCCACTGTCTCCGGGCCCGATAAAGCCTTCAGCGCTGCCTAGTCCCGAGTGGTAGACGTCGTACATCCAGCCCAGACTGTCATAGGTGTTACTGCCGTCATCATAATCGAAGGCAAAGGTTGCAGAATTTCGGTTGGTGCCGAACTCCTCACCATAGGCATCCAGAGTGTTGTAGCTGCTTTGTAGCAGGGGAACGCCGGTCCAGAATCCGTAGGAGTCGGAGGCAAGTCTGTCACCATACCCTTGTAGAGTGATCGTTACACCCGTTGCAGGGCTATCGAGAGCCACCGAATACTCTCGGGTATCGGATGGGGCTTTGCTGGATAATCTGATCAGTGCCAGATCAGCTTCGTTACTTTGGCTGTCATAATCCGGGTGGACGATGATGTGTGAGACACTTCGGTCAGCATCAAACAAGCCACGTTCAAAAATAACTTCCCATGCCTCAGCTGGAAGTGTTGCCACGACGTGGGCACTGGTTAACAACCAGCGGTCATCTATCAGTACCGCTGAACCTCTGAAGTAATCGCTTTCTATACGGGTAACGCCGCTATACGCCATGGAATAAACTCCCATCCATCTTGATATTGATGACAGGAAGCTAACCCTTACGTATCGCTAAGGTTAGAGTGAGCGGGAGGATAACCTCCAAGCTATAAACGTCCATTTCTAAACCACGTGACTTCCTGTCAGGTGGGGAGTGTAGCGATATCCATTGTGTGCTCGCAAGGTGTGATCAAGCCCTCAAGTACAAGGCCGTCAGGATAGACAAGGGGGGGAATGGGCTCCCGGGTAGGGAACCGTTGCCCGTTATGATGACGTTGAATGTGTCGCGGCATTTGTCTGTTCGAAGAGCATTTGCATACTGCCTGATAACCAGTTGGAAGGCATTCGACGGCTGAAGCGGTTACAATAGCGCCAACTCAAACTTAGCTACAGGAACGATGGCGAGATGGCTGAACTGAAAAACGATCGCTTTCTGCGTGCATTGCTGCGTGAACCGGTAGATGTAACACCGGTCTGGATGATGCGACAGGCGGGGCGTTACCTGCCGGAATACCGGGCGACCCGGGCTCAGGCGGGTGACTTTCTGAGTCTGTGCAAGAACCGTGAACTGGCCTGTGAAGTGACGCTGCAGCCGCTGGAGCGCTACGACCTGGATGCCGCCATCCTGTTCTCTGATATCCTGACCATCCCCGATGCCATGGGACTGGGTCTCTATTTCGAGCAGGGTGAAGGCCCGCGCTTCAAGAAAGTCATTCGTACCGAGCAGGACGTGGCTGAACTGCCGATCCCGGATGCGGCGACCGACCTGGACTACGTGATGGCGGCGGTCAGCGAAATCCGTGGTGCCTTGTCCGGTCGTGTGCCGCTGATCGGTTTCTCCGGCAGCCCCTGGACGCTGGCGACCTACATGGTTGAAGGCGGCTCCAGCAAGGATTTCCGTCATATCAAGCAGATGATGTACGCCACCCCCGAGGTGATGCATGCACTGCTGGACAAGCTGGCGCAGTCGGTCACCGACTACCTGAACGAGCAGATTCGTTGCGGTGCCCAGGCGGTACAGATCTTCGATACCTGGGGCGGTGTGTTGAGCGGCCCGATGTATCAGGAATTTTCGCTGAAATACATGCAGCAGATCGTTTCCGGTCTGATCCGTGAACATGAAGGCCGTCGTGTGCCGGTTATCCTGTTCACCAAAAACGGTGGCCAGTGGCTGGAGACGATGGCGGACGCCGGAGCCGATGCACTGGGTCTGGATTGGACTACCAACATTGATGATGCGCGCCGTCGTGTCGGTGACCGTGTTGCTCTGCAGGGCAACATGGACCCGAGCGTACTCTATGCGCCGGCGGACCGCATCCGTGCCGAGGTGGCTGATATCCTGCAGCGCTTTGGTACGGGCAACGGTCATGTATTCAATCTGGGTCACGGCATTCACCAGTTTGTCGACCCGGAAAGTGCCAAGGTGTTCGTTGATGCGGTGCATGAACTGAGCGCTCAGTACCACCGTTGATGTAGCCAGGTATCTGCTCGCTCGCGGAGCAGGCTGCCACAGAGGCGGCTCCAGAGTTGGGTGGCAGATGCTGTGGGAGCGCACTCTGTGCGCGCAGAGTGATGACCGCTCATCAGGCGAAAGTCCTCAACGAGTGCTAAGGTACTTGCAGACTTTGATGTGTCTGACAGGCAGCGGTGTGATCCATCGCTGCCTGTTGTGTTTATACGGACCGAGAAACCATGAAAAAACTGTCGAATCTCTTTGCCAACAACCGTACCTGGTCTGACCGTATTCGCGAGCAGGACCCTGAATTCTTTCCGACGCTGGCGGGTCAGCAGGCACCCGAATATCTGTGGATCGGCTGCTCCGACAGCCGTGTACCGGCCAATGAGATTGTCGACCTGTTACCGGGCGAGCTGTTCGTGCATCGCAACGTATCCAATATCGTGGTGCATACCGATATGAACTGCCTGTCGGTGCTGCAGTATGCGGTTGAAGTGCTCAAGGTGAAGCATGTGATGGTGGTGGGCCATTACGGTTGTGGTGGCGTGCGCGCGGCGCTGGAGCAACGTTCTCACGGTCTGATCGATAACTGGTTGCGCAATATTCGCGTGGTGTACAACAAGCATCGCGCACTGGTAGGCCCCTGGAAGGATACGCCCAAGCAGGTGGACATGATGTGTGAACTGAACGCGGTGGAACAGGCCTACAATGTTTGCAACACCACCATCGTGCAGGACGCCTGGGCGCGGGGGCAGGATCTGAGCATCCACGGCTGGGTGTACAGCCTCAAGAATGGTCGTCTGACCGATCTGGAGTTCTGTGCCGGCAACCAGCATGAAATGGAGCCCGAACTGCAGCAGGCGATTGCCCGGATTGAGTCAACCCGCGCGTTCAGCTGATTTTCCCAGGGTGCAGAATATGCAGAAGCCTCTCCTTATCAGGGAGAGGCTTTTTTGTTTGGGGTACCGGGTGGTTAGCTCAGCAGCAGTGTCATCGCGGTACCGCCCATCAGCAGCATCAGGAACAGCAGGGCACCCAATGCCATGGGTTTCCAGCCAGCGGCGCGGATCGCACTGATACGGGTCGCGAAACCGAGCGCTGCCATCGCCATGGCCAGACAGAGCTGGTCCAGCTGGTGTAGCAGCTCCAGTACCTGTTGCGGCAGCAGCTCCAGGCTGTTGACCAGCGGCAGCAGCATGAAGACTAATGCAAACCAGGGAATGGGCAGCTTTTTTGGCTTATCGTTGGTCGCGTCATCTCGGCCGAACAGCTGACTCAGTACCAGCAGCACCGGCACCAGCAGCATCACCCGCATCAGTTTGGTCACCACGGCCGTATGTGCTGCCTCTGCCGGCAGGGTGGCAGCGACGGCGGTAACCTGTGCAACCTCATGGGTGGTAGCGCCGACCAGTCGCCCAAAGGCGGTCTCGCCGTTCTGGAACCCGTTGTGATTAAACAGGGCCTGTACCCATTCCTGGGCGAACAACCAGGGGTAGAGCAGCATGGCAGCGCTGCCGAATAGCACCACAGTGGCAATTGCCACCGGCACCGCCTGCTGACGTGCGCGAATGGTGGGAGCGCTGGCCAGCACGGCTGCGGCACCACAGATGGCGCTGCCAGCTCCGATCAGCACCGCTGTGCGAGCATCCAGCTTGAGCCAGCGAATGCCGACCCAGGCTGCCGTGGCCAGGATACCGACCACAATCACCAGATCGATCAGCAGCGCACTGAAACCGGCACTTTGCAGATCGGTGAAGCTGATGCGCAGCCCATACAAAATGATGCCGGCGCGCAGCAGGTAATGGCGGCTGAATTGCAGGCCTGCCGCACCGAGGGTTTCCATCCTGCTGCTGCTCAGGTGCCCAGCAATGATGCCCAACAGCATCGCCAGTGTCAGTGGGCCGATGATGCCGATGCCGGGCAGTGGCAACTGAACCAGCAGCAGGGCGCTCAGACTTAATCCCAGTGTCAGCATCAGGCCGGGCAGTAGCGGGATCAGATTGAGACGTTGCAGCATCGGCATTGGCGTACCTCCTTGAAAGCAGGTGTGCACTCTAAAGTCTTTGGTTATAAGTTTAAAACGGATTGATTTGGTATTATTTACCTGTTTTTCAGGTAAATAATTTGAGTTGGATGAGGTGGCCATGCTGTCCCTGCGTCAGTTGGAAGTCTTTCTTGCCGTGATCGAAACCGGTTCCACCACGCGTGCGGCGCAAGCTGTGGCATTGTCCCAGTCCGCGACCAGCAATGCCCTGTCGGAGCTGGAATCCCGTCTGGGCGAGAAGCTGTTTGATCGCGTTGGCAAGCGGCTGGTGCTGAATGCCAGCGGGCGTGCATTACAGCCAAGAGCGCGGGCTCTGCTGATACAGGCGCGGGATGCGGAAGTGCTGTTTCGCAGTGGGGGTGGTCAATTAAAGGTGGGAGCCAGCACCACGATCGGCAACTATCTGCTGCCGCGACTGCTGGGTGAAGCGGGTGGAGTGCTGCCCTGTGAGCGGGTGGAAATTGCCAACACCGATGATATTGCCGAGCGGATGCTCAGGTTTGAACTGGACCTGGGGCTGATCGAGGGGCGTGCATTGCACCCGGACCTGATGATGACACCCTGGCGGCAGGATGAAATGGTGATTGTGGCGGCTCCGGGCTTCGCCGGACAGCCGTTGGCGCAGTTACCCTGGATTATGCGTGAGCAGGGCTCGGGGACTCGAAGTGTAGTGGAACAGGAGCTGTTCGGAACACATGAAGGGGGACCACAGGCGCTGGAAGGGGTGCAGCTGGTACTGGAACTGGGCAGCTCCGAGGCGATTCACAATGCCGTGCGCGCCGGTTTGGGTGTCAGTTGCCTGTCGCGGCATGTGGTACAGCAGTCATTGCAGAGTGGCGAGCTGCAGGTGCTGGCGCCGGAACGTCGTATCCGCCGCCAGCTGTACCTGCTGCGCCACCGGCAACGGCCTGATACCGCTGCGGTGGCGCGCTTTCTGGCCTGTTGTCCGCCAGCAACCGGAGTTACCAATTAGCCGATTATTTGGGGCTATTTCCCATATTTGATAGCAAGCTGTTCAGCTCTTGACCGATCAGGCCTGCCGCATAATCGGATATGTGGTCTGTGAAACTGTATAAGGCACGGCCTTCCTTGAATGTTTCACAAACCCCTTCTGTTTGATCACACAGGATGGGTAATGTATTGAGTATGAAAATATCATTGGGCGCTGTTGAGTGCATTTCACGCAGCAGGCTTTGGTATTTATGTGACAGCTCTTTATGTTTATCCAGTGCGATGGCGCAGCCACTTTCCCTTTCTTCCAGTGATAGAACCTGGTTCAGGAAGTCTGACCCGGTACGCCGGTTCAGACAGGAGGCCGGTGGTGGGAGTGTAGGGTTGTCGACGATAAAAATAACTTTTTTGCCACTCTCAACCAAACGTGAAATGCCCCGCTGCATACCTGCCAGAGCCGTATCGTAGTAGGGGCTTGATGGAAGATCATTAATATCCCTGTCATTACGAAGGTTGAAGATGGAGCGTGTGGCGACAGCAATCACAATCACTTCAATCTCTTCAGATAAGGCCAGAAAATCCAGCGTTTCCCTGGCAAAGTTCTGATGTCGCTGGTAGGCAGGATTATCTGAAATGATGGGTATGGGGGCACCATCGGTTGCATTTCCTCCAATAAATATCCAGTCGCCACTGGAAGATGTATTGGTTCGGAATAAACCGGGTGCAAGTACATCAGCTTTACTGTCACCAATGACCGCAAACCGGATATTATCATCACTGCCTTTGAGGCATTTGGCCCCTTGGAATTCTAATTCAACACCGTCTATATTGCAGCCATATGATAACTTGAGTCCGGAAACGCCACCATCAAATCCGGACTCAAGGTGTTGGTTATCAGCCATAACGGCTCGTTGCGGCAGGGGTCTTTGAGTATAGGTATAAAAACCAAGCATTGATGTGGCTATCATTGCACACGCCAGTGCAATTGGCGTCGATGCCTTTTTTGAGTGCCGGATGGGCTTCTCAAGAAGTGCATAGGACGCGAGGGAGCACACGACGGAAAGAACCAGGGCCCCAACCATCAAGCGGGGTTCAGGGTCCTGCACAGCTATATGCACCATGCTTATAAAAAGCCAGTGCCATAAATACAGGGGAAAGCTGATCAACCCGATAAAAATCATGGCTTTGTTAGACAGTAACACTCGATTGGGCCAGGCGGATGAGCCAGCGATGATAATGAGTCCTGTACCAATAACGGGTATTAATGCCCAGTATCCGGGGAACTGAACACTCTCATTTATGAATATAAGGCCTGTGGCAAGAAGTGAAATTCCCATGGCTGAGATAAGGTGCTTCATACCATTGGGTATTTTGTCGAATCGCATCATTGAAATTGCAATGATGCCGCCAATAGCAATTTCCCAAAATCGTGCCAATGGCATGTAAAAAGCAGTTGACTGATCAGTTTGACTGAAATATATATTTGCAAGCAATGAAAAAACTGTAATTGTTAAAAAAGGGTATACAAGTTTCTTATTCCACTTTATCAGAGATAGAATAAGGATTGGCCATATAATATAAAATTGCTCCTCAATGGCCAAGCTCCATAGGTGCAACATTGGCTTTGTAGTTGCATCATTATCAAAATAGCCGGATTCGGACCACAATAAAAAATTGGAACTGAATATGGAGCCAAAAGATATATGCTTTATGAGAGTATAGTATTCGTTATCAAATAGAACGTACCACCCTAGTAGAAGTGAAGAAATAAAAACAAAAATCAAAGATGGGAAAATTCTCTTTATACGCTTTGCATAGAAATCAACGACAGAGAAAGTCTTATCATCTATGGATTTTATGATGATGCTTGTAATCAGAAAGCCGGATATGACGAAGAAAATGTCAACACCAATAAATCCACCATTTAGTGCTGAAGGGAATGCATGGTAAATGCAAACAGATATTACGGCAAGAGCTCTTAGTCCGTCTATATCAGCTCTGTAATTCATGTCAGGTACCGCCAATGAGCAATATATTCAAGGTGATATTTGGGATTGCACTATCAATTATTGAGCTGTTCTTAAAACAGCACTTCTGCATTGATAAAATGAGAGTTCAATGATGCAAGTTTTTGAATTTTATCATGTTTGGAGAGGGTAAGAAGAGCAGAGGGCAGAATTTAATTACCAGCCCTGTTAACCGCAGGCCACGCGATGACAGGGTATGGGAATAATAAACTGGTCACTGGCCGCTTGATAGAGGCCAGTGACCGCAGGATGTTCTGCCTTGGATCAGCTGAGCATCAACGGGTGCTCTGCGCCAGCGCCTGCTCCAGGTCGGCGATCAGGTCGTCGATATGCTCGATACCAATCGATAGACGCACCATTTCAGGTGATACGCCAGCCGACTTCAGCTCTGCGTCATTGAGCTGGCGGTGGGTGGTTTCCGCCGGGATGGAGGCCAGTGATTTGCAGTCGCCGATGTTGACCAGGCGCAGGAAGATTTGCAGGGCATCGTAGAACTTGCGCGTGCCTTCACGGCCGGATTTGAGACCGAAGCTGAGAATACCGGACGCCTGCCCATTCATGTACTTCTTGGCCAGCGCATGATCCTTGTGGCTTTCCAGACCGGCATAGTTGACCCAGACCACTTCCGGGTGGTTTTCCAGATACTCGGCGATTTTCTGCGTATTCTCGCAGATCCGCTCCATGCGCAGGGACAGGGTTTCCAGGCCCTGCAGCAGCATGAAGGCGCTCATCGGTGACAACGCTGCACCCATGTTGCGCAGCGGCACCACGCGGGCACGGCCGATAAAGGCCGCCGGACCGAAAGCCTCGGTATAGACCACACCGTGGTAGGACACATCCGGTTCGTTCAGCAGCGGGAAGCGCTCCTTGTTCTCGGCCCAGGGGAAGTTGCCGGAATCGACAATGACGCCACCGATAGTGGTGCCGTGGCCGCCAATGTATTTGGTCGCTGCCGTAACAATGATGTCGGCACCCTGCTCAATCGGTCGCCACAGAGACGGGCTGGGCACGGTGTTATCCACAACCAGCGGTACGCCATGACGGTGAGCGATCTCGGCCATCTTTTCAATATCGGCGATGCCGCCGGACGGGTTACCGACAGATTCGCAGTAGATTGCCTTGGTGCGTGCATCGATTTTGCTTTCCAGCGCTGCGAAGTCGTCTTTCTGTACAAAACGGACTTCCAGCCCCTGACGCGGCAGGGTGTGGGCGAACAGGTTGTAGGTGCCGCCATACAGCTCGCTGGTGGAGATGATATTGTCACCGGCCTCGGCCAGAGTCTGAATGGTGTAGGTGATCGCCGCCATGCCGGAGGCCACCGCCAGTGCCGCAACGCCGCCTTCCATAGCCGCAACGCGCTTTTCCAGCACGTCGGTGGTCGGGTTCATGATGCGGGTGTAGATGTTGCCCGGCACCTTGAGGTCAAACAGGTCGGCGCCGTGCTGAGCGTCGTCGAAGGTGTAGGAGGTGGTCTGGTAGATTGGGACGGCGGCAGATTTGGTGGTTGGGTCGCTTTCGTATCCGGCGTGAAGCGCAAGTGTTTCCAGTTTCATCGTCTGTCCTTTGAGTTGTTCTTGGGCGTGCAGAGCATTCTAGCACCAGAGATACAGGTTATCCCTAGCAGGGCGAAAGGAGAAAAAGCACCCGGCCACAGAGTTGTGACCGGGTATATGGAAGGGGACGCTGCAGAATTAGAACAGCAGCTCGCTGACGCCTCCCTCGCCAATCAGGATAATGGGGTCGCCCGCTTCAGCCACTTCATCACGAATCAGGCTGTGGATATCACCCACACCGGGGGCTTCAACATCAGCGGTGATGCCCTGCAGCCACTGACGTACGCTGTCGAGATCACCGGCATCAAAGCTCGCCAATACTTCGCCATCCGTATCCGGGTCCAGCAGCCAAGTGAAGGTTTGAGCCGCGTCCAGCTTGTTATCGATGGCAACGGCATCTTCGCCCTGAGCCCCCTGCAGAATATCCAGCATCAGGGTGCCTGCCGTGGCCGGTCGACCATCTTCGTAGGCTCCGTTGACGAAGGCGTTGCGATAGAACATCAGGCCACCGGACTCTGGCACGCGATCAAACAGGGCCTGATAGAGATCACCGATAAAGCCGCTGACACTCGTATTGCTGATATCGCCGTACAGGTCCTGCGACTCGGCTGAGGTGGCAAAGGCATCGACAATCCCATTCAGGTCGCCGTTCTGTTGT
>Ga0193959_1000457_pt1 | contig 16315 bp, 13 predicted proteins | sample FB_2_MG_FD_140333 | JGI IMG/M metagenome (GOLD analysis project Ga0193959, IMG submission 140333) | Microbial mat bacterial communities from the Broadkill River, Lewes, Delaware, United States - FB_2_MG | ecosystem: Environmental > Aquatic > Freshwater > River > Microbial mats | place: USA... | reverse complement strand
GTTTGTTGTAGACGTTCAGTCAGTTTATTCAGCAGTTGTTGGACTTTTTCTTCTGTCACCGACTTTGTCTCAAAAGCATCAATATCTTCTGCGGATAGATCTTTGAAGTGTAGTTGCAGATAATCTCGATCTGCTGTTTGGGCCAAGACATTCAAAGTGTTTTTTGCTTGAGAGCAAAATCTGACTTCATCCAGCTCGCCCATACAGAACTTCATTGCCGCAGTGTAAAGGTCGATGCAAAAGGTATTCGGGGTCAAATGATTGAGATGATGGGACCCAAAGCAGGCGATGTCTGCCGCAATTTTGAATCCTGCATCACACAGATCTGTGTAGAGCTGGTAGTCGCGCGCTTGTCCTGTCCACTTAAAAATATGATGAATACATTCATCGATGAGTGCGTCTGCGTCATCCCATTCGAGCCCGCCTTGGCGTTCATTTTTGATGATCAATTCTTTTGCAGACTCTGAAAACACATCGCGTGTAGCAATTAAATCTTCAATTCGGGCCTTGGTGTCAGGATCGAAGTAATCGGTCATCAATAAAGAGCTGAAGACTCGATGATCTGGATTAAGTCTGGAGCGGAAGGCAGTCGCAACAATCGGCTGACTTTTATCCCCCACAGCGGTCATGTCGTAATAATTATGAGGTTCCATTGCGAAGACAGCGAACAACCTTGAGATCCATCGATACTCTGAGGGTTTACCAATTCTGATGGCGCCATGGCGTTCTCCGCTGGTTTTTTCAATCTGTTCAGAAGTCAGGTTGAAGCCGATATGTATCTGACTCAGCAAATCACAGACTGTGTGGTTACAGACGCTGTTGACGAGCAGTGACTTATCATAGAGTGGGACTTCATCCCCGAACATATCAGACAGCATGGAGAACAGTCGGTGTTGCATCTGTCTTTGATCAGCGTATTTATCGTTCATTGGTCCCTCTTTGATCAATGCAATTGGTTTGAAGATTTTTTCTTGTCAGAAGAAAATATCTGTCTCTCTATCTTACAACAATAGGATAGATCGATCAGAAAATGGGTCACATTTTACAAAATTAAATGTTCATGATCTGAATTGAAAGTATAGGCTTAAAAGATATGATTAAATAGATGAATAGCAAACCATGTTATCTCAGCAGGAGGACTTAATGCATCGAAATCAATCGATACACAAACTGTGTAAGGTCTGTGGAAAGAAAACAAAATTTAAGCGCCGTGTGAAGACAATAGGTGGTGGAGATTTGATTCTAGGTCTTTTTACTGCAGGGATATGGATCGTGCTCAGGTTTATCTTTTCGCCGAATTTCCGCTGTAGTGTCTGCGGCAGCAAGTAGTTCTTACAACTGATATAAAAGGGGGAGGGCAGAAAGTCTGACTCCCCCTATCACAATGCTTTAAAACGAGCGAACACGGATCTGTGATTGATGATCGTCCGGTTGCTCCTGGAACATCGTTCCTTGTTGCTGAAAGTTATCCAGTAAGATTTGCATCGTCACCATACCGAAGGAAGTGACTGCTAGAAGGCCCAGAAAAGCGACACCCACGATGATTCTTTTAACTGGAGTGACAGTATAGTAGCGACTTTTTTCCACAGTTGATTTTTTACTTGCCGAATATATCTGGAAACTACCCATAATAATGACCAGAGCGATGATCGGTGACCAGGTGTAATAGAACAGAGCAATGGCTCCGACCAAGCCGAGAATCCAGAGTTTAGGGCTGATGACACCGATGATGCGGCCACCGTCGAGGGGAGAAATTGGTAACAGGTTAAACAGGTTAAGAAGGAATCCAGACATTGCCAGAGCGAACCAGAAGGGATTGCCCGTGACAAAACCGGCTCCGGCACAACCGATCGCACCCAGAGTTCCGAGCAGCGGTCCACCATAAGCCATCACCGCTTCGGCAAATGCATTATCCGGCATCTGTTTCATGCCGATATAGGCTCCCATAAAAGGGATGAACATCGGCGCCGTCGCTTTGATTCCCATCATTCGCAACGCCATGACATGTCCCATCTCGTGGATAAACAGCAGAGCAACAAAGCCAACCGCAAATGGCCAACCCCAGAATACGGCATAAGCCCAGATGCTGATCAGCATGGTGATGAAGGTTTTGAATTTGCCAATTTGGAGGATCACTCCAACATATTTGAGCTTGCCGAACAGATAAAACAGCAACAGACCGAAGGGACCTAATTTACGCAGCAGACTCTTTTTTGCCGGCGGCGGTTGTGGTGATATCGGTTCTTCAAAATGTTCAAATTCTGTTGGCTGTGAATCCGATTCTGAGTGTGGATCATGCATAGTCTATTTCCGTAAAACAGGGTTGATGATGCGTTGAGCGCAGCATAAGGTATTTTGTTGAAAGCTGCTAGGGCCTTTCTATGGCAGTTACCGTTCTATTGAATAAACAGTTTTCAGCTTTATTGAGTGTCAGGGCCCTCTGCGGGAAATCTCTGGTTAACAAGTCAGAAACGGTTGCTATGCCCTCCGGAGTTTGCGGTTGGTACTATCTAGCTTTGACCCGATGCCATTTCATTGGTTCAGCGGTGATTTTTGGAGTGCTTAGGCGATTTAATGACTTTGTGCTATGGTTCGCCGGATTATTTACTCATTCGTTTCTGTCTGGAAACGGCCCTTTTCCGCCGTAGCTGCGTCAATCTACGCATTTGCTTGTGCGGCGTATAAGTACTACGCCTCCGCGCAAATACTTGATTTTCTTGCTACAACGAAAAATTGCCCGTTTCCAAATCAGAAACTGGCACAGTGCCATCCATCATTTCCGGTTCGGCACTCATTCAGGTTCAAATAATAAAACAGATATGGTGTGTTTCAATTGAGCGGTAAACGAATTTTTATTACGGGTTTAGCAGGTTTTTTAGGAAGTCATATTGCGGACAGGTGTCTGGCTGAAGGATACAGGGTTTCGGGATGTGATAACCTGACTGGCGGCTACCTCGACAATGTTCCGAGTGGTGCTGTGTTTCATCAAATCGATTGCAACGATTTTGCACCACTGGCCGCTTTGATGAGAGAGGTCGATATTGTCTATCATTGTGCTGCCACAGCCTATGAGGGACTCTCCGTATTCAGTCCCCATCTGGTCACCCGCAACGTTGTAACGGCGACCAGTGGAGTTGTCTCCGCTGCAACGGCCGGGGGAGTCAAGCGCTTCGTCCTCTGTTCGTCCATGGCCAGGTATGGCACAAATGAAGTTCCGTTTATCGAGGATATGGTGCCGGCTCCTCAGGATCCCTATGGCATCGCCAAATGGAGTGCGGAACGGCTGCTTGCCAATATTGCCGACACCCACGGTATGGAGTGGGTGGTGGCGGTTCCTCACAATATCATCGGTCCGCGGCAGCGCTACGACGACCCTTATCGCAACGTGGCTGCTATTTTCATCAACCTGATGTTGCAAGGACGCCAACCCTATATATACGGGGACGGCAATCAGAAGCGCTGTTTCAGTTTTGTCTCCGATGTAGTCGACCCGCTTCTGCGTATGGCTACAGACGACCGCTGTGTCGGGGAGATCATCAATATCGGTCCCGACGATGAGTTTGTGACCATCAACGAGCTTGCAGTCATGATCGCCCGGCTGCTCAATTTTGATTTGCAACCGAACCGGATCGATAACCGCCCTCAGGAGGTTTTCTTTGCCAACTGCTGCGCCGACAAAGCCCGGCGACTGCTTAATTACCAGCCAAAGGTGAAACTCGAAGAAGGATTGGCCGTTATGATCGACTGGATAAAATCTCGCGGACCCCGCCCTTTTTTACACAATGTCGAGTTGGAAATAGACGGACCGCTTGCACCGAAGACCTGGTCGAAGAAGATACTGTGACAAGGTACAACGAAACTGATGGCGTCGGGCTCGCACAAAAGGCCGCCGATCTTTTGGTGGAGGCCAGGGCATTGGAGGGAAAGCTGCATCTGCCCGGAGTGCGCGATGACTATCGATCTCGGCTTGAACATGTTGTTTTGTTGGCTACAAAGGCGGCGGAAAGCCGAGAGACTGCGTTGCTCCAATGGGTGTTGCTACGGGCTCAGGCGGCTCGGGTGGAGGATGCGCGCTATGGTGCCGGGCAGCTCTCGCGCGGATCTCAGCGGGCGCCCACATGGTCAGATTGCGAAGATGGCTGGCAGCGAGTCGAGCAGATCGTTTGTACTGCGGAGAATTCGGCATTGGAGGCCGCCCGTTTGGCTCAGGCTCTTAATACGGCCAAGGCAAGAGAAATTGCGCACAGAGCTGAAGTTGCCGGAAAAGCTGCCAGGAAAATTGTCATTGAGCGGAACCGCGCCTACACTTTCCATGCTGATCCCGGTTTTTCGTTTGGTGAAGGCTGGTACCTGACCGCCGCGGCACTGCTTGCCGGCGTTTCCATTCAGATCAAACCCGACGCTGTCCAGGAATTGCAGGCCAAACGCTTTCTTCTCGATGCTGGGTTAGAAGGGTCGCTGTGCCCATATCGGCCTCGTCCGGCAAGTCCCAAGCATCTGACTCATATCATCGCTGAGGCTTTTCACGCCAACGCACCAGGAGCACAGTGCACCCTTCGCACTGCTTTCCTGGGAGACGAATCGCCATCGGCTCCCCTAACATCATGGATCGATGGCCATGTGGGAGGGAATCCAGAACAGAAAGTTTTGCTTTGGGTGCGAACGGGTGACCACGATGCCCTGCGTAATACCTGTTTCGATGAGTTGCATCAGCTTTCTGACCTGGTATCGAATGCCGGGCTCACTCCCATCTTTTTCGGTGATGCTGTTCCCGCAGAACTTGTTCCGACAAACGGAGTAAACCTGACTCTTTGCTGGAAAAATCGGTTCTTCCAGGGGCCGGACATGCGCCGAGCTCAACTGCAACTGTTTGAAGAGTTGAGATGCCGCCACGGTTTGGTGGGTCAGATTGGCGTCACCACTGCCGGCATGGACGGACCGGCGCTTATAGGATTGCCCACCCTTTATCTCACTCAGGAACGCAACGTCCGACTGGGCAAGTGGGTGGGAGCTGTCCCGGGATATCAAGAAGTCGTGCGGGGGCCGGGCTATTTCGAAATCATTTGGACCACCCTGCATCAGTGGCAGCAAGCTCGATAAGGAATTTGAAGAATAAAACGAGGCGTTATGAGGGCATTGAGGCTGTGCCTGATTTGGTTGTAGCCTCCGTTAATCACTACAGGTGAGACTCGAAAACACTTGTTCCGTTCGTACTAATCCTTGTCATAATCCAAACCAGAGGTCCTCCCGCTGGTCTGTCGCATTGACTCCAAGTTGACGTCCCTGCAGCGGGAAATTCTAAATAATATGTTACTGAACCACCGGTATCATCTTCTGATTTGCCATGACAATCGGGGGAGAACGCAGAGCCCCTGAGAGCTTGCCGGCATTGGCTCAAGACTATTTCAGAGGGAAAAGCCTTGAGCCGTTCAGTGAAAGGGGTGCGTAATAGAAAAATGGAACCCATCAATAGAATGAATATCCATCGGCAGTACGGTCATCTTTAACAAAAAGACGCATGGCGTCTGCTCCTCACAAAAAACGTTACTCCGCTATTTGCTCTCCGGAACCTCCGGCTTCAGCTGGCAGATCTTTGAATTTCGGGAGACCATCTTTCATTGCGTGTACGCTTTCCTGATAGTGAACATGAAATCCGGGATCAAAGGTGAAGTTGTTGATCAGCACGGCGGGTACATCGACAACACCCATGGACGGATGATCAATGTAAACATGTCCGCCGCAATTTGAGCACCATTTACGGATACTTGTCCCAGAGTCTGTGCCACTGGCGAGTTTGTCAAATGAAGCGACTCGATCCTCGCCCTTGATAATTTTAAACTGTTGTGGTTGCCAGAGGGTGAATGCGTTGACTGGGCCGGCGGACCAGTGGCGGCAAGAATCGCAGTGGCAGTAGGCCATTGCTGCCGGATCACCTGTCATAGAGAACTGTATCGCGCCACAAAAACAATGTCCTTGGTAGTTTGCTGTTTCGCTCATGGGTCTCTCCTGTCTAGTTTTTTTGCCCCGTCTCTGAAATCAACGAGCGCCTGCTTGTCGTTATTCACCTGTAGAGTAAAAATGTCAGGCCTGGCGTAATGCCCGACAATATCAAGTGTACGTTTCGCGTTGGCGACTTGTTCTAGGTCTATTTCACAGCTAATCATCCCGATTTCTTTGTGTAGTGGGCCAGCAACGATGTCTCCTCCGGGAGCAATCACGACTGAATCTCCTGGGTTAACCCATTCATCCGGATCTGGATAAATGTGCTCCTTGTCTGGAAAATCGTCAGGGATGTCTCTCCCTCGTAGCAAGTTGCCGCAACCAACGACCCAGCAGCGCCCTTCACGGGCAATATGTTGAAGACTGCCGATCCAATTGTCGCCGCTGTCATAGGTTGGTGCGATATAGACTTCTACTCCCTGGGCATACAAGGCGTACCTGGCCAAGGGCATGTAGTTCTCCCAGCAGAGTAAAGTGCCGATTCGGCCTGCAGGGGTGTCGATCACCTTTAGGCCGGTGGCATCACCAAAGCCCCAAACCATTCGCTCAGGATTGGTCGGCATCAGCTTGCGATGCCGATTCAGCAGGGTGCCGTCAGGGCCAATGACAACGACACTGTTGTAGAGGGTTGCACGGCTAAAATCGTCGTCCCGTTCTTCAATGCCACAAACAATGGTGAGTTGATGTTTTTGGGCCGCTCCATAGAGCGGTTCAAGGTCATCTGAGGTCAACTGAACCGCGTTTCGCAGGAGGCGCTCGTGAAGTTTCTCTGACAGCCCCCAGTCACCGCCGGGGCGCAACCGCCAAATCCAGGCCGGATAGCCTGGAATAAACGCCTCGCTAAAGACGACCAGGTCGGCACCATCGGTCGCTGCCTGGTCGACCAGGTCAACCGCCAAGGTAATAGTGGCCTGCTTGTCGAGGAAAATCGATGGATTCTGAACAACAGCCAGCTTCATCATATCTCTCCCTTCAATTAACGACTTTGGGAGCAGGCCATAAAAAAGCCGAGCTCACCGCAGAAATTTCATTCTTCGGTAACCCGGCGATCTCACTGACAGCTTTGAAAAGACCCGAGGTTTTCCGTCCCTGTTTTGCAACAGGTTTGGCGTTTCGTCTAACGAACGAATTACAATGCTAACAATTTGAATTGCTACCAGTCAAGTCATCAATAGTGATTTTCCTCGCTTTGCAGAAGAAACTCGGGCGTGAACTTTTACTTTTTGTAGGTGGCAAAAAAGTGGGGAACAGGAGGGTCTTGCGTATCATCATAGGCTGCAAAACTTTGCTCCCTTAGACCACAGTCAATAAAACTGTCGATTTCCTCCTTATCCAGAGGCAGAGGGATGTCATCTTCCTGTTCCCCCTTCAGTCGACTTCTGCAAGAAACAAGAAGGTCGCCTTGGGATGCCAGCAGCGAGATCATGGCATCTCGTGCCTGTTTTCGATACTCGCCGGGAAGGACTTGAATGGTATTGCATTCATAGACCAGATTGAAACTTTCTTCCCAGTGTAACGGGTAATTAAACAGGTCAGCGACCAGGTACTCGACATTGCTCCCAGGATACCGGCCTTTGCAGAGCCTTATTGCCTCGGGAGAAATATCAAAAGCTGTGACGATGTAGCCCGCTTCGCTCAATATCTCCGCGTCATCACCAACCCCGCAGCCAATAACAGCGGCCTTGTGTCCTGTGGGATCAACAACTCGATTTTGCAGCCAATCAAGGAGATAAGGGTTGGGTTCGAGATCAGCCCAGAAAACGGCTGTATAATCTCCTTCGGCGTCGGTATAGATACTGTTGAACCAACCGAATGGATTATCCCTCTGTTGGAAGTCCTTGACCATGTTCTTGTATGCAACCGGGTCAAATTTTTTCAATGTCGCCTACCATTTGCATAGAGGTAATTATACTTTGATCTATCAGGTCCATGATAACGCTGTATAAACAGAGTAAGTACAATTGACACTTTAATGCAAGTGGTGCAGTGGAGAATGTGTGTTTCACACTTTGTTGAATCTGGCTGCAAGCTGTTACATTGCAAAGAGGGTGAAAGATGCGGAACAGTATCTTATCTCCAATCCATTAAGAGGTAATCTTTGAGATTCTCAGGAGTTCCTGACGAGGCGAAATCGCCAAAATGATTTTCCCTGCAAATGTAATCCCCCTAACTCGTTGGAGAGAAAGGGGGATTATTTATTAAAATATAGAGGACGTCTTTTACTAACCTGAATCAGTGAATGGATTGACGAATCTATGCACAAGTCATTGCCACGCCTAAGTCTCAAAAAATGACCGCCGAACCTTTGGGTGCGACTCACATTTTTTGAAAACTTATCCACGACAAGCACTTGCACCTATTTTTCGCCACCCACTCACTGATTCAGGACTAAGACAGAGACTGCTCTGGTGTTGATCAGTCAAGCGCCTGGTTTAAATCTCCAAGAATATCATCAATGTATTCCAGCCCAACTGAGAGACGAACCAGTTCTGGAGTGATTCCACCAGCGGCCTGTTGTTCGTCAGTCAGCTGTGAATGGGTTGTCGTGCTTGGGTGAATAGCCAGGCTTTTCGCGTCACCGACATTGGCAAGGTGAGAGAAGAGTTTCAGTTTTTCGATGAAATTTCTTCCGGCTGTTTCGCCACCTTTAATGCCGAAAATGACCATTGCTCCTGCGCCTTTTGGCAAATATTTCTGCGCTAGAGAATATGAAGGGTCTCCTTCAAGGCCTGGGTAGCTGACCCAGTCTACGTTTTGGTGATTTTGTAGAAAAGTAGCCACTTTCAGAGCATTTTCACTATGACGTTCCATACGCAGTGGCAAGGTTTCAACTCCCTGTAGGAAGAACCAGGAGTTATCTGGGGCGATACAAGCTCCAAGATTCCGCAATGGGACCAGTCTCATGCGCAAGATATAGGCTAATGGATTGAGGTCACCCAGATCCGTTGCGTAGCGAATACCATTATAGCTGGAGTCAGGTTCTGACAAGAGAGGGTGTTTACCAGTGGTCCAATCAAACTTACCACTGTCAATAACGACACCACCAATCCCGGCACCGTGGCCACCCAGCCATTTAGTCAGCGAGTGAACGACAATATCAGCTCCATGCTCAATTGGGCGTAGGAGATAAGGAGTTGCAAAGGTGTTATCGACAATGAGAGGTAAACCGTGGCTATGTGCCACATCGGCTAATTTTTCGATATCAGCCACATTCAGGCGTGGGTTTCCCATTGTTTCGGTAAAAATAGCTTTTGTTTTATCTGTTATCGCTGCAGTAAAATTAGCGTTGTCATCTGGTGAGACAAATTTCACCTTGATGCCAAGTTGCGGCAAAATATCGTTAAACTGAGTATAGCTTCCACCGTAAAGGTTACTGGAGGCGATGATTTCATCTCCTGCCTGAGCCAGATTGATGATGCTGTAAAAGACCGCACTGGTTCCTGAGGCCAGCGCCAGAGCAGCAGCTCCGCCTTCGAGTGCAGCGATCCTCTGCTCGAGGACATCGGTGGTTGGATTCATCAGTCGGGTGTAGATATTGCCTAATTCTTTAAGGGAAAACAGGTTGGCAGCGTGTTCAGTATCGCGAAATTCAAAAGAACTGGTGCGATACAGGGGGACAGCGCGGCTGCCAGTCGTTGGATCGGGGGTGTAGCCAGCGTGCAGAACTTGGGTTTCGATGTGATTACTCATGACGCGTCCTCTCTTTTTCCTTAAAGGGATAAATGGTTGAGAGAGGCTGCAATTGATGGACAGTAGATATTGACTGTCCTCAACTTTCCCCTTGCGGGGCGCATTGCTGTTTCAGTGGCGAAACAGGCTTGGCACCTTGGTTGTCAGGTTGCCGGGCGCTTGGTATTGCCTTACGCCTCTCTTCATGCTTGAACGTAAGAATACTCTTCTTATCATAATTGTCAAGATATAATTTCACAATACCATAGTAGTTGTAAGTAGAATTATGTTTACTAATATAATGGGCTATAACTGTTTGAATTAAAGGGGGAAAGCGTTTATGCTTCGATCATGAAAATATGCCTTTCGACTCTTTTATTAATTATCTTTTCCACCTGTTTGTACGCAGGGGAGCCTGAAATTGCGCGGTTTCATCTTCAGCAGGCGGAGATCCATGTTCAGAATGGTTCTCTGTTCGCGGCAGTTGAAGAATATCGTCAGGCTATCGCAAAGGGAGTAGAAGACGCTGAGGTTCAGCAGCAGCTATCGATTTTGCTTTATCATCAAGGTTTTGTTGATGAAGCGATTGAGGTTATGGAGCGTGCGGTTGAAATTGACCCAGATATCGATTATCTCCACCATGAATTGGGCCTGCTCTATTTTGCCAGAAATCGTTGGAATGATGCTCTTAAACATTTTTTTGCCAGCCTGAGAATAAATCCCGGCCAAACCGACAGTCATTATTACTTGGCCCAACTTTACAAACGCCAGCAGAATTTGACTGCGGCTCGTTTGTTTGCCCGCAGTGCCAAAGCTCTTGGACATCCGGGTCAGGACCTTGAGCAAGCTTTTCAATTGAAAGATTTTCCAAATGAAAAAAGTATTTGGCTGGAAAGGGACGATAAAATTTATCTGCGTCAGATTCTGACTGATGATCGTTCCCAGGCGAATGCTATCCTCACCCGAATTAAATCTGGTGAAGTTTTTGAATTATTTGCACGTGACAATTCATATGGAGCAAACCGCCATCGCGGTGGATATGCAGGAGGTTTTTCACCGCGTGACCTCAACCCTGAAATTGTCTCTGCTCTTACTTTTGTGAAGACGCTGAGCCCAGCTGTAATTATTGAATTAGATGCTGGTGTGAGCATCATTCAAAAGATGGCACCTTTGAATTGGGCATACATTGATAGCTTTTCTCGTATTGATCAGATGGAGAGAAGGCAGGAACCTGTTGTTAGCGATCAGCAAGAACAGGTTGTTGAGTCTAAGAAAGCGACAGACACTAAAGACCTCAAAGGTGAAATGACTGCTGCTGTGCCGACAATGATCAACGGCTCTGCTGCGAACGTTGCTCTTGATGCTCAGATTGATCAGGCTCTGCAAATAGAGATCGAAAAAGATCAGGCTCAAGTTGTCGTGGCTGAGATTATTACCCCTCCAAGGGCAGTACCGAAAAAAGAGAAAGTCATCACGAATGCGTTGGTGGTTGAAAAGAGGGGTGTAAAGAAAAAGAAAGAAAGCCACGTTGAACGGGATCAGAAGGAGGGGATCGTAACTACTTCTGTCGATACTGTTGATGCGAAGCTACAAAAAATAGAAAAAAAACAAAGACCGACAATATCGGGTCAACAACCAGCTCTGTTTTTCAAAATGCCTGAGAGACCGTCGCATTTGTCAAGGAAGTTTTGGGTTCAGGCCGGAGCTTTTCGGGAAAAATGGTATGTAGAAAAACGTTTAGAACGATTGAAAAAGCTGGGCTACGACAGTTATTTGCATGAAGAAACGAGAAAGAAAACTCGCTGGTTTATCGCTATTGCTTCAGCCTATGAAACCTATGGTGAAGCGCATTCTGCAGTCAGTGATTTGAAAACAAAAGGGCTTGAATCTTTTGTGCTGAAGAGAAACTGATCTGGTCCGCAAACGATTGAAATATATTGGGCTTTGACCTGATTTTTTCGGTCATTGTTATCCTTAGATATTTTCATCGATCGGTTGTTGCTAACTTGAGAGCCAAACCTAAGAAAACAGTCCCGGCCAGTCGGTTGAGAACCTTTTGAGTCATTTGTGATCGGTTCAGCCATTGACCGAGGGTTCCCGCCAGTAGAGCAATAGTACCGAAGACCAGAATGGTAGAGATGATGAAGAGACCACCGAACATCAGAAGCTGAATCCAGACCGGGCCTTTGGCTGGATCTGCAAACTGAGGCAAGAAAGCGAGAAAGAAGATTGAAACCTTCGGATTAGTGATATTCATGATGATGCCACGGCGGTACAGCTTGGCGTAATCTGTTTCACCATTCCCCTGTGCCGAAATCTCTTCAACCGGAGCACGAAATGCGCCCCAGGCGAGATAAACCAGATAGGCAGCACCAATATATTTGAGAATTGCGAAAGCCAGAGCAGATGTCTGGAAAATAACAGCAACACCGAAGGCTACAGCCAGACTGTGACCAATCAGGCCGGTACAAAGACCGAACATAACGGCAAGCCCGGCACCGCGGCCACGTAGGGCTGATTGAGTCAGAACAAAAACATTATCGGGGCCTGGTACGAGACCGAGGATCACCGATGCAGAAAAGAATGCCAGCAGGGTTTCAATGGTTATCATGTCAATTAATAATCAGCAGTGCTATCCAGGGGGTAAAGTTAAAGACTGTAATAATCAGTTTGTAAGCTGCAAGGTAGCTGTAAATCGATTTTAAAACGGTTGCATCGTCAAGGGAAAACCATTTTCCATGCATTCTGCAGATGAAATTACGTAAGGTCAAAACCGCGATGGCAGTGATAGCGTAAATACCACTGTTGACGATCAGGCACCAGAAGAAAAAGCTCGTTAGAGTTTCGATATTCATATCGTCCTCCTATGGTTGGTCTTTATACTCTTCTGTTATTATAGCTTCTCTTTCTTTGATTTCACACTTTGTCAGTATTGTGATGAACTGGTAGGTTCACAAGTTGTCTGTTGTGCATACGGGACAGAACAACAAGGCAGAGGATCGCTCCTAAAAGAGCCAGGAGCATGTCGGATTGAGTATCCCAGATATACCCTTGAGTGCCGAGAAAAGCTTCCGCGGATTCTCCTGACAACAGAGCAACCCACCATTCGATCAGTTCATAGAAGGCGCTGATTGCCAGGCAGGTTGTCACGATGAAAAAGTTGAGCCATTTTTTTGAAGCGACCACAGCTTTACGCATCAGGATTTCACGGGCGATCAGCGCGGGTATAAAACCTTGAGCCAGGTGGCCGATTTTATCGTAGTTATTTCTGTTGCTGAAGAGATCGCCAAAGGGGACTTCGGCATAGGTGTAATGTCCTCCGATCATCAGGATCACAGAATGAATCAGGATCAAGTGGTAGGCAAGAGGTGTCAGGGGGAATGATTTCTCAGTCAAGGCAAGGATCAGCAGAGCTACGATCGCCGGAAGAACTTCCAAAAACCATGTGATATAGTCCTTTGGAGCAATAGCTGACCAGAGAAAGACAATCAAGAAAATACCGAGCCAAAGTGGCTTTTTCATAGAAGATCCTTACTGTTTTTGAAACCTCTTTTGTCAGGGACAAGACCTATAAGTGTATCTTCTTGTTTTTGGGCAAGGGCAAAACTGCTTGGTCAAGGTTGTGCTTGCGTCTAATTTTATCGACGACTCCTTCTTTTCTCATTTGTTTAAATGCCCGATTAAAGTTGCTGACGATGATTGCGTGTTCGGGATGTAGCTTAGAAAAAAGAAGATGATATTGGTTTTTCCTGTAGATTGGTTCAATGACAGAAATGCTCTTTTGTTGTTCTGTGAATTTGTTGTCGAGTATATGTTGAATATGAGTTCTTGAACCAAGCATGAAATCGATACGTTTGGCGAGAAGTTTTCTGATGTTCTGGTTGTGACTGTTGGATTGAGCAATAGTGATATTTTTATTCTTTTCTAAATCTGACATGATGGCTGCCCCTCGAAGAATTCCAACAGTCATGGGCTTGAGCTTTTGGAAAGGGTCACGGTCCAGGATGCGATGAGTCAGTCCAAAATATGTATAATCATCGCTGACAATGGGATCTGTAGGATTAAAATAAAGACGACGTTCTTTCGTATCGCTGGCTGCAATAACACCGTCGAAGCTACCCTGTCTGCCCATTACAAGTGCCCTTTTCCACGGAACCCAGAGTATTTTTACCGAGTAACCGGCCTGCTTTAAAGTCGTTGTTACCACTTCTGTCAGGTACCCACCATTCTCCATTCTTTCTCCCATAATCGGTGCCCAATTGGTAGCCGCAAGAACGAGAGGCGGATGATTCGGACAGGCAAGGGAAGGGACAAAGAAGAGGGCAGCAAGGAGGAGTGTCATTATTGAAAAACGTTTTATTCTCATCTGTTCTATTCTTTATCTAATCAAATTTATCTTAATGGGGAAGAGCTTTGTTCTCTAGGGCTATTGCTCGTTTGTTCAGCCTGGTCGCAGCCTGACCCATGCCGCTATCGATGACAGTCATAACTGTCATTCTTTTTCATTCCACTTTGAGGCGGTTGAGAACCAGTTGTCCAAATTTCTGGTACAGCTCAGTTGCAACTGGCGTCTCCGAGACATCAGTCAACAGTTGATTTGTATTCTGCCCAGCTTTCTGCAGCACGTCTGTTTGGTGTTCAATGTATGAACGCATGATTTTCGGGCTGTACTCAGGGTGGAATTGAACACCCCAGGCACATTTTCCGATACGGAAGGCATGATGGGCCTCATAGGGGTTACGAGCCAGAAGAACAGCAGCGTCAGGTAGTCTCAAAACAGATTGAGCATGGGTCGCATGAACTTTAAATGTCTGGGGAAGATCACAGAAGAGAGGATCATCGATGTGATTGTTCAGCAGTTGAATTGTTACTGTGCCGACCTCTTTCCCTTGCGGATGATATCCGACTGTGCCACCCGCGGCCCGAGCGAGTAATTGGTGGCCGTAGCAGATGCCGAATATCGGCACATCCGCCTTAAGCAGCTCCGTTATCCATTTCTCTATATTCAAGCTCCACGGCAGGTCGTCAGTGACCATGGCGTGTGATCCGGTGATGGTCACTCCTGCACATTGATCAGGTGTTGGCAGTGGATCGTTAAGTTCTACATCAACAATTGTGATATCCAGGTCAAATGAACCAAGTGCTTCGGCAGTCCATTTGTCAAAATCTCCGAATTTTTCTTTGGTTGCAGGGAAGGTGGTTCCTGTCTTGACGACAATCAGTTTTTTCATTGGTGATCCTCTGATTCTTCAACGGTCTAAGACACTAGTATATACGGTTCCACGGGATTTTGTCACGTTCAGTTATCTTGCTCAATGGTGTCGATGGTCAGCGAAATTAGATCGATCAGCATAAAATGAGTGATTCTAAGAAGTACATTCCAGAACATGCAGACTGCAATCTGTGTGAAATTTCAACATTTCTTGCCAAGGATTGGTGTGAATTGTTCGGTGGGTGAACTTTGTTTTTGTCAGGTTGTTTATGTGGGGCTTTTTCATTTTATTTGTCTGAGGTGTTTGCGCCGGAAAATTTCTCTATTTGACCGGTTGTTTTGTTTCTGCCGCCGTTGCCTTTGTTGGCCATTGACTGAAAATGAGTAACTCTGCTTATGTAGCGTACGTATGATCGTCGGCATGGCGGACAGACAGATATTTAAAATTAAACAAATAAAGATACCCATTCAGATGCTCTTAACGAGCTTAAAAGGGAACCCTGTGAAAATCGGGGACGGGCCCATCGCTGTAACCAGGGACAAAAGCCACATGATGCCACTGTCGGACAATTGACGGGAAGGCGTGGTCAGTAGGATGAACTGGAAGTCAGAAGACCTGTCTGAATTGAGGAGTATGTTGTCCTTTGGCGAGGAGATATACGAAGATCTTGCGGATATTAAAGGGCTATCCCAGATTGCATAAAGTCAATCTGGGATTTTTTTGTGCCTGTGATATGGAAAATTTTTAGTTCTCGTTGGATATCAGACGTTTCTTCACTAAACGAGAAAGGAGCTGGATAGATCGCTGTAGGATAAAAAGAAGTAGAAATCAGAAACTTACTCAGATGCTCATAATGAGCTTAATAGGGAACCCCGTGAGAATCGGGGACGGGCCCGCCGCTGTAACTGGGAACGAAAGCCACATAATGTCACTGTCGCAAAAAGACGGGAAGACGTGGCCAGTAGGATGAACCAGAAGTCAGAAGACCTGTCTGAAGTAATTGTGTATGTGCTCCTAAGGCAAGGAGGCATGCGTTTATCTTGTGGATTAGTAGCGGGCATCCCAGATTGATTTTTGTCGATCTGGTTTTTTTGTGCCCAGATTTCGGCGGAATTAATTCGATGTTAGACACACGTAGACACCTGAATACTTTGATTAATTCGTCATTCAAAATGGCTCTGAACAAATCGCTTCTCTGCTTTGTGGGATCTTTAATTGTCGCTTTGCTTGTTGCCTTTGTCCCTTCATATTCTGGATTGAATGATGATGGGGTGATGACCCTGTTTATTCTGCTTTTTGTCGCTGGTCTGTGGGTGACGGAAGCAATCCCGGCTTTTGCTGTTTCCCTTTTGGCCATTGCTCTTAATATCCTGCTGCTTGGCTTCACTAATTTTGATTTTGCTGACAAGTCGGCCACTTGGAAAACTTATTTG
>Ga0193959_1000452_pt1 | contig 16402 bp, 13 predicted proteins | sample FB_2_MG_FD_140333 | JGI IMG/M metagenome (GOLD analysis project Ga0193959, IMG submission 140333) | Microbial mat bacterial communities from the Broadkill River, Lewes, Delaware, United States - FB_2_MG | ecosystem: Environmental > Aquatic > Freshwater > River > Microbial mats | place: USA... | reverse complement strand
TGTACTATATCTTGTTCGCTTTCTACTCATTTTAATATATCCCCCTAAATTTTCTTTGATTATTTTAACTTTTCAGGAATTAATATTCTATTTTTTCTGTATATTTTTCTTGGGGTATTATAATTATTGTAACTAAGAAATCTTTATCAGAATATGAGTGTTCAAATATTAAAGAGATAGAGGCTAGTGTAAAAAAAGCGACTATGTTTCATAGTGATCCAACTGAGGAGCAGGCAAATTATATATTAGCAGAGATGGCAAAAAAAATTGATGCGAATGCAGTTACTAATGTTGAATATAAAAGTGGAGTAGATCTTACAACTTGGGGTTATATAGATGCAAAAGGTATGGCAAAAAATTGTGATTTTAATAAGAAAAAGGAAAGCAAATGAAGAAAAAGCTAAAGCTTATAGGTTTTTCTTTAGTAATAATTTTAAGTATGTTAGGCTGTTCATCAAAACCATCTAGTTTACCAACTACTTATGTTAATCCTATGTTATATAAAAATTATGAGTGTGATGATTTAAATATAGAGATGGATAGAGTAAAAGGTAAAGTAAATAACCTATACTCTTCTTTAGATCAAAAAGCAACAATGGATCAAGTTCAAACAGGTGTTGGTTTACTTCTATTTTGGCCGGCACTATTTTTATTAGAGGGTGGAGATGGTCCAGAAGCTCAACAATATTCAAGATTAAAAGGTGAATTAGAGGCAATGGAAACAGTATCAGTTAGAAAAAAATGTTCTATAAATAATGATAGTTATAGAATAGAAAATATAAGAAAAGAGTATGAAAATAGTAAATCTAAGTCTGACAAAGAAAACTCATAATTAACACTTTAAAGGTTGAAAAATATTTTTCAACCTTTTTTCTTTTATATAAAGCTAAATAAAAATTTTAAAATTTACTTTTTTAACCTTCAAAATATTAAATAAAATTAAAAAATATCTAATCGTTATGGCAATTGATATGAATTTATCTGTTACAATAGTTAAAAAAGTTAAGGAATAGTTTTGAAAATTGTGCATTTTTCAGATACTCACTTAGGCTTTAGTGAGTTTGAGCTAGAGAGTGATGGGATAAATCAAAGAGAGAGAGATTTTTATAACTCTTTTATTTTTATAATCGATAGGATAACAGAGTTAAAACCCGATTTTGTGGTTCACTCAGGTGATTTGTTTCACAAATCACGCCCTAGTAATCGCTCAATAGCATTTGCTTTTAAAGAGTTTAAAAGATTAAGCGATGCAAAAATCAAAACTATTTTGATAGCTGGAAATCACTCAACTCCAAAGGAGAGTTCTAAAATCTCTATTTTGGAGGCTTTTAATGAGCTTGATTTTATCTACTCTGTATCGAGAGACTACAAGCTTATAGAGTTTGATAATGTAGCTTTTCATGCACTGCCTCATATAAATGATAAAAATCTACTAAATCAGAGAGTTGAAGAGTTAGAGGATAATTTAAAAGATAAAAAAAATATCTTAATGGCTCACTGCTCATTTCAAAAAAATTATTTAATGCACGAGTTTGGTGAGTGGGTTTTTCCAGATGACAAAGAGGAGCTTTTAGATAGATTTGATTATATCGCTCTTGGACACTGGCATAAGTTTAAAAAGATAAGAGAGAATTGCTATTACAGTGGCTCAAGTGAGCGAACAAGTGCTAAAGATAGAGATTTAAAAAAGCACTTTTTGTTAGTTGATTTGAAAAAAGAGATAGAGGTAACACCGATAGAGATAAAAATCAGACAAAATATTAATATCGATATTGACTTAGAAAACTTTGAGAGTGTTGATGAGGTAATAGAGTTTTTAAAAGAGAAGACAGAGCAGACCGATGAGCATATTGTAAATCTAAATCTCTCAAATCTAAACAATCAAGTAGCCCTAGATTTAGATAATGAGGTTTTAAATGAGCATTTGAAATCTTTTAATATGAGTGTAAAGAGGGAGTTTCAAGAGGAGAAAAAGATAGAGGTAAACTTCGATTCAATCGATGAGATGTTTATGGAGTATCTACTAAAAGATAGTGATAAGTTAGAGCAAGATAGGTTAAGAGCTAAAGCAAATCATCTTTTTAAAACTTTTGAGGATAGAGATAGTGATAATTAAAAAATTAAAACTGAAAAACTTTAAAACTTTCGATAAATTAGAGCTTACTTTTGAGAATGCTTTGATTGGAATCATTGGTAAAAATGGGAGTGGAAAATCGAGCCTTTTTGAGGCGATTAGCTTTGCTCTATATGGAGATTTGAGAGATTTTAGAGTTAAAAAAGAGCAGATAAAAAATTCTTTTACAAAATCTAAAGATGTTTTAGTTGAGCTTACTTTCGAGTTAGATTCTAAAAAGTATAAAATAATAAGAGAGTTAAAGGGAAAGTCGCTAAACCATAAAGCTGATATTTATAAAGAGAAGAAGCATTTAGCAACAGGCGATAGAGAGGTCTCTAAAAGAGTTGAAAAACTTCTAAAACTCAATAAAACAGGCTTTAAAAACTCTGTATTTGCCTCTCAAAAAGAGTTATCAAGTCTTAGTAACTTAACAAATGAGGAGCGACGAAAGACGATTCGAAGACTTTTAAATTTAGAGAAAATTGATAAGTTAGAGGCTTTAGCAAAAGAGGAGATAAAAAAGTTTGAGAGTGAAGTGGGTTTTATCTCTAAAAATTTGATTCCAAATAGAGATGAACTTGATTCTAAATTAGAGCTTTTGGCTCAAGATGTGTCAGAGACTAAAGAGAGAATAGATAAAACATCTAAAGAGTATGAGAGCATATCAAGAGAGATTGATAGACTGAATTTAGAGATTGAAGCTTTAGAGATTGAGAGAGAGAAAGAGGCAAAAAATAGAAAAGAGATAGAGCTACTTACTCAAAAACTAGAGCTGTTAACTCAAAATATTAAAAAAGAGAAAAGAGAGTTACAAAAGCTTAGAGAGCAGAGAGAAAAACTAGGAGAGTTAGAGCCAAAAACCGTAGAGATAGATAATAAAATAGATAAAACATCTAAAGAGTATGAGAGTCTATCAAGAGAGATTGATAGACTGAATTTAGAGATTGAAGCTTTGGAGATTGAGAGAGATAGAGAGGCGAAAAATAGAAAAGAGATAGAGCTATTAACTCAAGAATCACAAACTCTAAATCGAGCGATAGAGAAAGAGAAAAAAGAGTTAAAAGAGCTTAAAGAGCAGAGAGTAAAATTAAGAGAGTTAGAGCCGAAACTTTTGGAGTTTGAGAAGATAAAAGAGCAGTTGAAAGAGGCTAGAGAGCTTCAAAATGAGAAATTAAAACAAGATGAGATTAAAAAAAATAGAGATAGAGTTGATGAGAGTATTATTAAGCTCGAGATAGAGTTATCAAATGCAACAGCAAAACTTACAGAGTTTACCAATATAGAGAGAGATATTCAAAAAAACAAAAATGAGATAGAGACGCTAGAGCAGAAAAAGATTAAAGTAGAAGAAAAAAGAGAATCTATATCCAATAAAAGAGCTGTCTTAAAGGGGGAACTCAACAGAATCTCTAATGATATAGAAAAACTTGAAAAACTCGATAAGGGTGCAGAGTGTCCAACTTGTAAACAGAAGCTAGGAGATGAGTATTTAACTATTTTAAAGAGTTTTTACAAATCAAAAGAGTTTAATGATACTCTTTTAAATGAGACTCAGAAAAAAATAGAATCGATAGAGAAAGAGATAAATTTAATTAATATCAATATTGAAGATGAGAGAGAGATAGAAAAAAGTCTCTTAAAAGATGTAAATAGTTGTAAAAACTTAACAAGAGAGATTGAGATTATAAATAAAAACTTGGATAGATTCTCAAAAGAGAGAGAAGATTTAATTGCTAATTTAAAAGATGAGGTAGATTTTGATGAGAGTATACTCTCTAGCCTAGAGCAAAGAGAGAGAGAGTATCAAGAGTTTTATAATGAGGCTTTAAAGATAGAGGGTGAGATTTTAAAGATAGATAAAAAGCAAAAAGAGATTATAGATTTAGAAGCTAAAGAGGTTGAAATCTTAAAAGCTATTGAAACTTTAAAAACTATAAAAATCTCCTTTGATGAGACTATCTATAAAGATATAAAATCTAAAATTAAATTCTCAATTGATAAAAAAGATGAAATAAGTGAGCTTAAAAGTGAGTATCTAAAGAGTTTAAATAGTCTGAAAAATGAGATAGAGAATATTCAAAATGAGTTAGAAAGAGCTGATAAAAAAGAGAGAGAGATTTTAGATTTAGAGAGTAAAAGAGAGCAGATAGAGAGAGATATTGAATCTCTAAAGGCTATTAAAATCTCTTTTGATGAGAGTATTTACAGAGATACAAAAGTAAAAGAGAAGCTTTTGATTGAGAAAAAAATTGAGACAACAGAGATTAAAGGGAAGTTTTCGCAGAATCTGAATAACTTAAAAAATGAGATAAAAAATATTGAAAATGAGTTAGAGAGAGATGATGAGAAACAGAGAGAGATTGAAGCTTTAGAGCTTGATAAAAGAGATTATCAAAAGATTCAAAACTCTTTAAAGAGTTTTAAATTGGTTATCAATGATAAAATTACCCCTCTTATCTCTCAAGAGGCTAGTTTTCTATTTAATAAAATGAGTGATGGAAAGTATGAAAAGATAAAAGTTGATAGTGAATTTAATTTCTATATCTATGATAAAAATGCTTTCTATCCAATTGATAGATTCTCAGGTGGTGAGATAGATTTAGCAAACTTAACACTTAGAATTGCAATCTCAAAAGTTTTAAACTCTCTAAATAGAGCTACTAAAATATCCTTTTTAGCATTTGATGAGATTTTTGGCTCACAAGATGAGAAGAGACGAGAAAATATTTTAAAATCGTTATACTTTTTAAAAAGTAGTTATAGACAGATATTTATCATTTCGCATATAGAAGATGTCAAAGATGAGTTAGAGGTTTTGATAGATATTGAAGAGTTAAAAAATAAAAAAAAGTAATTTTTTAAAAAAATAGTCCCACTTTTTATATAATTTAAAATTATAAATATTTTTCTAAGATTCTATATTGATAGTTTTTAATATATTGGTAAAACCTATCATTATAGAGCTTTTTTTATTAAAATTAATTATCAAAAAAATACTCAAAACTTAAAAATGATATTCTATAGTAATTAAGTTAATATTAACCATTTTAAGAGCTATTTTGAGTTTGGTTTTTTTAAGTTTTATTGCTATAATCATTTACTACTTAGATTTAGAGGACATAATGGAAAACAAACGATTAGATAAAAATAGTAGACCCAAAACCATTAATAATAGAGAAAAAAAACTAAACCCTAATGATTTTATCGTATCAAAAACCGATAAAAGAGGCTTCATTACATACTTCAACGAAATTTTTTTAGATATGTCAGGTTATGATAGACATGAGCTTTACTATGCAAATCATAATTTAATCAGACACCCTGATATGCCTCAAATTGCATTTAAAGTTGCTTGGGAACTTGTGCAAAATCGTAAAGAGTTTTTTGGATTTGTAAAAAATTTAGCAAAAGATGGAAGCTTTTATTGGGTTTTTGCATATATAACAGCTGATTATAACAACTCTGGTGAAATCACTGGCTACACTTCCTTTAGACGAAAACCAAACGATAATGCAATTAAAACAATCGAACCTATTTATCAATTACTATTAGAGAAAGAGAGAAGTGAGGGCGTTTCAGCATCTGGAGCTTTTCTAAATGATTTTTTAAATGATAAGGGTTTAACTTACGATGAATTAGTTATAAATTTACAACAAAATAAAGGCTAATTATGATTTTTGATATTCGATTACTTCTTAGTAATGCAGTTATTTTTTTCACCTCTTTATATCTATTTATTGTAAGAGGAGATGATATAGCAGGAGGGGTTTTACTATTTCTTAGCTTTGTTTTACTATTTTTCTCAAGAGTTAATAAATCTTCTTTTTCAATAGGTGGTAGCAATAGTGAGCTTTTAGAGAATATATTAACAGTTGTTCAACACGCATCTGATGGAAATCTATCAGAGAGAATAAAAGTTCTTGATAACTCAACTCAACTAGATAAGATAGCTATATCGATAAATAGTATGTTAGACCAGACAGAAGTTATCTTAAGAGAGGCTAGAAATACGATTGAGCAGATAAATGAGGGAAAACTATATAGATGTGTCTTTCCAGATGGTCTGCATCAAGAGTTTAACACAACTTCTCAAAAGATAAATGAAGCTATCTTTTATATGAAAAACAATGTAAAAAATCAAATTAGAGGGGAGTTATCTAAATCGTTTGATAAGATAAATGATGGTATTCAAGGGAGTTTGAAAATTGTCTCAAATGATATTAAAAAGGGAAATGATGAAGCCCAAAATATCACAAAACAGATTATTAATATCTCTAATTTTTCAAATGATACTCTAAAAGAGATTCAAAACCTAAATCAAGATATGAACGAATTAAGCACTTTAATGGCTGATGTCTCAAGCTCAATCGACCAGTTAAATGATAATATAAACTCTATCGATTCAATTGTCTCATTAATCAAAGAGATTGCAGAGCAGACAAATTTATTAGCACTAAATGCTGCGATTGAGGCAGCTAGAGCTGGAGAGCATGGACGAGGATTTGCAGTAGTAGCTGAGAATGTTAGAGGATTAGCAGAGCGAACTCAAAAAGCAACAAATGAGATATCTATTAGTATTTCAGGAATCCAGCAACAATCAAGTGATATTAGAAATAGTAGTGAAATTGTAAATAATATCGCTTCAAATAGCTCTGATAATATAAACCAGTTTGAAGATATTTTAAAAAATCTAAATACAAATATTCACAGTGTAGCAAAAGCGACAGCTCACAGTAGCTCAGTTCTCTTTGTGGCACTTTCTAAAATGGATCATATTTTCTACAAATCAAAAGCCTACTCAGCTGCTGTAAATGGAGAGGTAGAGTATGCACCTACAAAACATACACGCTGTAACTTTGGTAGATGGTACTACTCTATTGGAAAAGAGGATTTTGGTATTACAAATGCATATAAAGAGATTGATGAGCCACATAAAAAGATTCACGATTTAGTTGAGCATAATTTAGATATTGTGAGAAAAGCTCAAGAGCAGACAAGTGTCTCTAAAGAGTATAAAGAGCAGATTATTCAAGGGTTTGAAAGGGTTGAAGAGGTTTCAAATAATCTCTTTGATTTATTAGATAAGATGGTTGATGAGAAAGATGACCTCTTTGACCAATCTACAATGAAAATTATAAATAGATAGAGAGAGTTTTTTATTTTTTATCTAACTTATTGATAATATCTTTGAGAGTATCGATTACAACTTCTCTATTTTGATGCATTGTATTAAAATCTATTGAGAGATTAAAACCATCTATACTCTTTCTATACATATTTTTACAATACTCTCCCTCTACTTGGTAACTCTGCACACTCTCTTTAAAACCTTTTACATAGATTTTATCTTTTTTTATACAGTTAAATTTATCTCTAACGAGCAAGTAAGTCTCTTCAGATATTAAAATCTCATTTACTTTAGCACTGCTCTCTAATCTACTAGCTAGATTTACATTATTTCCAATAATTGTATAATCGAGCTTATTATCACTTCCAAAGTTTCCAACAGTGCAATATCCTGTTGTGATTCCCATTCTAATTTGAAAAGCTTGAGATACTCCACTATTTAGCCAAAACTCTCTTAATTTTTCCATTTTGTACTGCATCTCTACAGCCATTGAGAGACAGGCAACTGCATCTTCTTTCACACCATTACTATCTGGGTCACCAAAAAATATAACTATCGCATCACCTATAAACTTGTCGATAGTCGCTCCATGTTTTATAGCGATTGAACTCATCTCATTTAAGTAGTTATTCAAAAGATTTGTCAAATCCTCTGGCTCCATATGTTCAGTCATTTTAGTAAAATCTTTTATATCACTAAAAAATATCGATAGTTTTTTTCTCTTGGCATCGAGCTTTACCTCCTGTTTACCTGTAAAAATTGAGTTGTAGAGTTGAGGTGAGAGATATTTTGAGAGTTGATTTGAGAGTTTTTGTAAATTTGTATTGGTTTTATTTAAATCTTTTGTTCGCTCATTTACTCTCTCTTCAAGCAGTTTTGAGTATTTTTGCTCTCGTCTTAGCTCCTCTTTTGTCTTTCGCTCAGAGCGTCTAACTTGAAATAGAACTACTATATAGATAAAAAATAGAGTAGAGCTGATATAGGCAAAATATGCCCACCAAGACCTATACCAAGGTGCTAAAATTTTAAAACTAAAGCTATCCTCTTTTGATATAACATCATATATATTTTTACTTCGCACATAGAGAGTATAATCCCCCTCTTTTAAATTTGTATAATCTATCTGAGTTACTCTGCTCCAATCAGAGTATTTCTCATCAAAGCCCTCTAAATAGACTTGATAGAGAAGTTTACTCTCTTCTGTAAAGTAAGTTGCTGAGAAGTGAAATTTGATACTATTTTTAGAGTATTCAAAAATCTCTCTCTTTTTTCTAGAATCTCTTTTCAGTATTTGATTGTTAAATATAATTTTATCTATTAAAGTATAGTATGGTTTTACATCAATATCTATCTTTGAATCGTATCTAACTAACCCCTCTGCTCCTCCAAAGTAGCTGATATTATCTCTATCTGTATATATATCTTCAAATCGATAACCGTAAATTCTTTTGAAAGGTAAATCTATAAATCTATATTTTTGGTTTTCTCTTTTGGCTAGAGTTAACTGTTGTGGATTTGAGTGTCTAATCCAAATATCGCCACCAATTCCCTCAATTACTTTTGAAACCTCTTTGAAGTTTTTAAAATCTGTATCGATTTGAAACTTTTTCAACTTTTCATCAAAATAGAAAACTCCCTTTGAAGTTGATACAAAAACTCTACCATTTATAAAAGAGATAAAGAAGTTTGAGCCTTTTAGATTCTCATCTTTGCCAAATTTTTCTATATTTAAATCTGAATCTACTTTAAAGATGACTCCCGTTTCAGAACTTCCCCAGATATTTCCTCTATTATCGATAGCCAAGTTCCACGGTTGAGTATCTATCTTCTCTATCTTGCCACGATTAATCCATTTTTTGCCAACTAATTCGATTACCTCCAAACCCTTTGATGTTGAGAGATATATTTTTGTTTTATCTTTTGAGATAACCATATCCATAATGGTATCATTAACAATATTTAATAATTTAGCTTTTGAGTCTTGAACTTCATAAACCCCTTTTGAAGTTCCAACCAAAAGGCTACTATCTGTTGCTATCATTTTCCAAGCATTTACATCGATTTTATCGATTTTTTCAAAAACTCTATTTCTATCTTTTGAGATATATTTTTCTCTATAGAGTCCATTCATTGTAGATATGTATAGTATATTGTTATATTTAGTTATAGAGTTTATACTACTATTTATTCCAGAGAGTGAATCGTATATAGAAAACGGTGATGGGTATTCAACTTTAGATATACCATTTTCTAAACTAAGCCATAGATTTTTCTGATTATCTACAAAAATATGAGTTATAAAGTTGTCTCTAATGCCTTGATTCTTATCTAAAAAGTGTTTGATTGAGCCTCTTTTATCAATTATTACAGCTCCATTTTTTGTAGCTATGATAAACTCATTCTCACTTAATGCTTTTGCATCATAAATTTTATTTTTTAATAAAAACTCATCTGCATCGGTTTTAAACTCTTTAAACTCCAGTCCATTATATAAAAATAGTCCTTGCTCTCTTGAGGCTACTAATATAGTGTTTGCATCATACTCTATCAAGGCATTTACCGAAGAGTTAGCAAATTTTTCACCATCTTTTACTAGAGTTAATCTATTTTTATCGATTCTCATTAAGCCTTTGCCTATCTCTCTTGTATAGGCTCTATTGTTGAACTCTCTAGTGATATGAAATCCATTTTTTGATTCTATTATCTCTATTTTATTTTTATGCCATCTATAAATAATATTATCTGTTCCAAAATAGACTCCATCATCTGTTGCGACACACTCCCAAACATACTCAAAATTTTGATATTTTTTGGGTATAAATGGAACTAAAGAGATAAATTTTTTCTCTCCATTTTCATCTTTTAAATATCCAAAATCTCCAACACCTCCAACATAGATAAGACCATTTTTATCAATATCTATTGAGCGACCAGAGCTACTATTTGTTAGTTTTATACTCTTCCAGCTGTTACCGTTGTACTCCAAGATTCCAATATTTGAATTTACAAAATAGAGTAACCCCTTTGGGCTTTGAGTTGCTCCCCATACTTGATTATGACCTTTATAGTCCATATATCCGTAGTTTTGAATCAAAGGTTTTGCAACAACACTATGTTTAAAGTTGCTATTTGCAAAGAGAATAGATATTAATGAAATTAATATAAAAAAAAATTTTAGAAACATATTTAATCTTTATGAAAAACCATTATAATTATTATTGTAGTTTTACTATTTAAAATTGAAATGACAAATATTAATTTTAAATATAGAAGTTTTTATATTAATTTTATATTAAAAGAGATAATAAATTAATATATTTTTGAATATAATTTAAGCTAGAGCAATTGAAGTTTTTAAAATAAAAAGAGAGTTATGTTTAGATGTAAAGAGTTGAAAATTTTTGATAGAGATAAAAAGCTTGTAGATATTAATTTTAATATCGATAAATCTTTAGCATTAGTGGGTGAGAGTGGTAGTGGAAAATCTCTAACGCTTAAATCTATTTTGGGTTTGACTCCAAAAAATTTAGAAGTAGATTTTAAATATGAATCTAGTTTTAAGTTAAAAAATGGAGAGAGTCTCTCATTTGTTCCACAAAATCCATTTACATCACTCTCACCCTTAACAAAGATAAAAAATCAATTTCTACTATCTGATTCGATTGCAAAGAGAAATCTATCATTAGTAGGGCTTGATAGTTCGCTTTTAGATAGATTTCCATCAGAGCTTAGTGGTGGACAGCTTCAGCGAGTCATTATCGCTATGAGTCTAAATCCAAAAGTTGAGCTTATTTTACTAGATGAGCCAACAACAGCACTAGATTTAGAGAATAAAAGAAATATTTTGAAGCTTTTAAAAAAGTTAATGTTAGATTTAAATTTTAAAATTCTTTTTGTTACGCATGATATAGATTCAATCGAGACACTTTGTGAGGATATTATAGTTTTATATAGAGGCGATATAGTAGAATCTGGTAAAACTATTGATATTTTACAAAACCCACAGACAAAATATGCTAAAAATTTAATAGATTCGAACTTTTCAAAAAGAGGTTTTAGAGAGTGAAGTATATATTAGGATTCTTGATTATTTCGTTTATTTCTGTTTTTGGAGTTGTATTTCACTTCTATACACAAGTTAGATTTGAAGCTGAAAAGTTGATACACTACACACCAAAACTTACAACTCAAATTTTTGATAAGCATGGAAAATTGATAGCAAATATGTTTGATAAAGAGAATAGAGTCTACGCCAAATTTGAAGAGATACCATCTAGGATTATTGAAGCTTTAGTTGCAATCGAAGATACAATGTTTTTTGAGCATAGAGGTGTCAATTTAGATGCTATTTTAAGAGCTATTGTAAAAGATATAAAAGCTAGAAAGCTGGTCGAGGGTGCCTCGACACTGACGCAACAGCTCATTAAAACTATGGTTTTAACCAGAGAGAAAAAAATATCGAGAAAAATAAAAGAGATTCTATTAGCTTTTGAGATTGAGACAATTTTAACTAAAGAGGAGATTTTAGAGAGATATTTAAATCAAATCTATTTCGGACATGGTTACTATGGTATCCGAACTGCTGCAATGGGTTATTTTCATAAAGAGTTAGATGATTTAAGTTTAAAAGAGATGGCTATTTTGGTAGGTCTACCAAAAGCACCAAGTTTTTACGACCCAACTAGAAATTTTGATTTTGCTCAAAGTAGAGCAAATAGGGTATTAATCAGAATGCACTCTCTAGGCTGGATAAACGATGGAGAGTTTCAAAGGGCTCTTGAAGAGGAGCCAATTGTCTATGATGAGACGCTAACACAAAATAGAGCCCCTTATGTTGTAGACAAAGTTAAAAAAGATTTAAAAAAGATACTGCCTGATTTAAAATCGGGAGGATACAAAATATACTTGACACTCGATTTAGATTTACAGTTTTTAGCAAAAGAGGCTCTGCTTTTCTCTTATGAAGCGATAAAGAGTAGAGATAAAAAAGAGAGATATACTAAAAGTTTAAATGGAGCTTTTGTCGCATTAGATAATAGTAATGGGGATATTTTAGCTCTAGTTGGAGGGGTGGATTATAAAAAGAGTCATTTTAACAGAGCTACACAGACAAACAGACAGCCAGGAAGTAGTTTTAAACCCTTTATCTATCAAATAGCGATAGACTTAGGTTACTCTCCAAGCTCACCTGTGGCTGATATTTCCAGAACATATAAATATAGAGATGCAACAAATAAACAACAGACTTGGCAACCTAAAAATTATGAAAAAGATTTTAAGGGTTTGATGCCACTTCGTGAAGCTCTAGCACACTCTAGGAATTTGGCAACTATCAATTTAGTTGAAGATATAGGAATGAGTACACTCTATAATCAATTGACAGAGTTTTATGGATTTAAAAATATTCCAGAGAATCTCTCTATCTCATTGGGAAGTTTTGGAATCTCTCCTTTGGATTTGGCAGAGTTTTACTCTATCTTTGCAAGTTATGGAAATAAGTATGATTCAAGACTTATAAAGTCGATAGAGAATAGATATGGACAGAGCAAAAGCTTTGGAATAAATTATAAAAAAATAACAGAGAAAGAACAAGCATTTTTAACTGTTTCAATGCTTAAAAGTGTTGTAGATGAGGGAACAGGGCAATCTGTTGGAGTATCTGGAATCGAGATTGCAGGAAAGACAGGAACTACAAATGATAATGTTGATGCTTGGTTTTGTGGATTTTCTCCTACAATCGAAACAATAGCTTGGTTTGGAAACGATAACAATACTCCTATGGGAAGGCTTGAGACAGGAAGCCGAGCAGCTGGACCTAGTGTTAAATATTTTTTCAAAAAATTACTAAAAATGAGACCAAATACAAAGAGGCGTTTCGATATTCCAAAAGATGTTATAGAGATTAGAATCGATGGTAAAAAAGAGTTTTTTACAGATATTTCAAAACCACCTAAGAGTAAAATTGAAAAAACAAATAAAATTATTTTTTAGTCTATTTGCTACCTTAGCACTAGCACAAGAGCCTAAAAACCTGCACTATTTTCTGAAAAATGACAAAATGAAACTGAAAGTATCTTCAGGAGTTGAGAAAGATATATATGTAAATATGTTAGATGTTGATAGAGATGTAGGGGTACCACACAAGATTGGAGATGAAAATTTTGGACTTGTGGATACCGTTAGTTTAAATAACGCAATTGAGCTGGATTTACAACTTACAGATACTTTTAAATTTACAACAGCTTATAACTACAACTTAAATGATTATCAGATAGAGGAGCAAATCTCAAACCTAGGTGTTGAGAAAGATTTTAAAAAATTCTTAATCTCAGTTAAGTATGAGAATCTAAAAAGTACAGATATGCTAGAGCATAAAGATTTAGCAGATTCTGATATATACTCTGTTGTCTTAAATCACAAACCTCATAATGATAACTTTAATAAAAGAGTTAAGGTAAAACTAGATTGGATTAAAAGCAAAGGGCGATATAAGTTCGATAAAGCCACGGTTTTAAGAGCTAAATACAAAGGTGGAAAACTCTACTTTGAGCTTAATATGAAGTTTGCAACAGAGTAGGATTTGAAAAACATAAAAGGTCATAAAAAAAATTACTTTAGACTCTCTAATATAGTAATGTTCTCGACTGCCTCTTTACTCTTGGCAATTGAGAGTCGTTTTTTTTATCACTTATTGGCTTTTAAACACAACTTTTTTAATAAAGACCCACCTAAGAATCTCTTTTTAATTTTCAAGCAAGTTAAATTTTAAAAAGGATTTTTTATGCATATAGAACCAACAATTGTAACAGGGGCTAAAATTACTCTTAGTTACGCAACAGCTTTAGTCTCATTTGGGCTTTTAGGAAAGTTTTTACTTAAAGATTTAAAAGAGAATATAGGAGCAGTTTTACCTATGGCAGTTAAATCTCTAATTGCGATAGTTGCTGTATTTGCTTTTTTTGAGCTTTTTCCACATCATGCAGTTGGAGTATCTGAAGTTCATCTAATTTTAGGCTCAAGTCTATTTTTAATTTTAGGTGTAGTTCCAACAGCGATTGGTTTAGCATTAGGGCTTTTACTTCAAGGTGTGTTGTTTGCACCATTTGACCTACCACAGTATGGAATGAATGTGACAACGCTTTTAATGCCACTTTTTGCAATGAGTTATTTAGCTGATAAATTTATTCCAAAAAATATTGCGTATAAAGATATAAAATATAGAGATACATTAAAACTCTCTTTTATCTATCAAGGTGGAATTATCTCATGGGTTGGATTTTGGGCTCTATATGGTCAAGGGTTTGGAGCAGAGAATTTAGCTCAAGTGGGTTCATTTTCATTAGCTTATTTAAGTGTAATTATTCTTGAGCCATTTATTGATTTAGCTCTTTTAGCACTTGCTAAGAGTTTTGATAGATTCTCAAATAGCTCTTTTGTAAATTATAGATTATATAAAGCAAAAGTGTAGCTTATATAAAGCAAAAGTGTAGCTTATATAAAGCAGAGATTTTGCTCTCTGCTATAGCTATTTGTATCTAGCCTCATCAATTAACTCTGAAATCAAAAATGTACAAAGACTAGCTATTGTAAAAACAACTAGGATTGATAAAAGTAGTTCAACATCCATTTTATCCCCTTTCACTATTGTTCTTATTTAAGTTAAAGCAAATTAGATTCCAATTTGAAACTAAACTTTTTTGTTATAAAATAGATTTAAAAAAAGGTTTTTTATGAGGATTGTTTTAGCTACTTCAAACAGAGGTAAAGTAAAAGAGATAAAGAGATTTTTAAGTGATTACGAAGTGGTTGCCTATAGTGATTTGATAGAGCCATTTGAGATAGAGGAGAGTGGAGATAGCTACAAAGCCAATGCGATTATAAAAGCAGAAGCTATCTATAAAAAATTGAATGATAAAAATGCAATTGTTTTAAGTGATGATAGTGGAATCTCTATCGATATTTTAGATGGTAAACCAAATATTTACAGTGCTAGATTTGCAGGGGCTAATGCAACGGATAGAGATAATGTGGATAAAGTGATTTTTGAGCTAAAATTAAAAAATACTAAAAGCTCAAAAGCTCACTACTGTGCCTCTATCGCTATTGTCTCAAAAGAGGGAGTTTTTACCACTCACGGCTGGATGTATGGCTCTGTAATTGATGAGATAAGAGGCTCAAACGGTTTTGGATATGACCCTATTTTTATTCCTGAAGGCTTTGATAAGAGCTTAGGTGAGCTTGATGATAGCATCAAAAAAGATTTATCACACAGAAGCGAAGCGATAGAGAATGCTAAATATATTTTAAAAACTCTAAAGAGATAAAAAAGATGGATTTATCAACTCTATTAGCTTTTAGCTTTACATCTTTTCTATTAGCTCTAATGCCCGGACCTGATAATCTATTTGTAATTACTCAAGGTGTTATTAGTGGTAAAAAAGCCTCTGTTGTCACAACACTAGGCTTAACAACGGGAATTATCATTCATACATCTTTGGCAATTTTGGGAGTTAGTGCTATTTTTCAAACTTCGAGTTTTGCTTTTAATTTTCTGAAGTTTTTAGGAGTCTTATATCTCTTCTATTTAGCATATCAGATATTCAAACACAGAGATGAGAATATTTTTTTGAATCGAGATGTCAAAAAACTTAGCCTAAAAAAGCTCTATGTAAGAGGCTTTTTGATGAATGTTTTAAATCCTAAAGTTTCACTCTTTTTTCTAGCTTTTTTCCCTCAATTTGTAGATAAGAGCCAAAATATCACAATCCAAATATCTATTTTAGGCTCTATTTTTATGTTAATTACAGTTATAGTCTTTTCAAGTTTAGGAATCTTAGCAAGTAGCATAACATCACATTTAGAACAAAGCTCAAAAGTCTCAAAAATTATAAGCTATATCACATCATCTATCTTTATAATTTTAGGTTTGAAACTAGCTTTCGCAGGGATAGATTAGGTTTTTTAAAACCTAGTTTTCTGTTTTTGTAAGTTTTTTGGTGTTATACTATTTTCACTTGCTATCTCATGTAATGTTTTATAGCTAAACACCTACAAAATAAAACAAAGTATTTGTCATTACCCAACTTGATTGGGTAATCTATCTTATATTAAAAAAGATGGATACCCGTATCAAGTACGGGTATGACTTAATATTGTGA
>Ga0193959_1000450_pt1 | contig 16455 bp, 17 predicted proteins | sample FB_2_MG_FD_140333 | JGI IMG/M metagenome (GOLD analysis project Ga0193959, IMG submission 140333) | Microbial mat bacterial communities from the Broadkill River, Lewes, Delaware, United States - FB_2_MG | ecosystem: Environmental > Aquatic > Freshwater > River > Microbial mats | place: USA... | reverse complement strand
GTACTATATCTTGTTCGCTTTCTACTCATTTTAATATATCCCCCTAAATTTTCTTTGATTATTTTAACTTTTCAGGAATTAATATTCTATTTTTTCTGTATATTTTTCTTGGGGTATTATACTCCCTACTCTCTATAGTATCAAACTCATTTTTAAGTATCACTTTGGTATTACCTCTAAAAATAGCTATATCTCTAATAAAACTAACTATAAATAGAGTTTAGATAAAATTAACAAAAACTTTGGAGAGAGTATGATTTTTATTGATGCATGTTTAAAAAAAGAGACAGAATATACACCGATTTGGATAATGAGACAAGCTGGAAGATACCTACCTGAGTATATGGCAACAAGAGCAGAGGCTGGGGATTTTATCTCACTTTGTAAAAATCCTAAACTAGCTTGTGAAGTAACACTTCAACCAATTGATATTTTAGGAGTTGATGCAGCAATTTTATTTAGTGATATTTTAGTTGTTCCTATGGAGATGGGGCTTGATTTATCGTTTGTAAAAAACAAAGGCCCAGTTTTTGCAAATCCTATCTTAAAAGAGAGTGATTTAGATAGATTAGAGGGTGATAGCCAAGATAGATTAACTTATGTGTATGATGCAATTTCAATGATAAGAGAGCAGTTATCAAAAGATAAAGCACTAATCGGTTTTGCTGGGGCTCCTTGGACGCTAGTTACTTATATGGTCGAGGGTGAAGGAAGCAAAACTTACAATAGAGTAAAGAGAGAAGTTTATGAAAATCCAGCTTTTATGCATAAATTACTGCAGTTGGTAACAGATGAAGTTATCAAATATGTAGAGAGACAGATTGAGGCTGGAGTTGATGCGATTCAGATATTTGATTCTTGGGCAAATGCACTTGAAAGTGATGTTTATTTAGAGTTTGGTTGGAGCTACATAAAACAGATTTGTGACAAAATCAAAGCAAAATATCCACACATTCCAATTATTGCATTTCCAAAAGGTGTAAGTAACTTAGAGAAATATGATGGAAACTTTGATGTGTTTGGTGTGCATTGGTCAACTCCATTAGATGAGGCAAGAGATGCTCTAAGCGATAGATATACACTTCAAGGAAACCTAGAACCAGCTAGAATCTACTCAAAAGAGAGAATTAAAGAGGGTGTTGAGAGCATTTTAGAGACTATGAAAGGTAAGAATCATATCTTTAATTTAGGTCATGGAATGATACCAGATTTGAAACCTGAGAATGCAAAATATTTAGTTGAACTTGTGCAGAAGATGAGCAAAAGAGGCTAAAACATGTATAAATCTCACAAAAAAGATAGCAAGTTAGAAGGACATGAGCCTCTACCTGCTTTAAATGGTGGATATATCAAATTAATAAAAAATGGAAAAGTTGTCTTTTTGGCTAATGTGCCATCTCCCAATATCTATGTTGATAGATATAGTGATAGCTTGGTTGATAATTATGAATCTTATAAAGATGAAGATGGAGAGTATGAGTTTTCTATATTCTCATCTTCAAATGGAGTAGAGTGGAGAGTTGAGATAAAGCCTAAAAATAGCAAAAATTTATCAGAGTTAGAAAAAGAGTTAAAAACTGAATACAAAGAGGCTAGATGAGTACACAATACTTCATAGATTTTGAAAAAAATATTGAAAACATAGTAAATTCTCCAAAAACTCAATATTTATATAAGCTTCTGTACTCAAATGTAATTACTTTAATGGAGACTTATCTATATGAGCTATTTATAAATGGTGTTAGAGAACATAACCTTTATGATAAAGTAGTAAAAAATAGAAAATTTCAATCACACAAAATTTCACTAAACTCAAAGGATATAGAGCTTAATAATTTCGATATTAAAAAATATATTGAAACTAACTTAATACAAGCGATGATTTTTCATAGTCCTACATCTTTTTTTATAATTAAAGAAGTTTTTGATATAGAGATTAACCTTACAGATAAAATCACTAAAGCAATTGATATAAGGCACGATATTATCCATCGAAATGGAAAAGATTTTAATAATCAAAATATTGAAATAAGTGAAGAGTATTTAAATGAATTAATAGAAGAGGTTAGAACTTTTTTAACAAATATTGATAGAAACTTCATAGATAAATATGCTGTTTTATAAAAAAAGCAAGACTAAAGTAGTCTTGCTAAGATTATAGATTAATTATCTTCTCTCTATCTAACACATCTAGCGTAGTTTTCGCCTCTAACGATGTCACCTTGAGGTCCATGTGCTACAGCTGTTCCACCCGTTGATGTTGCAACGCTCTCATATCCCATCATACCAGTAGATACTGTACCTTTAGGGTCACTTCTTTGAGCACCAGCACCATGAACATCTAAATATTGGCTATTCATATAACCTAAAGCTCTACCAAAACTTACATAAACAGCACTAGCTCCAATTTTTCCATCAAAAGTTTTATGAGTTGTACTACTCCAGTAGTAACCATAATCTTTCTCACCCTCTTCATTTGTAAACTCTGTTGCATTAAAAATAGAATCTATTGCAGCTGAATTTGTTGTATCAGGCGATTTAGAGTAATCGAGAATACTTTGAAGCTCTTTTGCGTTTGGTAATCTCCAATCACTATGTCCAGCAACACTTGAGCTTTCACAATATGAGATAGCACTATCCCAACTCATAGCAGAGCCACTATCATCTTTTTGCCAAGTAAGCCCAGTTGCTTTATCGCTAATTGTATCGTCGCCATTATCGCTAAAATCATTTATGCCGTAATTCTCATTCTCTCTAATACACTGCACATAAAATAGTTTATCACTTGCTCCCATTTTTACAGGATAGCCCTTGATTCTACCATCAGCTAAATTTACACCAAACATTGTTTTATCGCCATTCATTGTTTTGCTTACATAGATTGTTGTTGTAGCCCATTGTGCATCGATTAATCGCTCATTTGCACTCTCATCACCATAACCAAAATCGAAAAAGTCTGTATTGATAAATGGGTCGAGTGAGCTTGTATCACTCCCACTATATGCACTAATATCTGAACCACTAAAATCGATTAGAGAGTACATCTGCTTAATATTTGGTAATCTCCAATCACTATATCCAGCGAAAGTTAAACTAGAGCAGTAACTAACAGCTGCCTCTTGCGATAGTTTATCACTTACATTGATAGTTCCATCTCCATTTATATCACTACTCTTTTGCCACATAAGCCCCGATACATTATCCGTAACAGTCTCATCACCATTATCTCTATAATCTTGAGGATTGTTTGAGTATGAAGCATCTTGACCAGCTCCAGAGCAACTAACACTATCTCCATTTTTATCGTAACAGTTAGCTTGATTTGTATCTACTACTTTAAAAGTAAGCTCTAATCCAGAAGATGTATCTGTTGGCGATGGTTCAGGTGTTGGGGCTGTCTCTGATGGTGATGGAACACTATCTAAATCTATAACTGTTTTACTGTTTGATTTAAACCAAAACCCTTTACCATCTTTTAAATTTGAGTTTGAATCGAGTTTGCTCCAACTACCAGCATCGTAAACCCAAATCATATCACCCTTATCAAAAAATGGAGCAACACTATCTATCTGCTCACTTGTTCCTAATAGATTCCAACCACTCTCTACACTATAATTATAAGCTAGTAGCGAACTAGCTGCTAGTGAGATTAAAACTAACTTTTTTTTCACGATAAACCCTTTTATTGATATTTTAAATGAAACCCTACTACACTCTACATATCGTTAAACAAAATATTTTCTTAATAACGAAATAAAGCTCTTACCTAAATTCTATTAATATAGCTTAAATAATTTCCTAATAAAAGGTAAACAGTTAGTTAATGAGTATCTATTTTTTTGAGTTAAAATCTATATTTAACCCAAAGTCTAACACTATTTACATTTTCACTATCGTTATAGTACTCCCCTTTAGCCTCATCTGTAAACATATAGGCAAAAAAGAGTTTTAAGTGTTTGTCATATCTATATTTTAAAATAAACTCAGCCGTTAGTGATTCATCTCCAGCCCCTGAATTATCTGCAAAATATTTAGAAGAATCACCATGCTCATAAAATCCCCAATTTAAAATTGTACTAAGCTCATTAGTCACTTTTGCTCTAAGAGAGGCTTTATACCCTGTTGTATCAGTCAAACCAGCAATATCGCTATCACCACTAATAGTTGCAGTATAAAGAGGAGTTTTTATCATATTATCAGCTAAATTAGCAATAGGGATAAATCCATCTTCGCTTGTTTGAGTATAAGCTAGTGAGAATTTAAAAATCGAGTATGTAAAAGAGGCTTTTAAGCCATAAGCGATAGTCTCATCGTCGTTGTTATTAAATTTAGTTGATAATTTATCTTTTGGAAGCATCGCTATAAACTGACTTGAGAGTTCGAGATTTTTATATTTGTAATTTGCGTCAGCGTAGATAGAATCTAAAATATTCTCCACATTATAATAAAATCCTGTAAGAGTTAAATCATCTAATTGATGAGAGGCTCCAAACATCAAAGCGTAATCGCTATCGACATTTACAAATTTCATGAAATCCTCAAACTCCTCTTTATCATTTACCCTCTCTTTAGCGATATAAGCCCCAAGTAAAGTAGTATTTGGCAGAGTCTTATCAATAAATGTAGCTCCTTCGAAATTGTTTGGGTGAATCGCCCATGTATCAGAATTTAAAAGGGGTGAATTTATATTTTGTCGACCAACTTTAAAGGCACTATCTTCATATCTATATCTAAAATATCCCTCTCCTAGCCAAGTCGCTGTGCTATTTACTCCCAAATCACCATGAGGAGTTGAGCTAACAATGCTCTGATGCAGATTTAAAGCATCTAAGAGATAAAATTTTGCCCCTACTGAGAATCCCTTATAATCTTTTGATTTATAACCAATCTCAAGCCCAGCATTTGCGATAGAGTTCTCTTTGCTAAATATATTTTTACCAGTAGCTTTCTCTTGCCAATATGGTTTTTTATCATCGCTACTTTGGTACCAAAGCCCAACTTTACCACTAATTTTTCCATCTATTAGCGAATCAGTTAAACTTGAAGCATTTAACGATAGAATTAAAGCAGTTGATATTGTTAAAAATCTCATATATTCTCCTAAAATATCCCATATAAAGGTCTTTTTAGTGTCTATAAGCAATAAGTGTTCTTCAATTTTGAAAAAAAATAAAAATTTATTAGCTCTCTCTTGTGGAGTCGATTCGACAGCTCTCTTTTTTATCTTGGTAGAGTTAAAAATAGATTTTGATATTGCAATAGTTGATTATAACCTTAGAGAAGAGTCAAAAGAGGAAGTGAACTATGCAAAAGAACTTGCTAAAAAATACAGTAAAGAGATATTTATAAAAGATGCAAAACTAAGCGATTCAAACTTTGAGAAAGAGGCTCGTGATATTCGATATAGCTTTTTTGAGCAAATCATAAAAGAGCATAACTATAAAAATCTACTCACAGCTCATCAATTAAATGATAAGTTAGAGTGGTTTTTGATGCAATTTACAAAAGGTGCTGGTTTGGTTGAGCTTATGGGGTTTAATGAGATAGAGAAACGAGAAAACTACACTCTGATTCGCCCTTTAATTGAGTTTTCAAAAGAGGAGTTAAAAGAGTATTTAGAATCAAAAAATATAAAATATTTTATCGATAAGAGTAACTTTGATACAAAATATAGACGAAACTATTTTCGCCATAACTTTAGTGAGAATCTCTTGAGTGAATTTTCAAATGGAATTAAAAAAAGCTTTGAGTATTTAGAGATTGATAGTAAAATCTTTAAACCTCAAATTTTAAAACAGATAGAGAGTTTTTATCTACTGAAAGATTTAAAAGATGATAATTTAAATATAAGAGCTATCGATAAAATAGTTAAAAAACTTGGGACTTTACTCTCAAAAGCCCAAAAAGATGAGATTCTTCGTACAAAAGATTGCGTTATCTCTGGCAAAATCACAATTAGCTTTGCTAATGATAAAATATATATCGCTCCATATCTAAAAACAGCTCTGCCAAAAGAGTTTAAAGAGAAATGCAGAATCGAAAAAATCCCACCAAAAGTTAGGTGTTATCTCTTTAAGATAGATTCTCTATTTTAATTTAATCACTAAATTTTCACACTCTCTTCACAATAGAATCTATATAATTTTTAAAAAACAGAAAGGATATAGAATTGAAAAGAATAATAAAGCTCCTATTTTTTGTAATAGTAACTACACTTTTTGCAAAAACAGAACCTCATCAAATTAAATTAGTTGATTCTTTAGATAGAGCTGAAGATGGATACTGTTTAGATGTTGCTGGTTCAGGAAAATACATTAGAGCAGATTTACCTCTAATTGGACACAACTGTAAAGCTGGTCTCTATGCAGATGAGGCATTTGTTTTTAGAACAGATGGCACAATATACTTTCCTACTTTTGACCTCTGTGCGACAATTTCAGGAGTTAATGAGAGTGTTTTAGACTATACTAGCTTAACTCTAAAAGAGTGTCATAAAAATACCCCTTTTTTAAATGCTAAATTTATGCAAAGTTTTGAATATACAGAAGATAAAAAAATAAAACACAAAAACTCTAATAAATGTTTAACAATGGGTGCTAAATCATCAGAGACTTTCTCAAGTAAGCATACATGGAGAACTCTCTATATGAAAGAGTGCTCTAGCGTAGATAGTAAAAGAGCCTCTTGGTTTTTTCATAAACCTTAAAAGGCAAAACTCAAAAGATAGAAGTTTTTTATATTAAAACTCTATCTCTATTTTTGTTCCTCTATCTTTTACTGTTGATATTGAAAATTTCCAACTCTCCCTTTTAGAGATTCTCTTTACGATATTTAATCCTATTCCAAGCTCTTTACTCTCATCAAACCACTCACCACTATCATAAGCTATAAAAGAGTTGTTTGTTGCATCTAAAATCAAACTCCCCTCTTGCATATGAATAAAACCATTTCTAACAATATTATCAACTACAATCGATAAGTAGTTTTTCCGTAGTGTAAAAGTTAAATCTTTATCAATCTCATTTTTATAATCTATTTTGGAAGAGTTTAGTAAATAGATATTTTTATTAATTGAGCTATCAACTAACTCTCTTAAATTAAAAGTGGTCTCTCTATTTTTTAACTCTTTCTCTCTTCCTAAAATTAAAAAACTCTCTATCAAATGAGTCATATTTCTATTTGCTCTTTGAATCCTAAGTAAAACTTTTTCCATTTTAGAGTTTTGAGCCTCTGGTAGAGTAAATGCTACATCTAAAGCAGCTTGAGAGCTTGTTATTGGTGTTCTTAACTCATGACTAGCATCTCTTGTAAAGGCTTTCTCTCTCTCGAGAAATTTAGCACTCCTCTCTACAAAAGAGTCTATTTTTTCTGCTAAAAATCCTACCTCATCATTGTAGTAATCATTTAAATTACTTCTATACTCTCCTATATCTATCTTATCAACATTTTTAGCAAGAGTAGTAAGAGGTGAGAGGACTTTTTTTGTGATATAAAACCCAGCTAATATAGCAATCACTACTATGATTGAAATTACAATCAAAAATATTTTTATAGCTATATTTGCCCCCATGTTATTAGTCTCATCAAAACCTGTAAGGTTTATAAAATAGTAAAGTTTTGAGTTTTCCAAACCTTTAATAGGTGATTCTAAAAGATAAACTGTATGCTCTTTAAAACAATATTTATAACTTACAAAACCATTTTTTAATACTTTGTGATACTTTTTAAAATCTATATTTTTTAACTCTCTCTCTTTAATATTTTTTATATTAATTATCTTTTTCAACTGCTCAATAGCTTCACTCTCACTAGCTACGATTACAACGCCTCTTGTAGTTTTAAACTCTATATTTCTATTTTTTTTATACTGTTTTAAAAAAAGACTCATCTCTTTTTCAACATGCCAATTAAACTGCCCATCAGAGTTTATTTTTATAGTTAATAGCAATATAAAACCAAAAATAGTGCTAACTATCAAAGCAAAAATAATACAAGCTACTATTATTCTAAATCTAATATTTTTTAAAAATTTCACTCTACTATCCTAAAACCTCTGCCTTTGATAGTTTGAATCAACTCTTTGTTAAAAGGCTTATCTATCTGCTGTCTTAATTTATAGAGATGACTTCTCAACGAATCGCTAGATGGTGTTTCATCTCTCCAAAGAGCATACTCCAACTCCTCTCTAGTGACTAAATTTGGGGATTTTTGCATAAGCAATAGTAAAATTTTATAGTTATTTGGAGATAGAGCTATCGTCTCATCTTCTCTCTTTACCTCTTGAGTATTTAGATTAAGAGTAAGGGTATCAACTTTTAATACCACTTCTTTATTTATCACTCTTTTATATAGAGCTTTTAGTCTAATAAGTAGCTCTTTTAACTCAAAAGGTTTTATCAAATAATCATCTGCACCAGCTTCAAATCCTGCAACTTTATCATCAAGAGTATCTCTTGCTGTCAAAAACAGAATCGGAACTTGATTATTATAATTTTCTCGAAGCAATCTACAAAGCTCTAAACCGTCCATTTTTGGCATAGCAATATCAAATATATATATATCATACTCACTCTCTAGTGCAAATTTTAATCCTGATTTACCATTATATGCAAAGTCACACTCACAACCATTTGTCGTTAAGTAATCAGATATACTCTCTGCTAAATCAAAATTATCTTCAACTATCAATACTCTCATAAACTCTCCTTTCTTAATCTATATTAACTACTTTTTTGTGAAAAGGGTGTGAAAAATATATTTTCACAAAACGCTCACACAATTTATATTACTATTACAAAAAAGATAGTAAAAGTAATATCTAATTGAGTTTTAAATAAGGATTGTTCAGTGAGTAAATTAATTTTTGGTGCAGTGTTTCTAGCAGTACTTGCACTTTTAAATCTATATATAGTAAAAAGATTTGTAAATAAGTTGCATATAAAAGATGTTTATAAAAAGTATTTTAAACTCTTTTTGGTAGTGAATTATATAGGAGTTATAGGCTATATCTATACAAGATATAATCCCGAAATTCCAAACTGGTTATTTTTTCTTCTATCTCTGCCAATAGGTGTTATATTTTTACTTTTTTGTCTAACTATTATCTATGATTTGCTTCGCTTAGTAATAGAGAAGATTCCAATGAATCAGCAAAGGCGAGAGTTTTTTAAAAAAGGGTTTGATTACTTTACAGTTGCTCTCTCTTTAGGAGTTTTAAGCAGAGCGATATATGAAGCTAAATTTATCGAAATTGAAAAAGTAGATATAAAACTCAAAAATCTCAAAAGAAAATACTCTATTGTACAGATAAGTGATGTACATATTGGAGGAATCATAAATCAAAAATTTATCAAAAATTTAGTAGAGAAGATAAATACTCTCTCTCCTGATATTGTAGTTATAACAGGTGATTTAGTTGATATAAGCTTAAAGTATGCAGAAGCATCACTAAATGAGTTTAAGAATCTAAAGACAGAGTATGGAACATACTTTGTAGCTGGAAATCATGAATATTTTCATGGAGTTGATGAGATTATCTCTTTTGTAGATTCTTTAGGAATAAAAACTCTAGAAAATGAAAATCTATATATTGGAGACAGTGAAAATGGATTTAATTTAGCAGGTCTTTATGACTATATAGGCTATCGAGTAGAGCATCATAAACCAGATTTAGCAAAAGCTCTAAAGAGTAGAGATGAGACTTCTCCAACGATTCTATTAGCACATCAACCTGTTCTTATAGAGGAGATAAAAGAGAGTGATAGTGTTGATTTAGTTTTAAGTGGTCATACTCATGGAGGACAACTATATCCATTTAGGTTATTAGTTAGCATTGTACAGCCATATATTGCTGGTCTATATCAACATAGCAAAAAGACTCAAATCTATGTAAATAGAGGTACAGGATTTTGGGGACCTCCAATGAGGCTAGGAGTTAGTAGCGAAATTACTCATATTACTATCTCATAGTAATATAAAAAAATAGCTCTAAAAAAGCACCTATTTATGATACAATCAAAACTAACTTATGAGGGCGTCTAAAAATATTTTAGAGCCTTTTTTTTGTTAAAACTACCAAAAAATCGACTAATCTTAAAAGAGTATTATATTTATAATTTTTTTGGGTTTAAGAAAGATTTTTATATAATTGATTTTTAAAAAATTAAAAAGGAATTTGATGAACCAAAAGAAGAAAAAAGCGTTTTCTTTAATTGAAATTATGATTGTTATTATTATATTAGGTCTTTTAGCATCTGTTGTAATGCCTAGTTTAATAGGAAAAAGTGAAGAGGCAAAACAGAAATTAGTCTGCATTCAGATGAAAAATATATCAGAAGCTCTTAAGATGTTTAAGCTAGATAATGGATTATATCCCGATACTGAAGATGGACTTGAAGCTCTTGTTAAAAACCCTAGTGAAGAGAAGTATCCAAACTACTCAAACTCTGGCTATTTTGAAGAGGGTTCTATGCCAAAAGATACATGGAAAAGAAAATTTATATATGTAAAAGATGAAAATATGTTTGATATTATCTCTTTAGGTGCTGATGGCAAAGAGGGTGGAAGCGACGAAGCAAAAGATATAAGATATAGTGAGTGCCAAAAATAGTTTATAAAAGAGGTTTCACCCTCTTTGAACTAATCATAGTTGTATTTATAATAGGATTAGTCTACTCTGTTGTAACAATTGGTTTTAATAACTTAGGTAAAACTGCAAAACTTGAACTCCATAAAATTAAACCTTTTTTAGAGAAAATAAGTGATAAACGACCCTTAGAGTTTATCTGTTATAACGATTGTAGAGAGTGTAGTATCTTTTATAATCAAAAAGAGCTTGAGGATATAGAGGTAGATTTAAAACTAGATAGTGAGCTAGAAGTTTTTAGAATCGATAAACTTGGAAATTTTGAGAAGATAGATTATGGAAACAGATTTATAAATGAGAAAAAAGATTTTCAAAATGTCTGCTTAGAGTTCACTCTCTTTAAAAATAGTAGCTCAAGTAAAATTTTGGTAAAAAATGATGAAGAGTATTTTATCTTTCCATCATATTTTGGAGAGGTTCAGAGAAGTTTTGAACTTGATGAGGCTGAGAAGATATTTTTAGATAAAGATTTATATCCATCAAATAGAGGTGATTACTATGAGAGCTTTTAGTTTAATTGAAGTGATGGTAGCTGTAATTATTATCTCTGTTGTTGGACTCTCATTGCTTCAGATAAATGCAAATCATACAAAAGTTTTTCGATTTGCTCTTGATAGAATCGAAACAAATCAATTAGCCTCAATCTACATAAACCACTACAGCGACAAACTAGAGATAAGAGATTACACACTTTTAGATATTATAAAAGAGAATTACGGAGAGATTACTAATGATGAGCTTCGAGAGAGGTTAGATTCTATAAAAGCTAGTGTAAAGAGAGATGAAGTTGAGAGAGTTTCACTCTTTGGTGAGAGTAGCTCTAGTGATGAAGAGGAAAATGAAGAGTTTTTTGAGCAGAGCGAAGAGAGTGTAAATGCTGGTATGGAAGAGATTTTAATTGAGAGAGTTACTGTTAAGTTTGAAAACTCTGGAGTGCTATCTTATATCTTAAGATATGAAGATGAATCGCCTGAAGAAATTATAACTGAGCCTACACCTACGCCAAATCCTTCTGGTACGCCTATTCCTTCTGGTACACCAAATCCATCTAACACGCCTGTTCTCTCTAATACGCCAACTCCTTCTGGTACACCAAAGCCTAACCAACCACCACCACTGGGAGGATTTTAATGAAAAAAAGAGCTTTTACACTCTTAGAGGTTATGATTTCTATCTCTATTTTGAGTTTAATATTTGTATATCTATACAGCTCAATCGATTCATTAAAACGCTCAAATAGTTTTTATGAGAAAAAAAATGAAGTTATAAAGTTTCAAGAGAAGATTTTGAAAGTTTTATATAGTGATTTAATTTTATCAAATAAAAAGATAGATTTATTGGAAGATGGCTCAAAAGATTACTCTATTTTAAGAATTGACAAAACTAAAAATTCTCTTTATAATATCAAAGAAACAACCGTTATATGGTTTGTTTCAAAAGAGGAAGATACTTTAATTAGAGTTGAATCTAAAAAAGATATAAACCTTCCTATAAAATATGATGATATTCCATATATCTATTTAGATAAAATATTCTCAAATTGTAAAGCCTTTAAGCTCTACAAATCAAATGATAAAGATAAGCTTCTGCTCTATCTAAAAAAAGAGAACTCAAAAGAGTTAATCTTTGAATTTAATTTACTATAAGGAAAAAATATGAAAAAATATATCTTAATGTCTGTTGTTGCATCACTTTTAGTAGCTAGTGAGATGCCTCCAATGCCTCCTGGTTTTTTTGACACTCCAACAAAAAAAGAGGTAAAAGAGGAGCCTAAAAAAGCGACAAATACTCAAAGAAGCGTAAAAGTTGCTTCAAAAATGCCAAAAGAGTGTGATGTAGTTCCTCCAATGCTTTTTATGCTTCCTCCACCACTTCAAGCCGATTTAGATAAGTGTACAAAAATTCTATACAGACCATCTAAAACAAAATTAGAGGCATCTATCGCAAAAATCGAAAAACAAGATATTAATATTATCTCAATTGATAATTTAGATAACTTTAAAGATGTATATAGAGTCACTTACTCTTTTAAACTAAAAGATTCAAAATTTAAAGTTTTAAATAAAAAAGAGGAGAGTAAATCTATATATACAAACTCTAGTGCCACGCTCTATTTCGAAAACGCTCCAAAAGCTCTAAAGTAAGATTCTCTTACTTTAAAGCTATATAAAAACTACTTTTTTTATAAATAAAAAAATACTTAACTGCAATTTATTTCTTTATTAGTATAATAGGGGATTAAAGATTTTTTAGGGTGTTAAATGTTGAAAATATTAATAGTTGATGATAGCTCTACAATGAGAAAAATAATCAAAAAATCTATTGAAAAAACCAATTATGAGGTAGATATAATAGAGTGCTCAAATGGTAAAGAGGCTTTAGATGTTATCGATGAGAATATAGACTGTATATTTTTGGATATAAATATGCCTGTTATGACAGGTTTTGAGCTTATAGAAGAGCTGAAAGTAAAAAACTATTTAAATAAATTAAATATCGTAATTGCATCAACAAACACATTAACTCATAAATATATGAATGAAAACAGTATTTTTAGCTTTATTACTAAACCCTTCACTGTATTGGAGTTAGATAACTCTATTGTATCGATTTTAGATACACTTAGCAGTAAAAATAGTATCGATTTAAAAATTGAAAAAAAAGTATTGGTTTTAGGAAAACTCTCAACTATGCTAATTATCTCAAAAATATTAAAAGAGCTTGGTTTTAGCGAAGTTTTTGAGACAGATGATTATCGAAAAGCGATAGAGATAATATCTGAAAATATAGATATAGATATAATTTTTATCAATTTAAATATACCACTTGAAAATGCTGAAGATTTTATCACAACAATTGATAAAGCAAACTTGATTGATAATATGAAAATAGTAGCACTCCATAATGAAAATAGCGAAGATTTAGAGTTTTTAGAAGATAATGAAGAGATTGAGTATAGAGTATTAAAACCTGCTACACAAGAGAGTATTAAAAACACTGTATCAAAAATGTATAAACAAGAAGTAAATCCAAAAGCATTGAAAGATAGTAGTGAAAAATCCACAAAAGATGATGAAGATATTGTAAATTTAGATGAAGATGAGCCTGAAGATGAAACTCTAAAAATAGATAAAGATACAGAGGGTGAACTAACAGAGATAAAACCTACATATACTGTAGAGGATTCGATAAGAGTCTATCTATCTAAATATAAAAAATTGATAGAAAAGAACTCTAATTCTAACAAAGACCCAAAGCAGTTTGACTTTAGAAAAATGAAAAGATTTATCTATACAGCCTATTTCTACTTAATAGATATTGATGTATCGCTAAAGAGTAATAAAGAGTTACTTGAAGCTTTTAACTACTTAAAAGAGATGGAAAAGTCTTTTAAAGTAATTAGTGATATGAAAAAATTCTCTGTAAATGTAGCTTACAATAAAATGTTTTTAGCTCTGCAAGAGCATTATGTCTATTTTAATAAACAGTTTCATAATTTAGATGCAGAAGTTGCCCATACACGAAAAAAAATAACAATAATTCATGAAAAACTACAAGAGATAAAAAAAGAGGTTGATGAGAGTATAGATAGAGAATCAAATGAGTGCAAACAGAAAATTAAAATGTTTAAGTCTCTAAATAAAGATTATGCAGACCTGCTCTATAAAGTAAATGTATTAAAAAACAACTCTAAAAACTTAAAATCTCTACTTAAAGATTTTAAAGAGAGGTATAAATCAACTTTTAAAGTGATATATTTAGATAAAATTGATGAAGTTGAGGGGGAGCTATTTGAGCTTTTAAATATCTACTCATATGTTTTTGATTATAAGCTTTGGGAGAAAGCCAGAGTATCATCTCTGATAAAACAGTTTTTTATAAAATCGGAGATAGATGGAAACTTTAGCACACAGACATTTTTAGAGTACTACTTAAGAACTATCGATAAAAATAAAACTAATGAAGAGAATCTAAAACTTTTTGACCTACTTGAGTATCTACAAGCAGTTGATAATAAGAATATAGCTGTTGTTACAGATGAGCTATATGAGAGTGAGGCACTAAAAGAGACTATTATGAATATAAATAAAAGTTATAAAGTCTTTGCTCTTATTGGATATAAAAAACTCTTAGATAGGTCTTTGCCAAAGCAAGATTTGATTGTTATTGATAGTAGTATAAAAGATTTAAATCTAAAAAAGTTTGTAAAAGATTATAAAATAATATATGAAATACCAAAAAAAGAGAATATAAAGTTATTAATCATTTTTGACAGATATGATAAAAATATAATTATTAACTCAATTGAAGATAGTTTAATCAATGCAAAATTGAAAAACTACATAATAAAACCGAAACATTTAATAAAAAAAGAGATAGAGAGAAAAGTAAACTCTATTATATAGAGCTACTTAGAGATTTTAAATTGTAAGATTTAGGCTTTAATTTAGCACTTTTTGCAATAGTAATTAAATCTAAACTAGCTTTATCCAAATCATCATTTACAATTAAAAAGTCATATTTAGGAATATAAGCTATCTCATCTTTAGCATTTTTCACTCGATTATCTATCACCTCTTTACTATCAGTTGCTCGATTTAACAATCTCTTCTCTAATGCTCCAATAGATGGGGGTGCAATAAATACCGATGTACAAAACTCTCTAAATTCACTCTTTAAAACAAGTTCAAAACCCTGTACATCAATATCAAAAACAATAAGTTTTCCTTTATCAATGGCGTTTTTTACACTAGCAATAGAGGTTCCGTAGTAGTTATTGTGAACTTTTGCCCACTCAAGAAATTTACTATTTTCTATATCACTCTCAAACTGCTCTTTTGGAACAAAGTGATAATCAACTCCATTTTGCTCCCCAGCTCTTATGCCTCTTGTAGTTGTTGAGATAGAGAAAAAAGAGTTATCTACCTCTTTAAACATCTCTTTGCAAAGTGAACTTTTACCAACACCACTAGGACCTGAGATTATTAAAATACTCCCTAACAAATTAATCCTTAGATGGGAAGTTTATTTTAATATTAACTTCAGCACCAGCTAAAAGCTCTCTTAGAGCAGGAATATTTAAATTATTTACAACTTCTGCTAAATTCTCATTTGAAACACTCTGCTCTGGTGTATCATCTTTTTTATCTGCTTTATCATCAATACTATCAGCTTTGATATTATCATCTTTAGTCTCATCATCACTTGCTAAAACTGCACTTGCAATAGCTGCTGTAGCTGTTGTAGCTACAACTTCCTCTACTACACTCTCGCTCTCTTCTTCGCCTAAAGCCTCTTTTATATCTTTCTCATTTAAGTTTTCTAACTCATTCTCTGTCATATCATCACTCTCTTTAGTTTCATCTATGCTCTCATCTAATACATCTGAACCAAATTCATTTAAATTAATATCTTCTATATCCTCTTGAAGTTCATCTTGAATATCGTCCATAAGTGCTGCTGCCATTTGAGAGTTTTGGTTATCGTTTTCTGTTTTACTCTCTTCTTCTGTAACACTATCTTCATTAGCTTCATCACTCTCATCTAATGATATATCATCTACACTCTCAAGAGCTTCATCAGCTTCATCTAACTCTAAATTCTCATTTGAACTATCATCATCTCCAAAAGAGAGATCTCCATCTTCATCTAAGCTTAAATCATCATCGCTATCGAGTGATAAATCCTCATCATCTGTCGCTAAATCATCATCTAAATTTAAATCCTCATCATCAGAGTCTAACTCTAAATTTTCATCTTCTAAGCTTATATCATCGTCGCTATCAAGTGATAAATCTTCATCATCTGTC
>Ga0193959_1000447_pt1 | contig 16485 bp, 15 predicted proteins | sample FB_2_MG_FD_140333 | JGI IMG/M metagenome (GOLD analysis project Ga0193959, IMG submission 140333) | Microbial mat bacterial communities from the Broadkill River, Lewes, Delaware, United States - FB_2_MG | ecosystem: Environmental > Aquatic > Freshwater > River > Microbial mats | place: USA... | reverse complement strand
TTTTATAAAATAATAGTATATAATATTTAATAAAATTATATAAGGAAGATACTATGAGTGAAAATGAAATTTTAGACGACCTAAATATGGATGAAATAGAGACCGACCTTGACTCTTCAGAGTTAGATCAAATGATTGATGAAGAGGTTTTAGAAGAGAGTGCTTTAGAGGATATTGAGAATTTAAATCTTGAAGAACCAGAAGAAGCAGATGATTCTATTTTAGAAAATGAAAGTACAGAAGAAGAATTGTCTAGTGAAGTTGATATTGAAGTAGCTGAAACGGAAGATATTGAGACTATAGAAGTAAATATTGAAGATGAAGTTGAAGAGGAGTTAGAAAATAATGATACTCCTTTAGATGAAATAACTATTGAAGAAAATGAAAATATAGAATTAGATACTGAAGAAGAGACATCTGACGTGTCGGATGAAAGTCCAGAAGAAGAGATAGGTATAGGTAATGAAGAAAGTGATGAACTTGAATTAGAAGATGAAACTGAAGAGATAACAGAGCCTGAAAAAGAAATAATAGAACCTATTTCTGAAATAGTAACTATAGAAGAAACAGAAGAGCAAGAAGAGTCTTGTGAAGAGTGTGAGATTGAAGATGAAAATTTAATCACAAATGATTTACATAATATTAAAATTGAATTTGGTATAGAAGCTAAAGGGTTTATTTTATCTGTAAATATGATGGAAGCTATGATTCAAAAAGGGTATATCTTTAAAGATATGCTAAATGATAAAATATTTGATGCAGTGATGATATTTAATGGAAATTTAGAGAACACAGTTGTAACTAATGATATAAAAATTCAAATTGAAGATGGTAAGATACAGTTGATAAAAGCGTAATATTTTCTTTAAATTAGTTATTGATTTTGTATTTCATAATTAAACAGGTCAAAATAAAAATACTAAAATGGCTTATTCTAGGTTGTTTTAGATAAAATATAAAATATAATAATATTAGGTTGTAAACAAAATGATTGAAAATGTAGAATTTGAAGATATAAAGGAAAATGAAGATTTAGAAGAAAATATAACTAAACCATTTTCAACAAAAGATATTAAAGTTACAAATGCGATAGTTCTTTTACCCTCAATTATCAATAGATTACAAGAAGAATACGACGAGATTGATTTAAGTCCTGATTTTCAAAGAAATGGAGACCTTTGGAATAAGACGAAAATGAGTAGACTAATTGAGTCTATACTTCTAAAATTGCCATTGCCAATATTTTATTTTGATGTAAGTAATCCGGATAGATGGCTAATTGTAGATGGCTTACAAAGACTTTCTACAATAAAAAAGTTTTTTGTAGATAAAAAACTCAAATTAACTAATCTAGAGTTTTTAAAAGATTTAGAGGGTAAAAACTATGATGAACTTGATAGAACTTTTAAAAGAACTATTGATGATACAGAACTAATAACTTATCAAATAGAAGCTCAAACACCTAAGGAAGTTAGATATTCTATTTTTCATAGGATTAATACTGGTGGAATGAGTCTGAATGCACAAGAAATTAGACAAGCATTAAATCAAAAAGGCTCAAGTGTAAGTTTTTTAAGAAAAGTTTGTGAAAGTAAGAGTTTTAAAAATATAGTAGGTGTCAGTTCTAAAAGAATGTTAGATAGGGAATTAGCGTTAAGGTTTATTGCTTTTAAATTAACTAGTTATAAAGAATTTAATTCGAATAATATGGGAAGTTTTTTAGATAATGCAATGGAAAAGCTTGATACAAAAAATGATCAAGAATTACAGTTTTTAGAAAAAGATTTATTAAATACTTTGAATTTCTCAGAAGAAGTATTAGGATCAAACCATAGATTTAGTAGAGCCGTAGCAAATAGTGAAGTTACTAAAACTTTAAATCGTTCTTTATTTGATGTATTAACTGTTTGTTTGAGTGAAGTTAAAAATCAAGATAAATTTATTCGAAATAAAAACCTTTTTTTAGAAAAATTAAAAACCTTACTTTTAGATGAAAAAGGAACCTTTGCAAAATCTATTACGGAGGGTACAAGTGGTAAAACAGCCGTTGAAAATAGATTTAGAATTATGGATAAATTAGTAACTGAGGTTTTAAGTGAAAAAGATTAAAAGTATTTCTATTAAAAACTTAAAAATTTTAAAGGATATATCTTTAGAATTAGGTAATTTGACACTTATAACAGGTGTAAATAGTAGTGGTAAATCGACTTTTATTCAATCTTTGCTTTTATTAAAACAAAACCAAGAGCTTTTACAAAGAGAAATAAGATCTTTATCTCTTTTCAATATGTTCAAAAATCGGGAGGAAGATGAAGAGATACTTAGGTACCTAAGTGAAAATACTAATAAAACTCCTATTAACTTAAATAGTAAATATATTCAATTAGGAGAATCGAAAGATATTTTGAATGAAAATGTTTATGATGAAGACATCAAGATTCATCTATTAATGAGTAAAGACAAATATTGTAATATAAATTGTAATAATAAAAGTTTATTAATTTCTATAGATTCAAATTTAAAAAAATTTATAGAAAATGAACTTAATTTATTTGCAGATGACTTTCAGTATATAAATACAGATAGAATACAACCTGATACTATTTATCCCCTTTCTGAAATTGAAGTTAGAAAAAATTTGATAGGTTTAAAAGGTGAATATACAGCTCATTATTTAGATGAAAATAGACATAAAAGTTTATTAATAAAAGAATTACAACATAAGAATGCTAAAACAGAACAGTTTTTAGAGAATGTTTCTTTATGGTTAAGTGAGATAAGTAATGGAATAGAAGTTTTAATTAAAAAAAACATTGGAATTAACAGGGCTAGTTTATCTTATAAATATACATTTGGTAATAATGTGACAAATGAATATAAACCAATGAATGTTGGATTTGGAATTACTTATGTTTTACCAATAATAGTAGCTATTTTAAAATCAAAACCAAATGATTTATTAATCATTGAGAATCCAGAATCACATCTACACCCATCAGGGCAATCTAAAATAGCAGAACTTTGTGCTATAGCATCTTCAAATGGTGTACAAATAATAGTAGAGACACATAGCGATCATTTTTTAAATGGAGTAAGAGTTGCTACAAAAAAAGAGCTTTTAAAGCCAGATGATTCAAAAGTTTACTTTTTTGAAAAAGAAGATGAGACAATGTCAACGCAAGTACATACATTAGAAATTAATAAAGATGGAAACATTAATGAAAAATGGCCAAGTGGCTTTTTTGATGAGTACAGAAAACTTCTAGACGAATTATTATGGTAAATTTTGCTATTTTTAATGAGCTTTCTTTGCCTTTTCAAGATGAAATTGATATTCAAAAAAAGTTTCTTTTATTTTTTGAACTTTTAGATGAATTAAATCTTAAAAATATAAACAAGTTAAGAATGGATGAAAATTTTAAGAATTATTCAATTTTGATTGATGTATCTTTGCAAGAATTTTTTGGAAAAATTAAAGATGACACTTTTAAGGATAGACTCAGATATTTTTTAACAAGTAATATAATAAAAATTGAATCTCCTCTGATTCAAGATGATGAATCTAAACAAAAAGAATTAATTAATGAAAGTCAATATTATTATAATGAAGAAGATAATAAAAGTGGTTTAGCAATTGCTGATATTTGGAATACAGTTTCTGTTGGTTTCGATTCATCTATAGAATGGTATGAACCTTTTATTAATCTAAAGAAAGAAAAAATTCGACTTGATACAGCTATTGAAATTAATGATATTAAAATAAGGCATATCTCAAAAAAAAAGCATCTATATACCCACACAAGTTTTTTTAATAATTTAGAAATTGAAAGAAATTTAAATATAAATCAAGAAAATTTTTGGGAAAGAAAAAATGAGTTTTTTCCTATTAAAATCATCTTTTGTAAAGAGATAGAAAAACAAATACAAAAATTAGATAAAAACACATTTAGGCAAGCAATTGGGATTCTTAGAGAAATTGAATGTGCTAGAAAATTAATTACAGATTACAATTATTCTTCTGAAAAAGAAACAGTTAAAACAAATCCGAAAATGAAGGCTGAAAGAACATTTACTATTAATGATAAAAATGTGTTATTCTTAAACCATATTAAAAGTTTACCAAATGCAAATCGAATTTATTTTTTAGAAAAAAGTGATAAAATTTATATAGGATACATTGGAAAACATCTGTCTAATAAAAGTGATAAATAATACGAAGGATAATATTGAAAACATATAAACAAATTATAAAAGAGCAAAGTAAATTTTTAAGAGAAGTTACACATATACCGCAAAAAGAGGTGGAGATACTTATTCTTCATCTTGTGCAACAAAATACAATATGGTTACATTTAAACTATGATAAAGAGTGTTTAGTTGAAAAGGAACTCGAAAAATTAGTTAAAAAAAGAGCGACCAATTATCCTTTAGAATATATTACAAAACGAGCAAGTTTTTATGGTGAAGTTTTTAATGTACAAGATGGTGTATTAATCCCTAGACCTGAGACTGAAATATTAGTAGAAAATGCAGAAACAATTTTAAAAAGTATTGAGAAACCTAAAGTTTTAGAGATTGGAGTGGGTAGTGGTATTATCTCTGTTATGTTAGCTATTTTAGTAAAAGATATTGAAATAGTTGCAGTTGATATAAATGAAAAAGCTTTAGAATTAGCAAAGTCAAATGCTATTAAACACGGTGTTGAAGAAAAAATCACATTTATAAAAAGTAATCTTTTTACATCTATTCCTGAGATGCATTTTGATATGGTTATCTCAAACCCACCGTATATTGCTGATGATTATAAATTGCCATCAAATGTAAAATTTGAACCTACAAATGCATTATTTGGTGGTAATATAGGTGACGAACTTTTAAAAGATATAATAGTGCAAACAAATGAACGTAAAATACAGTATCTCTTATGTGAGATGGGGTATGATCAAAAAAATCCACTTACTAAATTTATAAATGCCAATATAGTTTCATTTAAAAAATTAGAATTTTATAAAGACTATGATAAATTTGATCGTGGTTTTACTCTTATTTATAGATAATTCAACCTTGATTGACTAAGACTCAACTTTTTGCTATAATCGCATCTTAAATATAATAAATTTTAGAAATTAGGATAAGAAAATATGGCAAAGAGTTTATATGAAACACTCAATGTAAGTGAAAATGCAAGTGCATCAGAGATTAAAAAAGCTTACAGAACATTAGCAAAAAAATACCATCCAGATATGAATAAAGAACCTGAAGCAGAAGAGAAATTTAAAGAGATAAATGCTGCTTATGAAGTTTTAGGTGATGAGGAAAAAAAATCTCAGTATGATATGCATGGGGATGATATGTTTGGTGGGCAAAATTTTCATGATTTTGCACAAGGACAAGGGCAGGGTGCTGATATCAATGACATTTTAAGACAGATGTTTGGACAGCAAGGTGGTGGCTTTGGTGGTCAAGCTGGTTTCGGAGGTGGCTTTGGTGGTCAAGGGGGTTTCGGAGAACCTGATTTAGATATCAGTGCAAATCTTTCTATTGATTTTAATACTTCTATTTTAGGTGGACTTAAAAATGTTTCTATAAATGGGGAGTCTTTTGATATTAAAATTCCTGAGGGGATTAAAGATGGGCAAAAAATAAGAGCAAAAAATAAAGGAAAACAGGCTCGTGGTTTTCCACGAGGAGATTTGATTATCACTTTAAATGTAGAATATAGTGATGAATACGAAAGAGAAGATGATGACTTAATTAAATCTTTTGATATACCACTAAAATCTGCTTTATTTGGTGGAAAGGTAACTATCTCTACTCTTACTAAAGATATAACTTTAAAAGTACCAAAAAATACAAAACAAAATCAAAAGTTTAGAGTAAAAGAGTTAGGTGCGTTAAATAGAAAAACAAAAGAAAAAGGTACTTTATATCTTAAAGCGAATATTGTTTTACCTAAAGTTGATGAATTAGATGAAGAGTTAGTATCTATTTTAGAAGAAAAATTACCTGCAACATTATAATATGACATTAGATAAAGCATATTATGAACCAGTTTATTTGATAAGTGAAGTTGCCTCAATTTTAGATATACATCCTCAAACACTACGACAGTACGAAAGGGAAGGATTAGTCCTTCCTAGTCGTACATCAGGAAAAATAAGGCAGTATTCCCAAGAAAATATTGATACTATTAAAAATATTCTAGTTCTTACTAGAATAGATGGTGTTAATTTAGCTGGGGTTGGTATGATTTTAGAGTTGAAGAAAAAAGTAGCATATTTAGAGTCAAGTATAAAAGATTTTGAAACAAAAATTGATATGCAAACATCAAATAGTAAAGCTTTAGTTATTAAAAAAAGCCAATTTGATATTGTAGTTTTTGAATAGAATTTAGCTTTATAAAATTAAAAGCTAAACTTTATCGAATAACCTCTCATAAGAGGTGGTGTATCGTAATGGTCGTCATTATCGCTAAGTCTTACAGCAGAATGATTTGAATTTTTATTATTTTTTAATTCATTTTCATCTATTATTTCTTCAGGTGCATCAAATCCTGTTGCAACAATAGTTATCTTAATTTCATCAACTGCTAAGTTGTCATCTGTAGTAGTTCCAAAAATAATTTCTGGATTTCCAACTAAAGTATCATGAATATTTTCCATAACATCACCTATAGCAAACATAGAAACATCAGGATTGATTGTCCAGTGTATCATAATCCCTTTTGCATTACTCAATGAAATTTCATCGAGCAAAGGTGATTTAATCGCTAATTCTAACGCTGTATTCGCTGCATTTTCACCTTTGGCTTTTCCTATTCCCATTAATGCGATACCTTTATGTTGCATGATCGTTTTCACATCTGCAAAATCGACATTAATATCATCACTACCAGGTTTTAAGATCACTTCACTCATACCGTTTACAGCTTGGTAGAGGATGTCATCTACAACTTTAAATGCATCTTTCATACCGATATCTTCTTCAACAATATTTCTCAGTCTATCATTTGGTATAATGATGATAGAATCAGTAACTTTTTTAATCTCTTCTAAACCTAGATTTGCTAATCCAGTTCTTTTTTTACCTTCCCATTTAAATGGTTTTGTTACCACTGCAACTGTAAGTGCACCAATTTCTTTAGCTGCTTTAGCAATAATAGCAGCAGCTCCAGTCCCTGTTCCACCACCTAATCCAGCAGCGATAAAAACGATATCTGAATCTTCTAGAGAGTCTTTTATCTCTTGATAGTTTTCTAATGCAGAATCTCTTCCTATATCAGGACGCATACCAGCACCTAAACCACGAGTCAATTCAATCCCTAGTTGTATTTTTTTAGGAGCTTTTGAAAGGTTTAAAACTTGCAAGTCTGTATTGGCAACAATTAAGTCAATTTTATGTGTACCTTCACTTATCATGTGGTTAATCATATTACAACCACCACCACCTACACCAATTACAGCTATTTTAGCAGCATTTTGAGATAGAGTTTTTGAGGGTTTTTGTATTGTTATATGATTGTGATCAAAAAGATTGTTATCCATTATAGCCACCTTGATAATTTATCTAAAAAGCTACTTAAGCCTTTAGATTTTTTTTCTTGTTTTTTTACTGTTTTAATATCTTGAATATCATTTAACGAAGAAGGGGAAGCTTGATTTCCTTGTACTTGTTGCTGCATTGGGTTATTTTGCATTTGTATAGAGTTGTCTTTTCTTAGTTCACTATTACTGTCTAATTCAAAATTGTTTTCACTATCTAATTCATATAGAAGTAATCCTACAATTGTTGACATTGATGGGGTGTTAAAGTTAATATATCCATTTTGAATATTTCTTGGATTTGCTATTTTTACAGGAATATTAGCAAAAATCATAGAAGCTAATTCTTTAATCCCTGGAATATGGGTCATTCCCCCAGTTAGAACAATACCACCATCAATACTTTCTATAGCAGCACTCTCTATTAATTTATCATGAATTATACAAAGAGTTTCTTCAATTCTAGCATGTAAAATAGGTTGTATTTGGTCGAGTGAAATCTCTTTTGATTCCGATTCATTCCCGAGTGTAGGTAGCTTGACTTTTTTGATGTTAAGTTCATTTTCTACTTCAGTATCTTTTGATGGCAACAATGTAGCGTATTGTTTTTTTATCATGTTGGCTGCACTATAAGGAGTGTGAAATGTAACAGATATATCATTTGTAATATGTTCACTACCTACAGGTAAAAAATCATTATAAAGAATAGTGGAACCTTTTTGAACAACTACTTGAGTAGTTGTTCCACCTAGATTAATCACTGCACTTCCAAGTTTCTTTTGGTCATCTTCTAGTGTGGCTATAGCGTTTGCATATCCTGACAATACAAATTTATCTACTTCTAAGTTAGCTTGTTTTAATGCGTTCCTAACATTGATAAGAGAGGTTTTTTTTGCTGTAATGATGTTTACAGATACTTCTATTCTTGAACCATTCATATTTAAAGGGTTTGCGATGATTGCTCCATCATCAACTCTAAAAAAAATTGGCAAAACATGAATCACTTCATAGTCTGCTATTATCTGCGCATTATATAAAGCCATTTTTAATACTTGCTTGATATCATTTTGTGTGATTTGACCACTAGGAATATTTACTACACCACTACCACGAAGAGTTTTCGTATTTGCCCCAGATAACGAAACAACAGCTTTTTCAATAACAGAACCAGAACTATTTAAAGCAGTTGAAACCGCTTCATTAATAGTGTTACCTGCAAGATTAATATCTGTTATATTCCCTTTTTGTACACCTTGACTTTTACTTTGTCCAACACCTAAAATATTTATTTTATTACTAAAGTCATTCGAAGCAACTATAGCAATAATATTTGTAGTACCAATATCAATAGCTAAAATTGAACTATTCAAAACTAATTATTCCCCATAAAAGATTTTATCTCATACTTTGTAGCAAGTTTTTCGAGTAAAGATGCAGATAATGAACTCGCTTTTAAATTTGCAATCGTATTTGAAATCGCTTCATTTTTTCCATTTTCATATTGTGCAAATTTACTATTAGTAATTTTGTAGATTAAAATTTTTGAACCAAAATTAATTTTGTTGATTTGTTTTGTTGAAGAAAAAAGACTTCTTGCAAATTCATCTTTTTCTGTATCTGTTAATCCAGCTATTTTAGGGATATTAGATCGGCTAACATATCCAATATTTTTTCCTGTAAAGTTTGCAATAATTTGATCTGCATTTTTTTCAAGTTTTTTCAACTTTTTATCTCGTTTATAATCATTTAATACTTGTGCTTTTACATCATCATATTGTAATACTTGAGGAAGAATCTTTTTTTCTGCTTTGATTACATAATAGTTATTGTCTTTGTATATTGGTTTTAATACAGTACCTTCTTTACTTGATGTAACTGTTTTTAAATCTTCTATATTTAAAAATGTAGATGAATCATAAATAGTTTTTGTTGATTGAAATTTTACTTTTTTCTTTTTTAAATTTAAGTACTCTTTTAAGGCAATTTTTTTCATCTCTTTTTTTGTTTTGCCTTCGATATTATCAATTTTTGTATAGGCAATATTGAAACCACTTTCTGATTTGTAGTTTTCTTTATTGTCTGACCAAAATTTTTCTAGATCCTGAGTATTGTAATTGATTTTTATATTTTTGTCATTTATGATTTTTATACTTACTTCATCTTCACTAAATACTAAATTACTGATGTTTTTTAGTTCATTTTCTTTTAATGATGTTTGGAATAAATTTTGTACTTTCTGAACTAAAATATCTTGTTTTAATTGTTCTTCAAATTCACTTGCACTTCTTTTATTTTGTTTGAGAACATTTAGATAAGTATTTTTGTCAAATTTACCATCTTTATAAAACGCATTAATTTTGATTAATTCAGAAGCAACCTCTTTATCTGTAGATATCAATCCTAACTCTTCTGCATAGTTTAGTATAAGATATTTTTGAGTAACTCTTTGTAGTGCAACATCGTCTAGTTTGAATTGATCTGCTAGTTCTTTATTGAACTGAGTGCCTAACATTTTTTGGTATTGAGAATAGAGACTACTGTATTCATTTTGTAAATCTTTTAATGGAACTTCTTTGTCTCCTACAATTGCAACAGTACTATTTGATTTTCCATAATCATAACTTCCCCAGCCAACAAAACCAGCTCCCACAAAAGCAATTGTACTTATCCATATTGTAACGATTAGCCATTTTTTGTGTCTTTGCATCCATTCAATCATCTGTTGTATACCTTTATAAATATTTATATATTTTTATTTAATTAGTTTTAATTATACTATTTTCTTGATTATTTATCTCTGAATCATCATAAGGATCCATGTGTATATTTATGATCCAGTTTTTATTAGTATCTAAGGAACGTATCTTATCTTCTATTTTATCAGAAATTCTATGTGCTTCCATAAGTGTAATAATACAATCAAAAACTAAATGAACATCAACATAGTTTTTGTCTGATACATTTCTTGTTTTTAAATCATGATAATCATTTACACTACTATCTATTTGAAATATCTCTTCAATTTTTTTTGCCATCTCTTCTGGTAATGCTCTATCCAAAAGTACTAAAATACCATCTTCTATCAGTTCATAAGCACTATAAATAATAAAGAGAGAAATACTTGCACCTATAATAATATCAACGATTTCATACCCTGTAAAGTATACAATTATTAAAGAAGAAAGCACAGCAATATTTACCCAAACATCTGTTTTATAGTGGAGTGCATCTGCTTTAATAACCATATTATTTGTTTGTTTAGCTACGGCATTAAGGTAGGCAACAAGCCCAATAGTAATAATCAATGATATAACCATTACAATAAGAGAGATATCTAAGTAAGTTGATACTTCATTTGAAAAATATTTTTTTATTGCAGTATAAAGTAAAAAAAGTCCTGATAGACTGATGATTACACCTTCAATAACACTAGCTAATGCTTCAATTTTTCCACGACCATAATTAAAATATTTGTCTGCTGGTTTTTCTGAATTTGATATTGCAAAATAGTTAAATAAAGATACAAACATATCTAAAATAGAATCAATAGCTGATGCTAAAACAGCAACGGAACCACTCATGATTCCGATTACTAGTTTGATAAGAGTTAAAAAAGCAGCAACGCTACTTGATACTACAGTTGCTTTTTTTTGTAAAGTCATAAGATTTATCTTCTACCTCTGTCTCCACTACCAGACCTACCTCTGCTGTCTCCACCTGAACGGCTTTTTCCACCAGACCTGCTTCTATTTCTATCTCTGTTTCCACCAGATCTATTTCTACTTCTTGAGTGACCTCCACGACCACCTCTTGAACCACCACCTTCTTTAGCTCTTTTTAGTAAAAATTCAATATCTTTTTTTGTTTTACCAATATTGTCTTTCCCTTTAATTTTTGTTTGATTTAAAAGAATAGTTGCTAGTTTGTATGTGATACTTGATAAATCTAATTCATCTTTTAATTGTTCAATAATATCATAAACTGATTCATCAATCTCTTGAGATGTGATTTTTTCTTTTAATCCCGTAACTGCTTTAGCTTTTACAGAATCTTTATTTGGTACAAGTTTGCTTTCAATATTTGCACCAACATCTTTTTGAATTTTATGTAAACTTCTAAATTCTGCAGGCGTAACAATAGAAACAGCTTTCCCTTCCATTCCACCACGACCTGTCCGTCCGATTCTATGTACATAACTCTCAGAATCAAATGGAAGTTGGTAGTTAAATACATGTGATACACCTTTAACGTCAAGACCACGAGCAGCAACATCTGTAGCAACTAAAACTTCTAAAGTGTCAGATTTAAATGCACGAATAACTTCTTCTCTTTGTCTTTGCTCCATATCACCATGAAGACCTTTGGCTGCATACCCTTGAGCTACTAAATATGTTGCCAATCTATCAACATCTCTTTTCATTTTACAAAATACAATCGCTTTTGTAGGGTCTTTATAATCAAAAAGTCTAATTAAAGCATCGTCTCTTTCATACTCTTCAACTACGTAAAAAGATTGTTCGATTTTTGCATTTGTCATCTCTTGTTTTGTAACAGTAACAAATGATGGTTCATTTAGAACTCTTTCTGCAAGTTTTTTAATAGGCATAGGCATAGTTGCTGAGAACATAAGTGTTTGTTCTCTATTTTTTAGATAATTAAAGATCTCTTTAATATCATCTAAAAATCCCATATCCATCATCTCATCTGCTTCATCTAAAACAACATATCGTGGATCAATAGTGATTTGTTTTTTTGATAAAAGATCTAAAAATCTTCCTGGAGTTGCTACTATAATAGAAGCATTTTCAACATGTTTAATTTGTCTAGCATATGCAGTTCCACCATAAACAGTTGCAGTTTTAATGTTTAAAAACTTTCCGAATTTGAATAGTTCATCACTAACTTGCATTGCAAGCTCTCTTGTTGGTACAACAACAACCATCTCAACAGAACCATCACATTTCATCATATTTAAAAGTGGTAGTCCAAATGCTGCCGTTTTACCTGTACCTGTTTGTGCTTGCGCTACAATATCTTTACCTTCTAAAACGATTGGGATAGAATCTCTTTGTACTGGACTTGGTTCAACAAATCCTGCTGCTTCAATTGCTTTGTTAAGCTCTGATTTTAAGTTAAAATCTGTAAATTTCATATTTTATAATTACCTTTTTGTTTAATATGGCATCTTTAAAATAAAAAACTTAACGTATTTAAGCTTATCTTTAAGATTCCCTATATTTTCCCGATTATATCTAAAAGTAGCTTAAAAAGTATTTTAATTAATTTTATGTTATAATAATTTATATGCAAGGTTATATAATAAACATAAATAATGTTAAAGATGAAGATTTAATAGTCTCTATATTATCTAAAAACAATTTTTATACAACATACCGTTTTTATGGTGCACGACATTCAACCATTAATATTGGATATAAAATAGATTTTGAACTTGAAACAAATATGAAAAGTACTATTTCAAGACTTAAGGATGTATTGCAAATAGCTTATCCCTGGATTCACGACAGTTCAAAACTTTATTGTTGGCAAAGATTTTTAAAACTTTTTTATGCACACTTAAAAGATGTTGAAATAATAGAAGAATTTTATTTTAATTTACTTGATGATTTAGCACATAAAATAGTTAAACAAAATCCCAAAAGAGCTATAATAGAATCGTATGTCAAACTGTGTGAACATGAAGGACGACTTCATACAGAATATGAATGTTTATTGTGTGAAGGTAAAATAGAAAATGAAATCTCGCTAGTGAGGAGTTTTTTACCTACTCATAAAAAATGTAGTTATAGTAAAGCTTTTGAGTTATCCCAAATCAAAGAACTATTTGAAGAAAAAAGTTTGATAAATTTTAATGAAGAAGAAGTAGAGTATCTTTGGAAAATATTATTACAAGGATTATAAAATCCTTATAATATGTTTAATATGTTAATTAAAAAGTTGACCATTCATCATCGCTATTATTTGAGGTAATAGGATTAATTGGTGTTTTTACTGTTGGTTGAGTTGTTTTTTTTACACTTTTAATCTTCAAGTCATTTTCTTTTTTAGGTGTAATATTTATTTCTTGTGTATTATTTAATACTTTTGCTTTTACGTTACTTTTTCCTTGAAACTCTTTTTCATCAGTAGATGAAACGACCATTTTAGCTATCTGATCTGTTTGCGAAGCTACATCATTTGTTTGACTTGCAATATTTGCATTTTCTTGTGTTTGTCTATCTAGTGAATTAATAGCATCATTAATTTGAATAATACCCATTTGTTGCTCTTTTGAAGCTGTTTCTACATTTGAAATCAATTCTATAGTTTTTGATATATTGTCATTTAATCCAGCATATCCATCAATCATATTATCCGCAATACTTTTCCCTTTATTTGCTTTAGCATTGGCATTTTCAACTAGTAATTTAATCTCATTTGCAGCATCTGCAGAACGAGCAGCAAGATTTCTAACCTCTTGAGCAACAACAGCAAATCCTTTTCCAGCTTCCCCAGCAGTTGCAGCTTCAACTGCAGCATTTAAAGAAAGGATATTTGTTTGGAATGCAATTTGATCAATAACTGAAATGGCTTCACTAATCGCTGTAACTTCAGTATTTATCTCATCCATTGCATGAGTAGTTTGATTTGCTAACTCTTGTCCTTTATTAGCAGATGATGTTACAGTAGAGGCATATTTTGCCATTTGTGCAACATTTTGATTTGTACTTGAAATATTACTTGTAACTTCCTCTAATGCAGCAGCAGTTTCTTCTAAAGCAGCAGCAGCATCATTTGAATTTTTATTTAAAGTATTTACATTTTTAAGAAGTACTATACTGCTATCATCTAATGTCAATCCAATTTGCTTATTTTCTATTAGCATACCCGTAATAGCTTCACCTAAAGAGTTTACCCCATTTGCAAGTTTTAAGAGATGTTCTTTTATCCCATTTGTACTTACTTTATCCATATAGTTGTAGTTTGAATATTCTTCAAGAACAGTTAAAACTCCATCTATGTTAGATTCCATAGTGTTACCCATTTGATTTAATAGTGTAGTCAATTCTTGAAGTGCTGGATTTGATGTAGTTACATTTACACGTTGACATAAATCACCTTGTTCGAACTCTGCTAATACAGCTACGGTACTATTGATAACTTGTCTATCTTCTTCAATACCAGCTTTTGTTTTAATAATATTTTCATTAACAACCTTTGCCATTAATCCTATCTCATCAAAACTATCTGTGTCTAAAGGCTTTATATCTGAAGCTTCTCTGTTAATATATTTGAAAAAATTGATTAATCCATGTTGAAAATTTAATAATCTTTTTACTATAAGGTTATTGATTATATATAATGAACTAGATGCAATAACAACTAATAATAATATAGTAGCAATGACAATTGTGTTTCTTGTAGCATTTGGCATTTGTAATACTTCAGACTCATCAATTTCTGAAATAATTGCCCACTGAATATCTTGTCCTATTTTAATTGGTTTATAAGATGATAATACAAAATTATTATTGTAGTCTGTAATTATTTTCGTATCAGTTTTGCCAGAAAGTCCATCTCTTACAGCCTCTGTATCGACTTTTACATTATTAGCAAAAGATGTTTTTAAACTATGGCCAGTAGGATCTAAGTAGCTATCACTTCTCATAAGTTTGTCACTACCTATTAAGTAGTCTTCTTGAGAGTTTCCGTATCCATTTCTAAATTGCATTATTCTATTAATACTTTTATCTGAAATTTGAAAAATAAGTATTGATGAAAAATTACCATCTATATAAACAGGTATTCCTAGAAACATTGCAGGAGCACCTGCACTAGGAGCATACGGTTTCATATCAACAAAAACAGGACGTTTTACTGTTTTTACTTTGTTCCATACTTCAGCAAGACCAGAGTTTTTTAATGAACCAGAAACTAAATTTTCACCATAGTCAGATTCCTTTGCTTGAGAATACATTACATGACCATATTTAGCAGATACTAAAAAAATATCATAATATCCATATTCTTTAGCATAAGTTTGAAAAAAATCCTCATGTTTTTTTGTGATATTTTTTACCAAATTATTATTTACTGGATATTTGCTATTTGTTTGTACATTCAAAACATTATATATGTCAATTAAATCAAGATTTAATTCTTTAATATCTTTACTTTTTGCTAGAACAGTTATATCTCCAATTCTTTCAGTAAAAAAGTTTTGAATCTGTTCTGATTTGCTATCTCTAGCAGCAGTTAAAGAGCCATAACTCTTTTTCACTAATGAACTTGTTGATTGTTGTATGGCTAAAGTTCCCAATACAGTCGATAACAACAAAAGCCCAAGAATACTAATAGTAATGATTTTTGTTTTGATTGTCATTTTATTTATCATAATAACTCCTTAATTATTTATTTTATCATAAAAATTATTTGTTGTATATAAATAATACAATAAATTACTAATAATATACTAAAAATAATATGTATTATATAAAATATATACAATTTTGTAGTTGCATTTCTTTAATCTTTAAAACCTTGTTTAACATTTTGTTTTATTTGAATTATAAAATATATCATTTTTCAGTAGTTTTTAAATGATTTTTAATATTGCCCCAATTTTTTCATGAGATACCATCTCAATTTGACTATTTTTTATCTCATCTCTAATTTGATGCAATTCTTTTTGTCGCTCATAAAAGTATGGGACAAGATCTAAATTTTTATCTTTTGAAATAGTTATATTCTCACTATTATTATCAACATAATTCATAAAGCTTTGCAGATAATTGTCCTGAATTTGTACTGATATTTTTTGCATAGTGAACTTTAGTAGGTTTATAAGTTTCTTTTGCCATAAATATCCTTTCATTAAAATTTAGCATTTGATTTAACAAATAGGCATATTCAAACTTTGGATTTAGAGAATTTTGGATTAACG
>Ga0193959_1000445_pt1 | contig 16559 bp, 11 predicted proteins | sample FB_2_MG_FD_140333 | JGI IMG/M metagenome (GOLD analysis project Ga0193959, IMG submission 140333) | Microbial mat bacterial communities from the Broadkill River, Lewes, Delaware, United States - FB_2_MG | ecosystem: Environmental > Aquatic > Freshwater > River > Microbial mats | place: USA... | reverse complement strand
TATATTTTACATCAAGTACATTCTCTTTAAATCGGGTTCCTTTACACTCTTCACAAACAAGAGTAACATCGGCCATAAACTGCATTTCAACATGAATAACCCCCTCTCCTTTGCACTCTTCGCAACGCCCACCATCAACATTAAACGAAAAATCGGCAGGTCGTAATCCCGCCAGTTTAGCCGACTTAAGTTCGGAAAACAACTTTCTTATATCATCGTAAACTTTTAAATAAGTAGCCGGATTCGAACGCGAAGATTTACCAATAGGATTCTGATCTATCATCTCAATCACCCCAACAGTTCTCGACTCATCGGTAACAGAATCGTGCTCGCCCGGACGAAGTCCTAGTCCCATTAATTGTCGTGCCATTGCCTTATACACAATATCGCTAATTAATGTAGATTTACCCGAACCACTAACCCCAGTAACAGTAACAATACATCCTAAAGGTATTTTAACATCAATATTTTTCAGATTGTTTTCGCGCGCTCCAACAACGTGAATAAAGTCTCGCCATTTACGTCTTTTTGTTGGCATAGGAATAGACATAGCTCCAGTTAAATACTTGGCTGTATAACTATTTTCGGCCGTTGCCAACTCATTAAAACTACCCTGAAAAACAACCTCTCCACCAAATCTACCAGCGTCGGGTCCTATATCAATTATCTGATCGGCTGCTTTAATCATCTCCTCTTCGTGCTCAACAACAATTACAGTATTACCAACATTTTGTAACTGTTTTAACGAGTGAATTAACCTGTGTGTATCGCGCGGATGAAGACCTATTGAAGGCTCGTCGAGAATATAAAGCGAACCAACCAAACTACTACCCAAGGCCGAAACCAAGCTTATTCGTTGCGATTCGCCACCCGACAATGTAGACGACAATCTGTTTAAAGTAAGATAACCCAATCCTACATTAATAAGAAAGTCTATTCTCGATGTAATCTCAATAAGAATTCTATCGGAAATTTTTCTATCGTTTTCCGATAATTTTATCGATCCAAAAAAGTCTACCAAATACTCAATAGGCTTATTAACCAACTGCTGAATTGAGACATTATTAATTTTAACGTAAGAGGCCTCTTTTTTTAATCTCGACCCTTTACATTCACCACAAGTAGTTTTTCCTCTGTATCGCGAAAGCATTACTCTATGCTGAATTTTATATTTTTTCTCTTCCAGATAATCGAAAAAGCTATTTATACCTTCAAAATCTTCGGTTCCATTCCACAGCATATCTTTTTGCTCTTCGTTAAGCTCAAAATATGGTCTATGAATAGGAAAATTACATTTATCGGCATTAGCAATAAGCTGCATTTTCCACTCGCTCATCTTATCGCCTCGCCAGCACAAAACAGCATCCTGATAAACCGAAAGCGATTTATTTGGGATAACCAAATCCTCGTCAATACCAATTACTTTTCCGTAACCTTCGCACACCGGACAAGCACCAAGTGGACTATTAAACGAAAAAAGATGAGGTGTAGGCTCGTCGTAAACAACACCATCCTCCTCAAAAATATTCGAAAACGACTCTCGCTTCCATTGGTTGTCGCCCCAATAAACAATCTCGCATCTTCCTGCCGACTCCTGAAAAGCCGTTTGCACCGAATCGGCAACCCTGCCTTTTGTCTCGTCAGCACTATCGGCCTTAACCCTGTCTACAAGAATATTTATGTTGTCATTAATAGCTATATCTAAACTAAGATCTAAAATCTCGCCATTCATTTCATATCTTGAATATCCTTCATTCATGAAATTCTGAATAAGACTCTCTTTATCAGCCTCTGAATTCAAGTTTACAGGCGAAACAATTAAGGTTTTTGTGCCAGAATCTAAAGAGGATACAAAATTAACCACATCGGCCACCGAATGACATTTTATCTCTTTGCCCGAAGTAGGCGAAATAGTCTTACCTATTCTGGCAAACAACAATTTTAAATAGTCATAAATCTCGGTAGAAGTACCAACAGTCGATCGTGTTGACTTTGAAGTAACCCTCTGTTCAATAGCTACAGCCGGAGGAATACCGGAGATATCGTCAACCTCAGGCTTATTCATTGCACCAAGAAACTGACGTGCATACGACGACAAACTTTCAACATATCTGCGTTGTCCCTCGGCATACAAAGTATCAAAAGCCAACGACGACTTTCCCGATCCCGATAAACCAGTAATAACTATAAATTTATCACGAGGTATTTCAACACTTAGGTTTTTAAGATTGTGAACCTTGGCACCTTTTATTATAATAGAATTATTTTTATCACTCATAGCAAAGCAAAAATACAACTAATTAGGAATTATCGCGTACAAATAGACCAAACGAAAACAATTAAATATTAACCTGTTTATATAAACCATTCACCAACCCATACATTTTGTTAGTGTAATTTTTGTTGAAATAAAAAATATATTGTTTCTTGCATCAAATTAAAAATCGACAAGTGCCTATGATGTAAATCTACTCCGAACCTTTAATCGAAATTGATATGAAGAATCATAATCAACCTTCAGATTACGACTTAATTACTAAATTCGTAAACGGAGAAGACAATGCACTTGAAAGCCTCATTCGCAGACACAAGAATAAGGTTTATACCTATATATATTATACTGTAAAAAGCGAATCGTTTGCCGACGATATCTTTCAAGACACTTTTATTAAGGTTATTGACACCTTAAAAAGAGGGAAATATCAGGATAACGGAAGATTTGTTTCGTGGGTAACAAGAATTGCTCATAACCTAATTGTTGATCATTACCGAAAAGCAAAAAAGATAAACACTACATCTGACGACGACCAAGAGTGGAGCTTATTAAACGACAAATCGCTTTCGGAAGAAAACATCGAAGATCATTTAATTAAAAGTCAAATCCATAACGATGTTCAGAAACTGGTTAAAGCTCTTCCACAAGAACAACGAGAAATCATTATGCTTAGACACTATATGGGACTGAGCTTTCAGGAAATAGCCGAACAAACTGATGTAAGCATAAATACAGCTCTTGGTAGAATGCGATATGCTATTCTTAATTTAAAAAAGATGGCTACTAAAAATAACATTTCACTTTCGGTAATATAAAATTGAGTAGTCTGCAATAAAAACCTTTTTTGTTTCGTTCTGAAAATATTAAGAACAAAATTAAAAAAGTGCCTATGAACCAATTTTCTACTTTTTTATACAACATCGATAGCATTAGCGGAGACGAATATTTTGAAGATGTAGATAAATTATTCGAAAGTTTAACCTCGCTAAATTTAAAATCGCTAAAAAAAAGACCTTCAAATAAAACTCTAAAAAGAGTTATTGAAGAGATTTATAAACATTAATTTAGGTTACAAAAAAAGACGACTCTATTAAAACAGAAGTCGTCTTTTTTTTAAACCTAAAACAGCCCACCTAAAAATACTTTTGTATTCCAGATAAATAAACTTATTTTGTTACTCAAACAAAAAAAATCATGCAATGGATATCCAAATAAAAGAAGTTTGTTCGAAATCAGAATTCAAGCAATTTGCAAAACTACCTTTTAAAATTTACAAGAAGAATAATTTCTGGGTTCCTCCAATAATTAACGACGAGATAAAAGCATTAAAAAGCGATAGTAATCCAGCTTTCGACTTCTGCGATGCTAAATTTTGGCTTGCCTACAAAGGCAATGAAGTAGTAGGACGAATTGGCGCAATAATAAATCGTAAAGATATTGAAAAGACAGGCGAAAAAGTTGGCCGCTTTTCGCGATTCGAAACTATTAATAATTTTGAAGTTGCCAATGCTCTTTTAACAACAGCCGAAGATTGGGTTAAATCACAAGGAATGGAAACTGTTAGAGGTCCACTAGGTTTCACAAATCTCGACCACCAAGGAATGCTTATTGAAGGATTCGATCATCTGCCATCCATAGCTTCGGAGTACCAAATGCCATATTACCAGGAATTGGTAGAGAAAGCTGGCTACCAAAAACATATCGACTGGGTAGAATTTAGATTGACTATTAATGAAATTCCAGAGAAAGCAAAAAAATTAAATAAAATCATACAACAACGATTTAAACTTAATGTTGTAAACTTCAGCAGCTCAAAAGAATTAAAGCCGTATGGAAAAAAGGTTTTCAACCTATTAAACTCAGCCTTTAAAGATTTATTTAGCGTTGTAGAGCTTAACGAAAGAATGATGGATTATTATATTGGAAGATATTTCACAATATTAAACCCAAAATTTGTAAAGGTTGTTACCGACGAAAACAACGAAATGGTTGGTTTTATTGTTGGGTTACCATCACTATCAAAAGCAATGCAAAAAACTAACGGAAAGCTGTTCCCTTTTGGCTTCAGACATATTATGAAAGCTCTTAAAAACCCGTCGGAAGTTGATCTTTTACTAACCGGTGTTGACCCAGAGATGCAAGCTAAAGGAGTCTCAGCAATTCTAATAACGGAATTACAACAGGTTATGCTCGACCACAATGTTCGTCACGTAGAAACAACAGGAATATTTGAAACTAACCAAAAAGCAATACAGCACTGGAAAAACTACGATCATATTCAACACAAACGTAAACGCTGTTTTACAAAACAACTTGATAAATAAAAAAAAATATTTATATTGAAGGTCGACAAAAATAACGTGTCGACCTTTTATTTTGATTTTTTGATTTTAAAAAACTAGTGATTTAATATTTTTTTTACTTATCTTATCAATCTGATTAATATATATACATTATGTCGAACAACTTAAGCAACCAATCAAAGAAAAACGGCAAAAATCTTAGCCTTTCAGAAGAGATAAAAGAGTTATCTAAAAACAGATCTGCTGAAGAAGCCGCTGCCCATATTAATAATATTTACAATGTGGGGTTAGCCTCAATAAGAGGAACTAAAACATTTTACGATTTCTTAAATACAAGAAATCGAGTTGCCATATGCGATGGATCAGCCTGTTTAGTTTCCAACAAACAAAATAAATTAAAACAAGAACTTCTTAAATATTTCGGCGAAGATGAAATAACAGAAGTTACATGTTTAGGTCTTTGCCACAAGAATTCGGCGTTCATGTATAATGGCAAAGCTTATTCAACTGATAATCCCGAAGAAATTAAAGATATTATTCGATATAATATAGACTCAAAAATTACTTTCCCTGTATATACAACGTTAAAAAAGCCTATTTTAACCAAACCTTGGCGTGGAATATCAAAACAATTTGACATACTATTAGATTATTTAAAAAATACAGATACTATTATTGATGAGTTAGAGAGATCTAAACTTAGAGGTCGTGGTGGTGCAGGATTTCCATTTCACAAGAAAGTAAGATCGTGCAAAGAAGCAAAATCGGATAAGAAATACATAATATGTAATGCCGATGAAGGAGATTCAGGAGCTTATTCTGACATGTACTTAATGAACGAGCACCCCTCAAAAGTTTTATTTGGAATGGTAGCAACAGCCCTAGCAGTAGGTGCCGACGAAGGTATTGTATATATAAGAGGAGAATATCCGTCGTCTATTACTTCAATGCGAAAAGAAATTGGTAAACTTTATGCACGCGGATATTTAGGAGAAAACGTTTTTAACTCAAAAAGAAGACTTCATTTTAAAGTTGTTACAGGCGAAGGAGCTTATATATGTGGTGAAGAAACTTCACTTTTAAACTCAGCAGAAGGAATACGTCCTGAAGTAAGAGTAAGACCTCCATTCCCTGGTGTAAAAGGCCTTTTTAATCACCCTACGGTAGTTAGCAATGTAGAAACCTTTGCTAATCTGTTCCATATATTATATAAAGGAGGCGGTAAATTTAGTAAGATTGGCACAGAAAAATCGACAGGAACAAAATTACTTTCGTTAGATGCAGGATTTAACAAACCAGGTATTTATGAGGTAGAAATGGGAACACCGCTTCGCGATCTTATTAAAGGCGAAGCCAAAGGATTCGACAGAAAAGCAAAAGCAATTCAAGTAGGCGGACCATTGGGAGGAGTTATACCAATTGAACATCTAATAAAACTAACAATTGATTTCGAGAGCTTCGAAGAAAACGGATTTTTATTAGGTCATGCAGGAGTTATCTCTCTACCTGTCTCAACAATTTTTGCCGAATACGTAAAACATCTCTTCGAATTTGCAGCAAAAGAATCATGTGGCAAATGCAGCCCTTGCAGACTTGGAACTATACGCGGCTACGAACTATTTGACAAAGCCTTAAACGAAGACTACTTAATAGATTTTGATCTATTTACTGATCTTTTAGAAACTATGAAAAACACCTCATTATGTGCCTTAGGTAGCGGTATAACACTACCAATTTACAATATAATGAGACACTTTGGAATAGAATTAAAACCTTACTTTAAAGGATATCGTCAAATGTAAAACTTTATATATAAGAGTATGAATAGGCAAGCATACATAAACAGAACTCGTTTCACAATAGTTGAGAACGAGACTATTTACCAATTTATTTCTCGAAATATGGGGGAAGAATTTATCCCTGTTTTATGCCACGACGAAAATTTGGAAAATTATGGTGCTTGCCGATTATGCTCTGTTGAAGTTGCTCTAAAAGAAAACGGAGCAACTAAAATTATGGCATCATGCCACACTCCTGTTCAGGAAAACATGAGAATAACAACTCATTCAAAAAAAATTGAAAGAATACGAAAAAACATCCTCGAACTATTGCTCACCAATTATCCAAAAGAGAGTTTAAGAGCAAAGTCGGGGCATAATCCAACAACTTTTCAATCTCTATTAAAACGATACAATATTTATGATTACCGATATCCAGAAGGAATCAATCATAATTCTATAGAAGAGGACTTTTCGCATCCCTATATTCATTCCGATTTAAAAGAGTGTATTCACTGCTATAAATGTGTTAGAGTATGCGACGAGGTGCAAGGTGAAATGGCATTAGGAATTGCATATAGAGGTTTCTTTAGTAAGATAATAAAAGGATACGATGAAAATTTTATGCAGTCGCCATGTGTCTCTTGCGGAGCATGTGTTCAGATATGCCCAACAAACGCTTTAACAGACAGATACCTATCCAAGACTGTTAAGTATGACAAAGTTATTAAATCAATCTGCTCGTATTGTGGTGTGGGATGCAATATTAATATAAAAGTTAGAGATAACGAGATTATCGCTATTGAAGGAACAAAAGATGCAGAAGTAAATAACGGACACACATGCTTAAAAGGACGATTTGCTTTTGATTTCTACAAACATCCCGATAGACTTAAAACACCTCTTATAAGAAAAAATGACAAATTTGTTGAGGCAACATGGCAAGAAGCTTATGAGTTAATAGAAAAAGAATTTAAGAGAATAATAAAACAAAACGGTCCAGATGCTCTTGCAGGAGTATCGTCAGCGAGATGCACCAACGAGGAAAATTATTTAATGCAAAAATTCTTTAGGATTGTTTTAGGGACAAACAATATTGACGGTTGTGCACGCGTTTGCCACGCTCCTACTGCATACGGGATGCAACAAGCATTTGGTACAGGAGCCGCTACTAATTCAATTAAAGAGCTACCAGATACAGAATGCATTCTATTAATTGGTGCTAATCCAACTCTTGCTCATCCAGTAACTGGAGCAAAAATCAAACAAGAGGTTCTAAAAGGGAAAAAGCTTATTGTTATTGACCCGATAAAAATTGAATTAACAAAATACGCCGACATACACCTACAACTTCGCCCTGGTACAAACGTTCCTTTACTTTTAATGTTTGCTAAAGTAATAATAGATAAAAAACTAATAGACGAAAAATTTATTACAGAGCACACTAAAGACTTTAAAACATTTGTAAAGAAGTTAGAAAAATTACCTTACGAAGACTTTGAAGAGATTACTGGTGTAAAAAAAGAACTAGTCGAAAAAGCTGCCACAATATATGCCAAGGCTAAAGTTGCTATGGAATTTCACGGACTCGGCGTTACAGAACACTATCAAGGTAGCCAAACAGTGATGCTTATTGCAAATATTGCTATGATGACTGGTAATATCGGAAAAAAAGGATCAGGAATTAATCCTCTTCGCGGACAAAACAATGTTCAAGGAGCTGCAGATATGGGAATACAGCCTCATCAAGGGCCAGGATATCTTAACATTGCAAATCCAGATGTTATTGAATACTATTCAAAATTTTACGGTAAGCCTCATCCTACCAACCCAGGTTTAAGAATACCCGAAATGCTAGAAGGATCACGTCAGGGTCGCATTAAAGGAATGTGGATTATTGGAGAAGATATTCTTCAGACTGATCCAAATGTATGCGATGTAAAAAGAGCCCTTTCGTCACTTGAATTTCTTGTTGTTCAAGAGATATTCATGACCGAGACAGCAAAAAAAGCAAACGTTATCTTACCTGCTGCATGCAGTTTTGAGAAAGATGGCACGTTTACAAACAGTGAACGAAGAATCCAAAGAGTTAATAAAGCCATAGAGCCAATAAATAACGTAAAACCTGATGGTCAAATTATTACCGATATAATGCGTCGGTTTGGATACGTACAAAATAATTTCTCTGCTAAAGAAGTTCTTAATGAGATAAGTAAAGTTGTTCCTTTTTTTGAAGGTGTAACATGGGAGAACTTAGGCGAAAACGGTCTTCAATGGCCTGTAAATAAAGCTGGAAAAGGAACAGAAATCCTTCACAAGGATGGTGATTTTAAATCAAAAAAGGGGAAATTCCACTTCTTCGATTACAAAGAGTCACCAGAATTAATTCACTATAAAAAAGATTACCCATTTATTCTAACAACTGGTAGAATACTTGAACACTACAACTGTGGAACAATGACTAGAAGGACTCCAAACGGTAATCTAGTTACCGAGGATTTATTAAAAATAAATACTATTGATGCCAAAGAGCGGAAAATCGTCAGTGGTGATATAGTAGAATTATTTTCACCTCGTGGTCATATTAAAATTAAAGCTGAAGTGACAGACGAGGTAAATCAAGGAGTTTTATACTCTACCTTTCATTTTCCTGGAACAACAATAAATAAATTAACAAGTAACATTGGCGACCAAGAAACTCTTACACCAGAGTTTAAAATTGTAGCTGCCGATATTATAAAATACATCGAAAGTCCTATTTAACACAAAATAAAAAAGCGACTGAAGGAGAACAGTCGCTTTTTCTATTATGTAATATTTTCTATTAATCCACTGCATTTATTTTTACCGTAGTATACTTAGCGGTTATTTTCATCTTTCCAACAGGCTCACCACTTCCAACTGTACCGCTGATAGTAGTTTCACTCGACTCTGTAATTTTGTTTATCTTACTATTATCTGGATAACTAATACTTCCATAACGAACATGACCAATTATTTCGAATACCGACATTGGATCAACATTTACTTTAATAGAACCATATCTGTTATCTAAATCAAGAGATGTAAAATCTTTGCCCAGCATACCAATTTTTATATCTGAATAGCTTGCATTTATGTTCACTTTACGTGATACATTTTTTAGTATATAGTCAGAATATCCACCAGAAGTTAACACAAAGTTATTTACTTTATCTACAGTATAATTATCGTACCTACTTTCTGCTACAATAGAGCTTGCATCGGCAACTTTTAGATTCGAATATTTAGTTATTAAAGAAACAGCGTGAGCCTTTTCTATATTAAGCTTAGAATACTTCATCTCTATCGAGATCCAATCACATTTCTCTATTTGTGCAACCTTAGAAGTATACGACAGATAAATTCTATTAAGTGGCTGAACTTTACCACGGCTAAGGTTCTTAGCCTGCAAAGTACCATACTTTACAGCAATGTTCGAATAACCAAGAATTTCATCAATATATACGTTTCCATATTTATTAACCAACTCAAGACTAATATAATTTGGAACTTTTATGTTATAATTAATCTTAAGTGAGTTTGAATCATAGTTATGACTACGCTTATTATATTTATCGTCAATTGTAGTTATAGCCTGAATAACATCTCCATCTTTCGAAAGATCAATTATAATATATTCTAAAAGCTCATTAGCTCTTTCTTGATTACCGTTTTCCACAGCAACAGTAACCTCAAGATATGCCTTATTCGAATCCCAATTCGAAATAGTAACATCACCATATCTATTATCTACTTTAAGTAGAGTTTTTGCATCAACCGTAAACTCCTTTTTGTACTGTTTAGTATATTCGGCGGCTTTTACAATACCAACCCCTAAAATTATCCAAACTAATACCGACGCGATAACAAATTTTAAAGTTTTCATAATATCTCCTTAATTAATTATAGTATTTGCATTTTTTAAATGTGTTAAAATATTATCCAACACCTCAACCTTTTGTTGCATAGCAAGAATCATTGTTGAATAAACGTACTCGTTATTAGGACCCTGTCCTATGTCGGTAATCTCTTTTGTGAACGATTTTTCCACTTCGTTAATGTCTTTAGAAACCTCTTTAACTTCCTCTATATCGGCCGCAGAAGGAATTAAGTCTCTAATCTCATTAATTTTAATATCAATAACCGACATATAATATTGTTCTGTCTCAGCATATTCTTGAGTAACAAACATGCTTCTGTCAACAGTTTTATTATTCAAAACATACATCGAAAAACCAATACCAAACAAAATAACAACTGATGCCGCTGCTCTAAAATATCCATCGTGAATCCAAGAATTTAAGGTAGAAGAAAGACCTATTCTTTTCTTGAATTTAGAAAAATGACCTACTGAAGGTTCGAAAGAATCGAACATCTCGGTATTTTCGCTAATGTATTTTTCAAAATCTCTCATAGTTATTCTTTGTTATTTAATTCTTTTATCAATCTCTGCTTTGCTCGCAAATATTGCGATCGAGAAGTAGAGTTTGATATATTCAATATTGAGGCTATCTCCTCGTGATCGTACCCTTCAAACAAATATAAACTTAAAATAACTCTGTACCCATCGGGTAACTCTTTTATCTTCTCTTTTATACTTTCAACAGATACATCATCACTTATCTGATTATCGTCCTCATATAAATTGCTTGTAACAGCTTCGTTAAGCTCTATCAATTGCAATTTTCTTTTCTTTACATAATCCAAAGCATTATTAACCACAATCTTCTTCAACCAAGCACCAAAAGCAACCTCGCCTTTGTATGTTTCAATCTTATTAAAAGCTTTCAAAAAGGATTCCTGCATTAAATCTTCGGCCTCTACACTGTCGTTAACTATCCTTAAACAACTATTAAACATAGCTTTGTAATACAACTTATAAATTTCGAATTGAGCTCTTCGGTCTCCTCTCCTACACCTTTCAATCAATTTTTCGTGTTTAAAATACTTTTCCTTTTCTTCTTTATTCACCCTAATGACGATTTATTAATTTAAGTGTTGCACTTAAAACAAAAAAAATATAATAATATATTCCTTAATAGTTTCGTTTGATAAAAAGCTATTGATTTGGTTTAATACTAAATTAACCTAATAAAGCAGCTAAACTAAATTTTACATACCTTTATACAAACCGTTTTTCTATGTACAGAATAATATTTTTTTCAATCCTAATACAATTAATGTGTTTTACTACTACAATAGCACAATTTAGTAATAATATTACTCTTTTGTCTGATAGTACTTATGCCGAAAAGCTTAACCAGAAGCTTAAATATCACATCTTAGAAAACAATTCCGACAGTGTATTTTACTACTACAACAAAAGCGTAGAATTAACTAAACAAAAAAACTTAAAACTCTTTGAAGCACAAGCTAACTACTATATGGGAATGTATTATCATAGAAATAAGCTTAGCAACGAATCGACAGAATATTTAGAAAAAGCTATTACTATATATAAAGAAGCTAAAGATACTTTTCATCTAATAGAGTGCTTAAACCAGAAAGTAGTTTGTTTATCGGCCTCAGCAAGCCATACCGAAGCAACAAAAACTACTCAAATAATTATGGATTATTTCGATCATTACACCAATGAATCACAAAAAAACATAACCATAATTAATGCAGGAATCAATTACTATAGAGCAGAGGATTATCCTAAAGCAGCAGAATCATTCAAAAAATCGCTATCAATGGCAATAGCTTTAGCCGACACAAAACAAATTCAATCTACAGCTACCAATTTAGGATCGGCATATACAATGCTAAATAAATACGACAGCGCTAAATTATATTACCAAACAGCCTATTTCAATACATCATTAAACGATTCTGCTATTAAAGCAACATATTTTCATAATATAGGATTTATTAACATTGAAGAAAAAAACTACAACGAGGCTCTCATAAACTTACAAAACTCTCTAAATATTAGACGAAAGTTAAACGACAAAAAGATAGCCGACACTTATGCTTTAATTGGAAAGCTTTACAGCCGTAAAGGTGATAACGATATTGCTATTAGTTATTATTACAGAGCTTATAAAACACTTATTGAAACAGATGATCTGAGCGGAATAAAAACAACATCGTTAAAACTAGCTAATCTGTATAATAATATTGGCAACTATAAAAATGCTTCTCTTTATTACAAAGAACATATTAAATATAGCGACTCCATACACAGCCTAAACGATAAAGCCACTATTGAAAGTCTTAATAAGAAAATGGAGTTAAAAGAAAAAGCAAAAGAAAACAAACTACTAGAATCGGAAAATCAACTCCAAGAATTACAAATATCGAGTAAAAAACAGACTATCTATCTTTTAACTGCCGTAACATCACTTGTTGGCTTGATACTAATAGGATTACTCTTTAGAATTAAAAACAATAAAAAACACAATCTTTTACTATCAAGCAAAAACAAAACAATTACCGAACAAAAAGAAGAATTAGAGTCAACCATATCAGAACTAAACAAAACCATTAAGTACTTAGAAATTGCTAACGCAACTAAAGAAAAGTTTTTCTCTATTATAGCTCACGATTTAAGAAACCCTTTCGGAGCAATAAGAGAAGCTTCTGAGATACTTAATAATAAAAGCTTTCCTATTGACGACGAAACTAAAGATTTATTAATTAACGATCTCCATGTATCGGCTGAAAACACCTACAAATTATTGGAAAACCTTCTAAATTGGGCTCGTTCGCAACAAAACGCTATAAAACTTGAATTCTCATACCACGATATTACCGAAGTTATCGACGAATCAACAGAACCATATATATCAAATGCTAAAGAGAAAAACATTGCTATAAATAAAAAGAATGTAAACCATTACAATTTAAAAATCGATAAAAACACAATTCAAACTATAATTGGTAATATTATTAATAATGCAATTAAGTTTACTCCTACTAATGGTAAAATAGATATTGAGACATCTTTCTTTAAAAATTATTTCTCGGTCTCAATTTCCGACAACGGTGTAGGTATGAATAGCACACAATTAAACAACCTTTTTAAAATAGAAAAATCGCAATCTACGCCAGGGACAAACAACGAAGCAGGAACAGGACTAGGACTAATTCTTTGTCACGAATTTATTAAATTAAATGGAGGTCAAATAAGAGCCGAAAGCCAAGTAGGACAAGGAACACGTTTTAACATCGACATACCAAACATATAATACATTTAACATTATTTATATTGGTAACACCTGAAATTATCACCAACTTTGATAATAAATCTCTAAAACTATGAATTCATTATATAGCGACGATCGCGAAAAACGTAGAATAATTAACCGATACAAAAAACTTCTTATAGCATCGGAAGGAAAACTAAACGACAAAGCTAAAGAAGAGGTTCGCAAAGCTTTCGAAATAGCTGTTAGGGCTCACAAAGACCGTAGACGTGAATCGGGCGATCCTTTTATCTTCCACCCTCTTTCTGTTGCTACCATTGTTGCATCTGAAATAGGATTAGGAAGACGATCGATAATTGCATCACTCCTACACGAAGCGTACCGTAGTGGAGAAGTTTCAAAAGAACAAGTATTAGAACTCTTTGGCGAACCTGTTGCTAATGTGCTAGAAGGACTTAAGAAAATTGCACAGTTAGGAAACAACGACAATAAGGTTCAGGCCGACAATTTCCGAAATCTACTGCTTTCAATTTCGGGCGATGTAAGGGTTATTCTTATTAAAATTGCCGACCGCCTTGATTTAATGCGGTCCATGAATTATATAACTCAAGAAAAACAGACTCGTAAATCGCTTGAGACATTTTACCTTTATGCTCCTCTTGCTCACAGGCTAGGTTTATACAATATAAAGTCGGAGTTAGAAGATTTGTCGATGAAATATACAGAGACAGAACAATACAAGTTTATTATTAAAAAGCTTAAGGCATCGAAGGCCGAACGCGACTCTTTTATCAATAATTTTATTGCTCCCATAGAGGAAAAACTTAATTCAACAAACCTAAAATTCGAAATTAAAAGCCGTACAAAGAGCGTTTACTCTATATGGAAGAAGATGCAAAACCAAAACGTGCCATTTGAGCAGGTTTACGATTTATTTGCCATCAGAATAATTCTTCATAGCAAACCCGAAAACGAAAAAGCAGAGTGCTGGAATGTTTACTCGGTAATAACAGACAAATATCAGCCTAACCCAAAGCGACTGCGCGACTGGATTTCTGTACCAAAAACAAACGGATACGAATCGTTGCACACTACTGTTGTTGGACCCGATGGAAAATGGGTTGAAGTACAGATAAGAACAAACCGTATGGACGAAGTGGCCGAAAAAGGTTTTGCTGCTCACTGGAAATACAAAGGAATTAAAGAAGAGGTTACACTCGACGATTGGCTAATGAAAATTCGCGATGTGCTGGAAACACCAGAACAATCGGACGATATTATTGACAGCTTTAAGTTAAATTTATACAACAAAGAGATTTTTGTCTTCACCCCTACGGGCGATCTAAAAAAATTTCCAAAAGGATCGACACTACTCGATTTTGCCTACGATATACACTCGGTTGTTGGCGACAATTGTGTTGGTGGTAAAATAAACAACACTAAAAATGTTACCATTAAACACGAATTAGAGAATGGCGACGTAATACAGGTTACAACAAACAAAAAACAACACCCAACAATAGACTGGCTTAACTTTGTTAAAACATCAAAGGCCAAATCGCGTATTAAACAATATTTAAAAGAAGAGAAAGTTCAAGATGCAAAGAACGGAAAAGAGATTCTTACCCGTAGACTAAAAAACTGGAAGATTACTTTTTCCGACAATGTTCTGTTTGAACTTACTAAACACTATAAATTTAAAAGCTCGCTCGATTTTCTTTCGGCAATTGCTAAAGACGAGATTCCTTTGTTAACCATTAAAACTCTTCTTACAAAGGCCGACGACGAAAAGACGGCAGCAGCAGAAAGCAACGAAGAAGAAAAAACAACCTCTCTTCACGAGTCGTTAACAGCCTCGTCAACCGACTATTTACAGATAGATAATAATCTGGCAAATATCGATTATAAATTATCTATCTGCTGCTCGCCAGTTATGGGCGACAATATTTTTGGCTTTGTAACTATTGGCGAAGGAATAAAAATTCATCGCTACGACTGTCCTAACGCTAAAAATATGCTCGAAAATTATCCTTACCGAGTTGTTAAAGCTATATGGAAGACATCATCGACAAACACATCGTTTGCTACAACAATAAAAATTATTGGCGACAATAATGCGGGTATCATGAATCATGTTACCGATATAATATCAAAAGACTCTAAAGTAAAACTTAAGGCTTTCTTTATAGACTCCGATCAGACCGAATTTGTTGGACGTGTACAGATACAGGTAGCAAACACTAAACACTTAGATTTTATTATTCGTAAAATTGCCGGAATAAAAGGTGTCGATAAAGTTTCGAGAGTTGTTAGCTAATAACTAATATTGCGAGATACTATTTTTAAGTAATTATTTATAATTCCATTACCTAGGTTGTAAAACCTAATTCACTTAAATAAAATGATAACAGACAAAATTGAAAATATCGACAAATACAAAAGCTTGTCGGAACGAATAAAAAAAGGTATTGAATTCATACAAAACACCGACCTTGTAAATGCAAAAACAGGTAAATACATTATTGAAGGCGATAATATTTATGCGGGAATAGACGAGTACAACACTCGCAGCAAAGATGTTTCGATGCCCGAAATACACAAAAAATATCTCGACATTCAGTACATTATATCGGGCAACGAACTAATGGGGTACGCTCCGTTTAACAACCAGAAAGTTGTTACTGAATATAACGCCGAAAAAGATATTGCTTTTTTAACTGGCGAGGTATCTTTTTTCGATTTTAAAGAGAACCACTTTGCCATATTTTTCCCCGAAGAGCTACACATGCCTTGCATAAGCAAAGACCAAAGCTCGCCTATAAAGAAGGTTGTGGTAAAAGTATTAATAGAATAAAAAAAAAGAGGGTGTCCAAAAATGGATACCCTCTTAATTATTTAGGCAATATGCTTTAGTTTTGCTCTGCTACTTCTGGAGTAACCTCGTCGGTTGCTTTACTTCTTAGGCTCATACGTATTTTTATATTGGCATCTTCAATAATACGGCTAACATCTTCGGCTAACGAAGCGTATGTTG